>Ga0111145_1064_pt1 | contig 15790 bp, 20 predicted proteins | sample DeeMarSeWOR28_12_FD_80392 | JGI IMG/M metagenome (GOLD analysis project Ga0111145, IMG submission 80392) | Betaproteobacteria bacterium SG8_41 | reverse complement strand
AACTCTTTGTCCGCCATACGAATATTCCCCGCTGGTCGCAAAGGGCGACATTGTACACAAACGGCCCGCGAAACTTAAGCAAAACTTGAAAAAACTGCTTTCAGTCAACATGTTGCGGCGTAGCAGGCGAACGAGCTGTTGCCGGCCGTGCAACGGAGCCGGCACCGGTCGAGGCCACCGCCGAGCGATTCCGACCGCCGGCCTGCCGGTCTTCACACGCGCTTGGGACGCTTGCGCTCGGCGCCGAGCTTTCGGGATCAATTCATTTCGGGCAATAATCGCGGTCATCAGGGACACTTCGATACTGGTTCAGCGGGTCGTCCAGCTCGGTTTGCTGCAGAACGGCTGGCCGCATTGTAAAAAATTTGAACCGAACCAGATCCCGTAAACGCAATACATTTTGGACCCATGCGCAAGCTTTGGCTGGTATTTGCCCAGACCGCGACGGTTTGTCTCGCCGTGCTCTTCGTGGTCTCCACACTGAGGCCCGATCTCCTATCGTGGCGCGCGCGCAGCAGCGTTGTCACCATCAAGGAGCCGTCCGTCAGCACGCCGGCGCGGGAGACGGCTTCGTTCAGCGAGGCCGCGCGCAAGGCGATGCCCGCGGTGGTCAACATCTTTACGAGCCAGGATCTAAAGCGGCCGCGCCATCCGCTGCAGGACGACCCGGTGTTCCGCTACTTCTTCGGCGACCCTTCGGATCCGAGCGTGCAGCGGCGTGAAGGTTTGGGTTCAGGAGTTATAGTCAGCGAGACAGGCTACGTCCTCACCAATCACCATGTGATCGAGGCGGTGGACCAGATCGAGGTCGCGCTCGCCGATTCGCGCAAGGTCTCGGCGCGGGTTGTAGGCGCGGATCCCGAGACCGACCTCGCCGTACTCAAGATCGAGGTGCAGGATGCGCCATCCATCACTTTCGCGAGATCCGATCGCCTCAAGGTAGGTGACGTCGTGCTGGCGATTGGCAATCCTTTCGGCGTCGGTCAGACGGTCACGCTCGGCATCGTGAGCGGCCTTGGCCGCAGCCATCTCGGCATTGCAACCTTCGAGAACTTCATTCAGACCGATGCAGCGATCAACCCGGGAAATTCCGGCGGTGCGCTCGTTGATGCACAAGGCAACCTCGTGGGAATCAATACCGCGATCCTGTCGCAGACCGGCACCGCGGCCGGCATCAGCTACGCGATCCCCGTCAGCATTGCCCGTCAGGTAATGGAACAGATCATCCAGAAGGGATCCGTCACGCGTGGCTGGGTCGGCGTGGGGGTGCAGGACATTACCAAGGACCTCGCCGAATCGTTCAAGCTGTCCACGACGAGCGGTGTGCTGATCTCGCAGGTGGAGCGCGGAGGGCCGGCTGACCAGGCGGGCGTCAAGCCGGGCGATATACTGGTCGCGGTAAACAACACCCTGGTGAACGATTCAGTCGGCATGCTGAATCTGATCGCCGCGCTCGCGCCCGGCGCGCGCGCGCGGCTGAAGCTGCTGCGCGAACAGGACGCGACCGAGGTAACGGTCACGGTAGGGCGCCGCCCCAAGCTTCAACCGCAGAAACCCTGAGCTGATCGCCCTCTTCGGCAACGGAGGCTATTGGCTGCGCCCCTTCTCCTGCGCCTCGATCTCGTCGAGCTCCCGATCCATTTCTTCTTCTCCCGGCGGACGGTAATTCCCGTCGTCCCGCGCACGGCGGCGGCCAAACGTCCGCGCCACAAGCAGTCCGACTTCGAACAGGAGCCACATCGGAAACGCGAGCAGAAGTTGCGAGATGACGTCGGGCGGCGTCACGATCGCGGCCACGACGAACGCGCCCACGATGAAGTAAGGCCGTATGTCGACGAGCTGCTCGATCGTCACAATGCCCATGCGCGTGAGCACGAGCACGACGATCGGCACTTCGAACGTCAGGCCGAAGGCGAGAAAGAGCGTCAGCACGAAGTTGAGGTAGTTCTCGATGTCCGGCGCAACGGAGATGCTCTTGGGCGCGATGTTGAAGACGAAGTCGAACACGAGCCGGAAAACAAAGAAGTAGCAGAATGCGACCCCGATGAAGAAAAGCACCGTACTCGCCACGACGAGAGGCAGCATGAGCCGCTTTTCGTGGGCATAGAGGCCGGGCGCGACGAATGCCCAGGCCTGATAGAGGACGTACGGCAGCGCCACCGAGAAGGCAACCATGGCCGCTACCTTGACCGGGATCAGGAAAGGGGTCACGACGCCGGTCGCGATCATCGTGGCGCCTTCCGGCAGCGTGCTGAGCAAGGGCTGCGCGAGGATATCGTAGAGCTCGGAGGCGAACGGAAACAGGCAGACGAAGACGATCCCCACGGCGATCAGAGCGCGCAACAGGCGATCGCGCAGCTCGACCAGGTGGGAAATAAAAGTGTCCTCGCTCATTTGCCCCGTCCGTCAACCAATTCAGGCGGGCTTGCGCGTCGACGGGTCGGCAGCAGGGTCAAGCCCGAGGTCGAGTTGGGGGGAAGCGGGAGCCTCGGGTCGTTCGCGCTCGGCGGCTGCCGGATCTGAATCGCGAGCGGGCGCCGCTTCCGAGTCGGCCTGGGACCGCGCGGATTGTGCGACGCGGTTCAGCTCGCTTTCCGTCTCACTCAGCCCTTGTTGGACAGACTGTTCGAAAGAGCGCGCGGTGTCCTCCATGCTGGTACGGAGCTTCTTCAGCTCGTCGAGCTCCATCTCGCGCGAAATGTCGGCCTTGACGTCGTTGACGTAGCGCTGCATGCGGCCGAAGAGATGGCCGGCGGTGCGGGCAACCTTGGGCAGCCGCTCCGGTCCGATCACGATCAGGGCAACGATCGCGACAATGAGCAGCTCGGTAAACCCGATGTCGAACATGAAAAAGCCGTGATCCGTGAACGGTGAACCGTGAACAGCGAGTCCGCGGGGGCGGCCGTTTACCGCTCACCACTTACCAATCGCTGCTCACGTCTTGTGGCTTTCTTTCCTTGCCTCGCCCTCGATGGTCTGGCCAGTAGTGGGCGGGATTTCCGGCTTTGCCTGCTCGGATTTATCCTCCTCGGTTTTCATGCCGTCCTTGAAGCCTTTGACCGCACTGCCAAGATCGGTGCCGAGATTACGCAGCTTTTTGGTGCCGAAGACCAGTACGACCACCAGCAGAACGATCAGCCAGTGCCAGATGCTAAACGAGCCCATTTATCACTCCTCGCCGCCCTTCATAACGGGCAGCATGTAATCGTCGCGGATGCCCGCCTACTTGCGCGAGGCCTTTTCATCGATGCCCGAGATTCCCTCCCGGCGCTGCAGCTCGGCGAGCACGTCCTCGGGCTTGAGGTCATGCGATGCCAGCACAACCAGGCTGTGGAACCACAAATCCGCCGTTTCGCGCACGATATTCAGTTTATCACCGCCCTTGGCGGCGAGTATTGTTTCCGCCGCCTCCTCGGCCAGCTTCTTGAGCATGGCATCCTGGCCCTTGGCAAACAGGCTTGCAACGTACGAGGTCGCCGGCTCGGCCTCGCGGCGCGCCGCGATCACCTCGCCCAGGCGGATCAATACATCACCCCTCTTCATCACCGGTAGATGTCCTTCGGGTCCCTCAACACCGGATCGACCACCACCCACTCGCCGTCCTCGAGCTTCTGGTAGAAGCAGCTTTCCCTGCCGGTGTGACAGGCGATGCCGCCCCCTTGTTCCACCGCCAGCACAATCACGTCTGCGTCGCAATCGAGCCTGATCTCGCGGATCTGCTGAACATGGCCCGATTCCTCCCCCTTGTGCCACAGCTTCGCGCGCGACCGCGACCAGTAGTGCGCTTCCCGGGTTCGCGCGGTTTCCCGCAACGCCTCGCGGTTCATCCAGGCCACCATGAGCACTCGGCCGCTGACCGCGTCCTGAGCCACTGCCGGCACGAGGCCTTCAGGCGACCATTTGATCTTTTCGAGCCACGCTTCTTTCACGGCTTCAACGTTCCAGGTTCAAAGTTCAAGGTTCAAGGTTCAAGGTTCAAGGTTCAAGGTTCAAGGTTCAAGGTTCAAAGTTTAGACGGATTGCGCAGCACTTTGAACCTGAAACTTTGAACCTGAAACTTTGAACATCGAAGTCCGGCTACAGCCGGACTTCGATGCCATGGCGCGCCATGTGCTCCTTTGCCTCGCGTACGGTGTACTCGCCGTAATGAAAAATGCTCGCTGCCAGCACGGCATCAGCGTGGCCTTTTAGCACCCCGTCGACCAGATGATCGAGGTTGCCCACGCCACCGCTCGCGACGATGGGAATTGACAGCGCCTCGGAAAACGCGAGAGTCAGCTCCAGATCGAAGCCGTTGCGGGTTCCATCCCGGTCCATGCTCGTCAAGAGAATCTCACCGGCGCCGGCCTGCTCCATTCGGCGGCCCCACTCCAGCGCATCCAGCCCGGTCGGCTTTCGCCCGCCGTGGGTGTAGACCTCCCAACGCAGCGCACCCCCATCCGGCACCCGCTTCGCGTCGATCGCCACGACGATGCACTGTGCCCCAAAGCGTCCGGTCGCCTCAGAGACCAGATCCGGATTCTGCACTGCCGCCGTATTGATACTCACCTTGTCGGCACCCGCATTGAGCAGGCGTCGCACGTCCTGCACGGATCGGACGCCGCCGCCCACCGTCATTGGAATGAACACCTGGGCAGCGACTGCCTCCACCACGCCGATGATGAGATCCCGGCCGTCACTCGAAGCAGTGATGTCCAGAAAAGTGAGCTCGTCCGCCCCCTGCTCGTCGTAGCGGCGCGCGATTTCCACGGGGTCGCCGGCGTCGCGCAGTCCGACGAAGTTGACGCCCTTCACCACCCGCCCCGCCTTGACATCAAGGCAGGGGATGATGCGTTTTGCTAAACCCATGTTTTCATCACCGAGGCACAAAGACTCCGAGAGCGCACGAATCGAGGGGCAAAAGCCGCGGAGCACAAACGAACCTCACCGTTTGGCACCGCGCACCTCATCGAGGCTGCCTGCGTGTCCCCGCAATTCAACCGTTCCTGGAGAGGTCGTCGGCGAGCTTCTGGGCTTCCGCGAAGTTGAGCTTGCCCTCGTACACCGCGCGCCCCGTGATAGCGCCGGTAATGCCCTCCTCCTGGACCGCGCACAGCGCCCTGATGTCATCCAGGCCCGTGATGCCCCCGCTGGCAATGACGGGAACGGTCAGCTTGCGCGCGAGCGTAACCGTCGCCTCGACATTCACGCCTGTCATCATGCCGTCGCGCCCGATGTCGGTGTAGATGATCGCCTCGACGCCATAGTCCTGGAACTTCTTGGCAAGGTCCGACACCTCGTGGCCGGTCATCTTCGACCAGCCATCGACCGCAACCCTGCCGTCCTTCGCGTCGAGCGCGACCATCACGTGGCCGGCAAACGCCGTGCAAGCGTCGTGCAGAAAGCCGGGTGTTTTGACCGCCGCAGTGCCGACGATGACGTAGCTCACCCCCGAATCGAGCAGGCTCTCGATAGTGTCGAGATCGCGCACGCCGCCCCCCAGTTGCACAGGAAGCTTCTCGCCCACTGCCGCAACGATGGCCTTGATCGCATTCTCGTTCCTGGGCCGGCCTGCCGCTGCGCCGTTGAGATCGACGACGTGCAGCCGCCGCGCCCCTTGCGCCAGCCATTGCTGTGCCATGGCCCCCGGATCATCCGAGAACACCGTGGCCGTGGACATCACGCCCTGTTTGAGGCGGACGCATTTTCCGTCTTTGAGATCGATTGCAGGAATGATTAGCATGGTTAAACGATTAGGTTGCAGGTGAAGCGGAAATCGGTTCTGTCACGCGGCGCACGGTCGGTTGCCAGGCCACGAAATTCGCCAGCAGCTGCAGGCCGGCGGCCTGGCTCTTTTCAGGATGAAACTGCACCGCAAAGACGTTGTCCCGAGCGCAGGCGCAGGCAAACGGGACTCCGTAGAAGGACTCCGCGGCGACAATGCCGCGATTTGCGGGCTCCGGGAAAAAGCTGTGCACGAAGTAGAAACGCGCGTCCTGTGGAATGCCCTCCCAGAGCGCGTGCGGCACGGTCTGCCGCACCTGGTTCCAGCCCATGTGCGGCACCTTTAGCCGCATGCCCTGCGCATCGGTCATTTTCTCAACCGGAAAGCGCCGCACCTGGCCCGGTAACAGGCCAAGTCCGGCGATACCGCCCTCGTCGCTGCGCTCGAACAGCATCTGCAGCCCGATGCAGATGCCCAGAAACGGCTTTCCGCGCGCGGCCTCGACGACGGCCTCACGAAGCCCGCGCGCTTGGAGTTCGCGCATGCAGTCCGGCATCGCACCCTGCCCCGGAAAGACCACCCGCGCGGCACACCTCACCGTTTCCGGATCGCTGGTGACCGCAACAGCCAGCCGCGGGGCGACGCGCTCAACGGCCTTTGCCACGGAGCGGAGGTTTCCCATGCCGTAATCAACTACAGCAACGTCAGTCATGACTTCGTCTGTTCCAGGTTCAAAGTTCCACGGGGTTCTACGTCTTGCGCTAAAGCCTCGGATTTGAACCTTGAACCTTGAACACGGAAAACGGAACGGGCGACCGCCCTATAGGGAGCCTTTGGTGGAAGGCACCCCCTTGACGCGCGGGTCGGGCTCGATCGCCGTGCGCAGGGCGCGGGCGAACGCCTTGAACGCGGTCTCCGCCTGGTGGTGAGCGTTGGCGCCATGGAGGTTTTCAAGGTGAAGCGTGATCCGGGCGTGATTGACGAAGCCCTGAAAAAACTCGTGGACGAGGTCAACGTCGAACTCGCCGATGCGCGCCCGGGAAAATTTGATGCGGTATTCAAGGCCCGGCCGTCCGGACAGGTCTACCACCGCGCGCGAGAGCGCCTCATCGAGCGGAACGTATGCGTGGCCGAAACGGCGCACGCCCGACTTCTCGCCCACGGCCTTGGCGAAAGCCTGACCCAGCGTGATGCCGATGTCCTCAACTGTATGGTGGGCGTCGATATGAAGATCGCCCTTGGCCGACACGTCCAGGTCGAACACGCCGTGGCGCGCCACCTGCTCGAGCATGTGATCGAGGAACGGGACACCGGTGCCGATCTTCGCCTTGCCGCCCCCGTCGAGATTGAGCTTCACCTCGATCCGGGTCTCCTGGGTGTTGCGGCTGACTTCGGCTTTACGCATGGTGGGGCTCACGGCAGAACGGTGCGGCGCGCGCAGGGATCAAGCCTTGGGGATCAAGCGTTGAGGGTATGGGTCAATGCAGCGAGGAAAGCGTCGTTCTCTTGGGGGGTGCCAACCGTCACTCGCAGGCAATTCGCCAGCTGGCGGTGAGAACCGTGGAGACTCTTGATCAGTACTCCGCGTTGTTTCAATCCGTCGAAAACACGCTCCGCGTGGCTGATTCTGAACAGTATGAAGTTGGCGTCGCTCGGATACGCCGTCAACCCCCGGACCCCCTGCAGCCCGCGTAACAGGCGTCCTCGCTCAAGCTTGATGGCAGCGGCCTGTTCTGTCAACACCGCGCCGTGCTGCAGCACTTCGCACGCGACCATCTGCGTGAGGGTGCTGACATTATACGGTAAGCGCAGCTTGTCGAGCTGCGCGATCCACTCCCCGCGGCCGGCCAGGACGCCAAGCCGCAGGCCGGCCAGCCCGACCTTCGAGAGCGTGCGCATGACCATCAAGTTCGCGTAATGCGGCAATCGCGCCATGAAGCTGTGATCGGCGAACGCGTGGTACGCTTCGTCGATAATCACCATGCCCGGCGCTGCCGCAATAACGCGCTCGATCGCCGCGGTATCGAACAGGTTGCCCGTCGGGTTATTGGGGCAGGCAAGGAAGATGAGCCCCGGCTGGTGTTCCTCGATGGCCTCCAGCATGCGCCCGACATCGAGGCCGAAGTCCTCGCGCAGCTCCACGTCGACATACCGCACGCCCGCAAACGCCGAAATCATGCGGAACATCGTGAACGAGGGCTCGACGGCAAGCACGACGGCGCCCGGGCGGGCCGACGCCAGCACCAGCATCTGGATGATTTCATCCGAGCCGTTTCCCAGCAGCAACTCCGCCGCCTCGGGTACCGCAAACGACTCGCGCAGCCTTGCCTTGAGCTGGCCCGCGCCAGGGTCAGGGTAGCGGTTGAGCGAAGCGTCCTCGACCAGCTGCGCGAGCCGCGCGCGGAGCGCCGGCGGCAGCCTGTACGGATTCTCCATCGCATCGAGCTTGACCATGCCCGTGCTGTCGGGAACGTGGTAAGCCGTCAGCGCGCGGATATCGTCGCGAATGATCTCTTCAGGTTTTTTCGGCATTCCCGTTTACCGCAGAGACGCCAAGGCGCACAGGGGACGCAAAGAAAATACTTTCTCGAGTACTTTGCGTTCTCTCTGCCCCTTTGCGGCTTAGCGGTTGCAGTTATTTCATCCGGTATTCGGCCGACTTCGCGTGCGCGGTCAGGCCTTCGCCCTGGGCAAGCTCGACGGCGATGGCGCCGAGCTCGCGCGCGGCCTCCTTTGATATGCGAATGACGCTCGACCGTTTCTGGAAGTCGTAGACCCCCAGCGGAGAGGAAAACCGCGCGGTCCGCGACGTGGGCAGAACGTGGTTCGGGCCCGCGCAGTAGTCGCCAAGCGCCTCGGAACTATAGGGTCCGAGAAAGATCGCGCCCGCGTGCCGAATCGCCGGCAGCAAGGCATCCGGATCCCTGACCGCCAGCTCCAGGTGCTCCGGCGCAATGCGGTTGACCACCTCGCAGGCCTCATCGAGATCCTGCACCTCGATCAGCGCGCCGCGGCTTTTCAGCGCCGCGGCGATTACGTCGCGCCGCGACATGTCCGCAAGCTGCCGCTCGATGCTGGCAGCCACCGCCTCGAGCAGCCGCGCATCCGGCGTGATGAGGATCGACTGCGCCAGCTCGTCGTGCTCCGCCTGCGCGAAAAGATCCATCGCGATCCAGTCGGGCGCGGCGCTTCCGTCGCAGACCACGACGACTTCCGAGGGCCCGGCGATCATATCGATCCCAACAATCCCGAAGACGCGCCGCTTCGCGGCGGCAACATAAGCGTTGCCCGGCCCGACAATCTTGTCCACGGCGGGCACCGTCGCGGTCCCGTACGCAAGCGCGGCCACCGCCTGCGCGCCGCCGATCGTAAACACCCGTTCCACCCCGCAAAGGGACGCGGCCGCGAGCACGAGATCGTTTCGTTCACCCCCGGGCGTCGGTACGACCATGATGACCTCTCGCACGCCCGCCACCCTGGCCGGCAGGGCGTTCATGATCACCGAGGAGGGATAGGCTGCCTTGCCGCCCGGCACGTAGATGCCGACGCGATCCAGCGCCGTGATGCGCTGGCCAAGCTCTGTGCCGTTCGCATCCCGGTAGCTCCACGAGCCGGTCAGCTGCTTTTCGTGATACGTGCGCACCCGCGCCGTGGCCGCCTCGAGCGCCGCGCGCGTTTTTGCGGGAATACGATCGAGCGCCGCACGCAACTCCGCGGCCGGGACTTCCAGCGCGGCCACCGACGCCGACTCCAGCCGGTCGAAGCGCCGCGTGTAATCCAGAAGCGCCGCGTCACCGCGCGTCTTCACGTCATCAAGAATTTCCGCCACCGTGCTCTCGATGGATGCATCCTGCGCCGACTCGAACGCGAGCAGCGCGCGCAGCTGGGCGTCGAAGTCGGGCTGATTGCTCCTGAGGCGCCGAATGGTGGTCATGAGACGGCTCGCGCAAAGGCGTCGAGCAGAGGCTGAATCGCAGCGCGCTTTACCCTCAGTGCGGCCTGGTTGACGATGAGGCGCGCGCTGACCGGCGCGATCTCCTCGACCGCCTTCAAGCGGTTGGCGCGCAGCGTGTTGCCGGTATCGACGAGGTCCACGATGGCGTCCGCGAGGCCGGTGAGGGGCGCAAGCTCCATCGAGCCGTATAGCTTGATGAGGTCAACGTGCACACCTTTCGCCGCGAAATGCTCGCGCGCCGTGCGCGCGTACTTCGTCGCAACCCGCAGGCGCGCACCCTGCCGCACGGCACGCTGGTAATCAAAACCCTCGGGCACCGCGACCACCAGGCGGCAGCGCGCAATCTGGAGATCGATGGGTTGATAAAGCCCCTGCCCGCCGTGCTCGTCGAGCGTGTCCTTGCCGGCGACCCCGAGATCCGCCGCACCATACTGCACGTAGGTCGGCACGTCGGCGGCACGCACAATGATGAGCCGCACGTCGGGCCGCGTCGTTGCCAGGATCAGCTTGCGGGAGGTCGCCGGGTCGTCGCGCGCGGTCACGCCCGCCGCGTCGAGCAGCGGCGCCGTCTGATCGTAGATGCGGCCCTTGGACAGGGCGAGGGTAATCACCGGCAAACCTCGAAAAAACAGCATTTTACCGCTAACGGCGGCTGGAGCGCCAAGGAAAATCCCAAGGGCAGCAAGTGAACTGCCGGGCCACGAGGAAAGCGCGGGTCACGAACCGGGGATGATCAAAACTCCATCACGGGTTGGCGGCCGTGGACGATTTTCTCGCCGTCAGGGCGGCCAACGGGGCCGCGAGCATGCTCTGCTATCGCGGGTTGCTCGTTCGCCTCCTGAAAAGGGGAAGACTCGCCGTTCAGCGTGCCCGCCGGATGCGTGCCCCCAGGCCCGAGAGTTTCTCCTCGATGCGCTCGTAGCCGCGATCGAGGTGGTAGACGCGATCAACAGTGGTTTTCCCGCCCGCGATGAGCCCTCCCAACACCAGGCTTGCGGAGGCGCGAAGATCGGTCGCCATCACGGTGGCACCGTCGAGCCTCGATACGCCCTTGACGACCGCCGTATTGCCCTCCACCTCTATATCGGCACCCAGACGCTTGAGCTCCTGGACGTGCATGAAGCGGTTCTCGAAAATCGTCTCAGTGACCCGTGCCGTGCCGCGAGCAACGCTGTTCAGTGCCAGGAATTGCGCTTGCATGTCGGTCGGGAATGCCGGATAAGGCGCCGTGCGCACGTTGACGGCATTGAGCGCCCCGTTCGCCCCGAGCGCGATCCAGTCGGCGCCGGTCGTAATGTGTGCTCCTGCTTCGCGCAGCTTCTGGATCACTGAATCCAGAATGTCCGTTCGCGCATTGCGGAGCTTGATCTGGCCGCCAGTCGCGGCAGCGGCCACCAGGAATGTGCCGGTCTCTATTCGGTCCGGCATGACCTCGTAACGTGTCCCGTGCAGACGCTCTACGCCTTCGATCGTGATCACATCGCTGCCGGCGCCGCGGATACTGGCGCCCATGGCAATCAGACAGTTGGCCAGATCGACCACTTCAGGTTCACGGGCCGCGTTCTCTATGACGGTCGTGCCGGCAGCCAGGGTGGCCGCCATCATGAGGTTTTCGGTGCCCGTGACGGTCACGAGGTCCAGGCAGATGCGCGCGCCCCGCAATCGCTTCGCGCGCGCCGCGATGTAGCCATGCTCAATGACGATCTCGGCGCCCATGGCCTGCAGCCCCTTGATGTGCTGGTCGACGGGCCTCAGACCGATCGCGCAGCCACCCGGCAGCGATACGCGCGCCTCGCCACAGCGCGCCGCCAGGGGTCCCAGCACGAGCACGGATGCGCGCATGGTGCGCACAAGCTCGTACGGCGCGACCGGCGCCGCGATACGCGCCGCATTGAGCTCGACGCCAAGCCGCTCGTCAACCGAGATCGCCACCCCCAGCTGGCCCAGCAGAGTGAGCATGGTGGTCACGTCGCGCAGGTGCGGAACGTTGCCGACGACCAGCGGCTCCGTCGTAAGCAGAGACGCGCAAAGGATCGGCAGCGTCGCGTTCTTTGCTCCCGAGACCTGCACCTCCCCGCTGAGCGGAACGCCGCCTTCGATGACGAGCTTATCCACGGCCCGCCTGCTGCCAATCCTCGGGGGTGAAAGTTTTCATCGAAAGCGCATGAATGTCGGCGCGCATGCGCTCGCCCAGGGCCGCGTAAACCAGCTGGTGCTGCTGCACGCGCGACTTGCCGCGGAAGGCGGGGCTCACGATCACCGCCTCGAAATGATGCCCGTCGCCGTCGACCTGCACGTGGTCACATGCCAGGCTTTCCGCGATCCAGCCCTTGATTTGTTCAGGATCGATCATGTTTTAGTCCTCGATTGATACGCCAAGCGCAAAAAACGCACGGCTTGCACGGGCCGCCGCTCACGCCTTCGAGCCGGGGTTCAATACCTGAGCTTGTATCCGGTTCTGAGGAGCCATAGCGTTAGGCATGATAAGGCGAAAAAACTGGCGCCGACAATCGCGAGGCTCAACCAGGGCGAAACATCGCTGCGGCCGAAGAAGCCGTAGCGGAAACCGTCCACCATGTACAGGATCGGATTGAAGAACGAGAGCTTCTGCCAGAACCCGGGCAGCGAGCGGACCGAGTAGAACACGCCGGAGAGAAACGTGAGCGGAAGGATGATGAAGTTGGTAAACAACGACAGCTCGTCCACCTTGTCCGAGTGCAGACCCGCGATGATGCCGAGCGCGCCCATGACACCGCTGCCCGACAGCGCGAATGCAATCGTCCAGGCCGGGTGTTCGAGCCTGATGTCGACAAACCACATCGTCGCCAGGAGCACGCCCAGACCGACTACTACGCCGCGCGCCATTGCCGCGAGAAGGTAGGCAAAAAAGAACTCGCCGTAGGAGAACGGCGGCAGCAGAACGAAGATGATGTTGCCGGTCATCTTGGACTGCATCAGGCTGGACGAGCTGTTGGCAAATGCGTTCTGCAGCACTGCCATCATCGCCAGTCCCGGCACGAGAAACGTGCTGTATTCCAGACCGGGAAAGATCTCGACCCGCCCCCGCAAGGAGTAGGCGAAAACGACCAGGAACAGCAGCACTGTGAGCACGGGCGCGAGGACGGTCTGTACGCTCACCTTCCAGAACCGCAGCCACTCCTTGCGAAAGAGAGTGTAGAACCCGTGTAGAGGGTGGAATTCAACAGGCGCGTTCATCTGCGGCACTCTCAGTAGCGGCTCATGATCTGCACGAATATTTCCTCGAGATCCGGTTGCATCACTTCCATTTCCTGGATCTCGACCCCCGCGTTGCGCAACTCGGCCAGGACGCGTTCGACCTCGGCATATGCCGGAAGCGCCAGCCGGTAGCCGTTCTCGATGCGCTCCGCCACGAGCGGCGCCAGCGATTTTGGCAACTGATCGGGAATCAAGCGCAGCGCGACATAACATCCCGAGTGCATGCGCAGAAGGTTCTGCGTGGCATCCAACGCAACGACACGCCCCTGCTTCAGCATCGCGATTCGCCCGCAAAGCGCCTCGGCCTCTTCGAGATAATGCGTCGTCAGCACGATGGTATGGCCTTCGGAATTGAGCCGCTTGATGAAGCGCCACAGCGCCTGACGCAGTTCCACGTCCACGCCGGCGGTCGGCTCGTCAAGCACGATTACTGGCGGTTTGTGCACGAGCGCCTGCGCCACCAGGACTCGTCGCTTCATGCCGCCGGACAGCAAGCGCATGTTGGTTTCCGCCTTGCTCGCGAGATCGAGGTGATACATCACCTCCTCGACCCAGTCGCGGTTATCGCGAATGCCGAAGTAGCCGGACTGGAAGGTGAGCGCCTCGCGCACCGTGAAGAAAGGATCGAACACCAGTTCCTGCGGCACCACCCCGAGCGAGCGCCGCGCCTCGCGGTATCGGGTCAGCACGTCATAGCCCATGACGCGCGCGCCGCCGCCATCAGCGTCGTCTTGCCAGCGCCATTGGGACCGAGCAGACCGAAGAACTCGCCTGGCGCGACCTGAAACGTGACATCCGACAGCGCCCTCAGGGTGCCATAGCGCTTCGAGACCCGGTCGAATTCGATCGCTGGGACCATCTATCCGCGGCGGTGGGCGCACGACAATCCGACAGGCGGACCGTAGAACAATGCGGCACAGAACAATGCGGCATCGAGCGCCGCGCTTCGCTTCACGCAACCTGCCTCACGCTGGATTCAGCATCTCGGTGACGCCGTAGAGCTTGGCGAGGCTTGTCAGATTGGCGGGGAGATTGACGAATTTAATCCTGCGCCCATGGCGCCCGGCCTCGCGCCGCCACTCGAGCAACAGGCTCACCGCGGAGGAATCCACTTCGGTGACGCCGTTCAGATCGACCGTAATCTCGGGCTCCGTGAAAAGTCCGTTACCGTCAGCGAGAAGCGCGACGACGTTGTTGATGGTGATGGGCCCCTGCACGGAGCAGAGGCCTTCGCGGCACTCGATCATTGAACGGCGCCCTGGGTCCTTTGCGCAAGCTGTCGGTTTTTGCTGTCCAGCGCCTGGATCAGTCCGTCGATCCCCCCGCGCTGAATCTCCCCGTTGAAGGTGCTTCGATAGTTCTGCACCAGGCTCACGCCCTCGATTGCGACATCGTAGACCTTCCAGCCGTTGCCGGTCTTTTCCATGCTGTAGTCCACCGCCACGGGTGGCCCGCCCGACTGAAGGACCTGCGATCTGACCACCACATCGTCGTCGTCGGGTCGCATGCGTAATGGCCGGTAGACGATCTTCTGCTCGCGATACGACGTGAACGCGGTCGCATAAGTGCGCACCAGCAGCACGCGGAACTGATCGACGAGCGCCCCCTGCTGCTGCGCGTTTGCCCTGCGCCAGTTCTTGCCCACCGCCAGTTGCGTCATCCGCATGAAATTGAAATGCGGCAGCACCTTGGTCTCGATCAAGTTCATCAATTTGGCCGGATTGCCCGCGTTGATATCACTGTCCGAACGAAGAATCGCGATCACTTCGTCGGTCACGCTCCTGGCGAGCACGTCCGGGGCCATCATGCTCTGCGCGTGTACCGGAAGGACCGAGAAGCAAAGATATGCCAGCACGCCGAAAAACAAACGCCTCTTCATCGTTTCACTCACTAATGTCATGGATAACTGTTCGCACACCCGCCGGAGCCCAGGCGCTACTTCGCCCCGCCTTCGGCTGCCTTGTTGTACAAAAACTGCCCTATCAGTTTCTCGAGCACCACCGCGGACTGGGTGATTCTCGCCACTTCGCCTTCCTTGAGCATGGCGCTGTCACCCCCCGCCTCCAGCCCGATGTATTGCTCGCCAAGCAGCCCGGAGGTGAGGATCGATACCGACGTGTCCTTCGGGAACAGGTAGCGCTTGTCAAGCTTCATGGCGACGCGAGCAACGTAGCGTTGAGTGTCGAAAGCGATCTCGTCAACCCTTCCGACGACCACGCCGGCGCTCTTGACTGGCGCCCTCACCTTCAGGCCGCCAATGTTGTCGAACTCGGCGTACACTTGATACGTGTCTCCGACAGAGAATGTCGCGCTGGCATTTCCCACTTTCAGCGCAAGCACCAGCAACGCCACGATGCCTCCGACCACGAAGATGCCGACCCATAAATCAAGAACGGTTCTTTGCATAGGCTCAGATCCCTGTAAACATGAACGCGGTGAGCACAAAATCCAGCCCGAGGATTCTTGATCACGCCGTTCACGATGTCCTGCCTGAAATCCACTGTGCTTTGCATCTGCGACCAGAACGCGCCCGCGTCAACGCCGATGACGACCACAGTGATGAGGTAGCCGCCGAACACACCGACTGCGCTGAACATCGCTGCCAGCAGCGGCATCGAGATCACACCGCCCCAGAAACGCGGCCCGATGACGCGCGCGATAGGGTCGACTGCCATCATCTCCATTGCGGAGATCTGCTCGGTCGCCTTCATGAGACCGATTTCTGCCGTCATCGCCGACCCGGCGCGGCTCGCAAACAGAAGCGCCGCGACCACTGGCCCCAGTTCGCGCGTAAGCGATAGCGCAACGAGCGTGCCGACAGCCTCTGACGAGCCGTACTTCTGCAGTGTCTCGTAGCCCTGCAAGCCAAGAACCATGCCGACGAACAGGCCGGA
>Ga0111145_1058_pt1 | contig 15891 bp, 11 predicted proteins | sample DeeMarSeWOR28_12_FD_80392 | JGI IMG/M metagenome (GOLD analysis project Ga0111145, IMG submission 80392) | Betaproteobacteria bacterium SG8_41 | reverse complement strand
ATGCCCGCAGTACTTCAGATCAGCTCCTTCCTGATCGATCACGGACTGAGTCTGGAAGATGCGTTCCATCAGCCCCGTATCGACGCGAGCGGCGTAGAGCTGGTGGGGGTCGATCCCGCCCTGCCCGCTGAGGTCCAGAAAGCGCTCGCCGATTCCTTCCCTACACAGCAGACGGAATTCGTCGTCTATCCGACCAACTTCGCCTGCCCGAGCGCGGTGCTGCGAGACCCTGCGACCGGGGAGCATCCGACGTCATGTCTCCATGGTCTGCAGCGGTTTCTGAAGCGGCGTGAGTCGTAAGTCGTCAGTCGTGTGGGGAATTAGCCGCAGATAAACGCAGATTAACGCGGATGTAACTTACATAAGAACCCTTCTACTTTTAGGCTTTTGGTTTCCTGGTCACCGGCCACAGAAGGTAATGCCCCAGTAAGCGCATTCAAAGAATGGAAAGCGACGTAGTGGAGAATGGCAGGCGTTGATAACGCATTCCTGTTTCCGATATTGAGAAATCTGCGTTTATCTGCGTTTATCTGCGGCTCAATATGTTTTACGTTTCACGTTTTACGTTTCACGAGCCACTGGTAACCGGTCACCCGTCACCATTTAGGAAGGGAAATGATTAAAGCCGCGATCGTGGGAATGGGCCGCTGGGGCCAGAACCTTGTCAACAGCGTCCAGGGCAAGAGCGAGGTCATCCGCTTCGTTGCCGGGGCAACGCGCACGCTCGACAAGGCGAAAGACTACGCGGCACAACAGGGCATTGCCCTTCATGACTCATACGAGAAGGTCCTCGCCGATCCCGGCATCGACGCCGTTGTTCTCGCCACGCCGCACACGCGTCACGCCGAGCAGATCGTCGCTGCGGCCAAGGCTGGCAAGCATGTCTTCTGCGAGAAGCCATTTGCCCTGACCACGAAGAGCGCCAACTCAGCGATCCGGGCATGCGCTAAGGCCGGCGTTACTTTCGGCGTGGGGTTCAACTGGCGCTTTCAGCCGGCATTGCAGGAAATCCGGCGCATGCTCGAGGACGGCCGCCTCGGCAAGCTCTTGCATCTGGAAGGCAACTTTTGCGGCCCGAGCGTCTACCGTTTCGGCAAGGACCACTGGCGCCAGGCGCGCGAAGAAGGTCCCGCCGGTGGCATGACCGGCCGCGGCGTGCACGTGGTGGACGCCTTCCTCTATCTCGCGGGACCCGTCGCCTCCGTGCACGCGCAAAGTTTCCGCCGGGTGCTCGATCACGGACTCGACGACACGACGTCGATGCTCTTTCAGTTTCACGGCGGCGCCAGCGCCTACCTCTCGACCATCATCGCGACCGCCGAGACCTGGCGCCTGCAGGTGTTCGGCTCAAAGGGCTGGGCCGAGGTGGGAGATGTCGAGCACCTCACGACCTGGGAGTTGAAGGCCTGCTTCGTCGACCCCCAGAACCTCCACGTTCATCACAAGCCCCAGATCATGCGTTTTGAGCCTCTCAGCACCGAGCGGGCCGAGCTGGAAAACTTTGCGCGCGCCGCGTCCGAGCGCCGCCCCCTCGCAGTTGCGGGCGGCGACGAAGCGCACGGCGTCGCCGTGCTCGAAGCGATTCTCAAGTCGGCGAAGGCGGGAAAAACGGTCCGACTTTCCCGGACAAAAGCGTGAGTCTTTTGGCTCGGACCGCAAAGCCTCACCGCCAAGCACCCGAAGGACGCCAAGCAAGAATAAAAGCCTCACCGCAAAGACGCAGAGGGCGCCAAGGAAAATAACAGCCTTATCGCCAAGGACGCTAAGAACTACTTATCACAAATCTAAGGTCACGAAGATATCGCTAAGAGTGGCATATACGAAACTTAATGGTTGGGCAAGACACAGGCTGTGCGTATCAACTCAATTTTGTAATCCTCCGCGTCCTTGGCGTCCTTTGCGGTAGAGCTTGTCTGTTCCTTTGCAACCTTAGCGCCCTCCGCGGTGAAGCTTTTCGTTTCCTCAGCGGCCTTAGCGGCCTCCGCGGTGAAGCTTTTCACTTCCTCCGCGACCTTGGCGCCCTCCGCGGTAAAGCTTTAGCGACTCACGCCTTAGAAGCGGTCGACGCGAAAGGGATTGAGGTCAATCTCGGGCCGCCGGCCGCCGACGAGATCGGCGAGAATGCGCCCCGTCGGCGCGCCGCCGCACAGGCCGAGGTGCCCGTGGCCGAACCCGTAATAGACGTTCGCATTCTTTATTGAATGCCCCAGCACCGGCAGCGAATCGGGCATCGAGGGCCTTCTTCCCATCCAGCGCGTCTTGTCCGCCGCGTGAACCTGCGGGAACATCCGGCGCATGTGCGTCTCGAGGACGTCCGCGCGCTGGTAGTTTGGCGGCGCGTAGATGCCCGCGAATTCCGCCTGCCCCGCGACGCGCACGCCCATCTCCATCGGCGTCACGAAGACCTTGGCATCGGACACGTGCACGGGCATCGGCAATTCCAGTGCCGGGTCTGTGTAGGTGACATGATAGCCACGCTCGGCCTCGATTGGCACCGGCTCGCCCAGCAACGCCGTGATTTCGCCGGAATGCACGCCCGCGCAAATCACGAGATTGTCCACGGGCATGCCGCCCGCATCGGTCTGCAGTGCCCGGGCACTGCCCTCGCCTACCTCGATGGCGAGCACCTTGCGCTGAACGATCCTGCCGCCGTCGCGCTCGAACTGCGCGGCGAGCGATTTGGTGAGCCGCTCCGGATTCGTCACAAAGCCCTGGTTGAGCACGTGGACTGCGCACGCGTAGTTCGGCGCGAGCTGCGGCATCAACGCGCGAATGCCCGCAGGATCGAGCAGCGCTGTCTCGACGCCCCGCTCGCGGCGCAGCTGCCAGACGAAGGCGTCCTTCCGGTAGTTGTGCTCGCTCTCGTAAGCCACCAGGTAGCCGCTGCGTCGGATGAGATCCGCGCACCCGGCGTAACGCGCGAGGTCTTCGTAGCATTCCACGGTAGGCTTGATGAGCGCGGACAGCGCGTCGGCGCCGCGCGCGACCCGCTTCCGGGTAGCGCTGGCGAGGAACCGCAGCAACCACGGCATCGCTCTGGGCAGATGAGACCAGCGAACAGTCAGCGGCCCCAGCGGGTCGGTCAAGTAGGCCGGCACCTTGGCGAGTATTCCGGGAACCGCCTGCGGCACGCATCCGGCGCTATTCAGCATGCCGGCGTTGCCGAACGAGCAGTATTCTCCGACAGGGTCGGCGGTGACGACCGTCACCTCGTGGCCATCGCGGCGCAGGTAACACGCGGTGGCGATGCCCACGATCCCCGCTCCAATTATGGTGACCTTTTTCATGCCGTGACCGGTGACCAGTGACCAGTGACCCGTATCCAATCAGCGCAAAAACCCATGAATGGGATCAAGAACATTGGCTGCAAATGATTACGGCTGAAAAGCGGAAGGCCGAAACCAGAAGCGAAGAGAATAAGATCGGCCAGCCTGCCGAATTTGCGCTGGTCACTGGTCACGCTTCCGGAACAGTGTCGATTATATCCGCGTGCCCCGCGCAATCAAAACGGGGCGGCGAGCGGCATGCGGCCGACGATTGACCGCGGACTTGCGGAACCCTTCCGCTCGTGCGAGTCTCACATCAGCTGCCCGAGTTTCCGCGGCAACCAGGCCCAAAAGCGGCTGAATGCTTCAGTCCACATTCTTTTTTGCATGGGTTCCTTCATTGGCAATTGTGGGGCGCCCCCGGCCTCGAAGGTCGGCGGCGTTCCTCGTGCTTCAGAGGCAGGTGCACCATGAGTCGGGTTAGCGGCAAGTTCACCATTTCACTGGCCGTTGCGCTCTTGATCACCGGGGCGGTCGGCTGGTTCCTGTTTGAACAGCTCGACCAGCAGGATCGGACCCCGGTCCGCGGCAAGCGGACGGTGAGAGCGGTGCCTGTAGAGGTCGCCCCGGTGCAGCGCGGGCCAATGAAGCTCGAGCGGACTTTCAGCGGCGCGCTCGAGGCCCGGGCGCAGTTCGTCGTCGCGCCGAAAGTGGGCGGGCGCGTCGAGCGCATCTACGTCAATCTCGCCGACACGGTCGAGAGAGGCCAGGTGGTGGCGGAACTCGACAACGACGAGTATGTGCAAGCCGTGGCGCAAGCCCGCGCGAATCTGGAAGTGGCAGAGGCCAACGTGGCCGGCGCGAAGAGCGCGCTGGATATTGCGACGCGAGAGCTGGAGCGGACGAGGAGGCTCAGGGAACGGGGCATCGCTTCGGAATCACAGTTCGATGCCGCCCGCGCGAACCACCTGGACAAGAAATCTCAGCTCGAAGTGACCAAAGCGCTTGTGAACCGGGCTCAGTCGGCGCTGAGGAGCGCGAACATCCGCCTGGGATATACGAAGGTGACAGCAGGCTGGGGTGATGCCACCGAGCGACGCATCGTGGCGGAACGCTACGTCGACGAAGGCGAGACCGTGGCCGCCAACGCGCCGCTGCTGCGCATTGTCGAGATCGACCCTGTCACCGCCGTCGTCTTCGTTACAGAGCGGGACTACGCGCTTCTGAGCACGCACCAGCCCGCCGTCTTGAGCACCGATGCCTTTCCCGGCAAGCGGTTCGAAGGGCGAATCGAGCGCATCGCCCCGATTTTCCGGGAGGCCACCCGGCAGGCGCGGGTCGAGCTCACGGTCGCGAACAGGGAGCTGCTGCTCAAGCCCGGCATGTTCATCCGCGCCACAGTCGTGCTGAACCGGGTCGAGGACGCAACCTATGTCCCGGAACAAGCGCTCACCCTGCGCAACGGCGAGAGCGGCGTTTTTGTCGTCAACGCCGATGGGCGCTCCGTCACGTGGCGCAAAGTGAAGACAGGGATTCGCGATGCCGGACGCGTCCAGGTAAGCGGTGAAGGCGTCTCGGGCAAAGTCGTGGTTCTGGGCCAGCATCTGTTGAAGGACAAATCGGCGATCACCATCGCCGACGAGGCCGCGGCGGCCTCGGGCGCGCCGCGCAAGCGCCGATGAGTCTGACCGAAATAAGCGTCAGGCGACCGGTTCTCATGGTCATGACGACGCTGGTCGTCGTCATTCTCGGGCTCGTCTCCCTGACACGGCTCCAGATCGACCTGTTGCCGAGCATCGAGCTGCCCACGCTGACCGTTCGCACGGGATATCAGGGGGCCAGCCCGGTGGTGATGGAGCGCCTGGTCACCCAGATCGTCGAAGAGATCGTGGCAACCGTGCCGGGCGTCAAGGAGATCGTCTCTGAGTCATCGGAGGGCAATAGCAGCGTGCGCGTGAGCTTCACCTGGGGCACCGACATCGATGCCGCGGCGGTCGATGTCCAGGCAACCCTCCAGAACGAGCTGAGCGAGCTGCCGGACAATATCACCGGGCCTCGCGTCGTCAAGTTCGACGTCGACAGTTTCCCGGTGGTGCTCATGGGCATCTCCAGCAGTCTCGATCCGGTAGAGCTGACGGAACTCATCGAGGACCAGATTCGAAATCGGTTCGCCCGCATTCCCGGCGTGGCCCAGGTCGATCCATGGGGCGGCTTCCACCGCGAGGTGCGCATCGAGCTCGATCCCGACCGTCTCCGGGCGCTGGGACTGCCACTCGACCAGGTGTTGCGCGCGATCCGCGATGCGAATCTCGACATGCCCGCGGGGAAAATCGAGCAAGGTCAATACCAGGTGACGCTGCGCGCCCCTGCCGAATTCACGAATATCGACCAGATCCGCGATACCGTGATCGCCCAGCGCGAACGGGCCGTGGTGAAGATCGGCCAGATCGCCAAGGTCAAGGATACGTATCGCAAGCTCGAACGGATCATTCGCGTCAATGGTGAACGCGGCCTGCGGGTGGCCATACGCAAGCAATCCGGGGACAACACCGTGGAAGTCGCGAAACGGGTGCTCGCCGAGATCGACGCCGTCAACCGGGCTTTTCCCCAACTCAGAATCATTCCTGTCATCAACCAGGGTAATTTCATCGAGCGCTCGATCAGGAACGTCGCGCAATCGGTGCTCTACGGGAGCCTGCTGGCCGTCCTGGTGCTGCTCTTCTTCCTGCGCAACCTGCGTACCACCCTGGTGATCTCGCTGGCTATCCCGATTTCGGTCATCGCGACCTTTGCCCTGCTCTATTTTGGCGGATTTACGCTCAATCTGATGACTCTGGGCGGTCTCGCGCTCGGCGTGGGCATGATGGTCGACAGCTCGGTCGTCGTCATGGAAAACGTCTTCCGGCGCCATCAAGAGGATCGCGAAACACCGCGGGTGGCCGCCGTGCAAGGCACGCGCGAGGTCGGTGGAGCGATCATCGCCAGCACCGTGACGACGCTGGTGATCTTCCTGCCCTTGATTTTCCTGCGAGACGTCACCGGCGTGCTGTTCAAGGAGCTCGCCTATGTGATCATGTTCTCCCTGTTCTGTTCGCTGCTGGTGTCCCTCACCCTGGTGCCCATGCTGGCCTCGAAGCTTCTCGCCCAGCCGCACGAGCGCCCGACTGAATCTGCGCGCTGGAAGCAACGGTTGCTGCGGCGGACGGAGGGCTGGCTTCGCCGGCTCGAGAATGGCTACCGCGATCTTCTTCGCTGGTCGCTGCGCCACCGCTCGGCCGTGTTGTGGGCGGCGATCGCCCTCTTCGGAAGCAGCCTGCTGCTCGCGCCGATGATCGGTACCGAGTTCCTGCCGCCGAGCGATGAGGGAGAGGTGCGCGTCACCGGCGATATGGAGCCAGGCACGCGCCTGGAGCTGGTCGACGAGCAGACGCGCAAGGTGGAGAAAATCGTCTACGACGCAGTTCCCGAAACCGTCTCGTCGGTGGTCACCGTCGTCACATCGAGCCGTCGCGCCGGCGGCGCCTCACAGGGGCAAATTCGCCTTTCATTGGTGCCGGCGGCGCAGCGCAAGCGCTCCAATTCCAGGATCGCCAGCGATTTGCGCCGGCGACTTGACGGAAAGATCGCCGGGATGAAGGTCCGCACGCGTGCACCGCAGGGGCAGTTCCTGCTCGAACGGCTGCTCGCCAGCGAGGAAGGGGTGGTTGTGGAGGTCCGCGGTTTCGACCTCGACACGCTCGACGCGCTCTCCCGGCGCATCGTCGAGTCCATTACCGGCGTCGCCGGGATAACCGACGTCGACATCAGCCGCAAGGCAGGCATCCCGGAGCTCGGTATCCGCGTCGACCGCGAGAAGGTCGCCAATCTGGGACTGAGCGTGCGTGACGTGACCGGCGTGATAGAGACCGCCATGGCGGGCTCCGAGGCAGGCGAGTACCGGGTCCGGGGCAACTCGTACCGGATACTCCTTCAGCTCGAGGATGCCGAGAGGCGCTCGCTTGACGAAGTCCTCGACCTCACGCTCAACACGGAGTCCGGCGAGCAGGTTGCTTTGCGCAATCTGGTCCAGGTTGCGCGGGACCGCGGCCCCATACTGATCGACCGCAAGGACCAGCAGCGCCTGGTGTCCATACGGGCCAACGTGGCCGGGCGCGATCTGGGCTCGGTCGCGCGCGATGTCCAGGCACGGCTGGACCAGATCGCGCGGCCAACCGGATATGACCTTCGGATCGCCGGCAACTTCGAAGAACAGCAAAAGGCGTTCCGCGAGCTGTTGATCGCCCTCGCTCTGGCTCTGATCCTGGTCTACATGGTGCTTGCTTCCCAATACGAGTCGCTACGCGATCCTGTTGTGGTCATGGGGTCGGTGCCGCTCGCGGCAGTGGGCGTACTGCTCATCCTGTTTCTGACCGGCACCACGCTCAATTTGCAGTCCTTCATCGGCTGCATCATGTTGGGCGGCATCGTCGTCAATAACGCCATCCTGCTGGTGGATCAGGCGGGGCAGTTGAGGCGCGCGGGATCCAACGCGCGCGACGCGGTGGCGGAAGCCGGCCGCAGGCGTCTGAGGCCAATCCTGATGACCACCCTGACGACCATTCTTGCGCTGCTGCCGCTCGCGCTGGGCATCGGAGAGGGCGCGGACGCCCAGGCGCCGTTGGCGCGGGCAGTGATCGGAGGCCTGACGGCTTCGACCCTGGTGACGCTGGTGCTGATCCCGGTGGTGTACGCGATGTTCTACGGTGGGCGGGCGAAAACCGCGTGATCCTCCATCGAAGGACCGCGGCAAAGGCGCTTGTCATGGCGCATCCCGCGCGCATTCTTCATCCGTATAGAAGCAGGCGCTGCGGTTATTGCCTCGCCGGACGAGGTGCATCAGGTGGCCAGCAGCTCCCAGGTGCGCGTGGCGAGGCGTCGGGTCGGTAAACGCGTCGCGTTCTGATTGTTTGCCCTTCAGCGCGCTACGCTTGACGGCAATAGACGAACGACTCCAAAAACCGTGGTCTGTGCCCTATTGCCTTATCTTCCAAAAGTCACACTGGCTCCCTATATCCGGTTACCGACATTGACAGATACCCACCCGATAAAAAAACCGGAACTTATTCCACAACGTCCTTAAGGTTTTTTGATAGCATGGCCTGTATTCGGTCTAATAATTAAAACATTCGTTTTGTGACCGAGGTGGAGTGAGGGAAACACGGTGCTGAACGCTAACGCCGTCGCGGCGGTGCGCCAATTCACCTTTACGCTCGTATGCTCGAGCGCGCTCGCCTGGGCTTCAGTCGCCAGCGCCGCCGATGACATCAGGCTAGGCGGGACGGGCGGCGCGCTGGGGACCATGCGCTTGCTGGCAGACGCCTACGAAAAGTTCGACCGGGGGGCCAAACTTTCCGTGTTGCCGAGCCTGGGCAGCGGCGGAGGCATCAAAGCCCTGCTGGCTGGTGCGATCGAAATCGCGGTCAGTTCCCGCGCGTTACAAGACGCGGAGCGATCCCAGGGTGCGATGGCGCTCGAGTACGCTCGCACCCCTTTTGTCTTCGCAACCGCGGCTGCGACCAAGGTCACCGGAATCAATATCACCGACCTTGCCGGAATCTACAGCGGAAAAATCCGGAACTGGCCTGATGGCACCCGAATCTGGTTGGTGATGAGGCCCGAGAGAGATTCCGACAGCGCTCTCATCAGAAACATTTCAGCAGAGGTCAGAGCGGCGTTGGCCAAAGCGCGCGAGCGTCCCGGTTTGTTCTTCGCAGTGACTGACCAGGAATGCGCCATGGTGCTCGAAAAACATCCCGGCTCGTTCGGCCCATCCACCCTGGGACAGATTCTGGCCGAGAAAAGAAAATTAAAAGCGCTGCGCATCAATGACGTCGAGCCCAGCGCACGTGCCCTGGCAGCCGGCCGCTATCCCTACTACAAGTCGCTCTTCATCGTCACGACCTCGAAGACGCCGCAAGCCGCACGGAGGTTCATCGCTTTCGTGCAATCGAAAGCCGGACAGGACATCCTCGGCCAGACCGGGCACGTCGTGCCACCTTTCGGGCCCACCGCTCATGCCCCGCGGTAGGACATCTCCGCACCATATCGTCACGATACTTGCAATCGTGATTTCCGCCACGATCGCGGTGGTAATGCCCGCCGGTTACTTTGCGGTAGTCTACAGCAGCGTCGACGCGTCTCTCCAGATTAAGGCCGATGTCAAAGCGGCCAACATGTCGAGCCTGGTACACGCGACCCCGAAGCTGTGGCGCTTCCAGGAACACCGCCTGGAGGAAATACTTGCACGTCGGCCGATCCGGCTGCGGGACGAAGCCGCACGCGTCTTTTATCAGGACGGCACCCTGATCGCCCAAAGCGGACCTGACGTGCGCTGGCCGTTCCATATCCACACGGCTCCGATATACGACGCCGGCGAAGTCGTGGGCATGTTGGAGATCCGGCATTCGCTCGTCGATGTCGCGCAGAATACGCTCATCGTCGCTTTGTTCTCCATCGGCCTGGCTGTCCTGGTATTCGTTACGCTCCGGGCATTGCCGCTGCGCGCACTGAATCGCGCCACTGATGCGCTCGTGCGCGAAAAAGAACGCGCGGTCGTGACTCTCGACTCCATAGGCGATGCGGTGATAACGACCGATGCACGGGGGCATATCGAGATGCTCAACCCCGTGGCCGAGAATCTTACCGGCTGGAGGGAGACGGAGGCCCGCGGGAAGCCGCTCGCCGAGGTATACGTTCTCAAGAATGCGCTGACCGGAAATATCGTGGAATACCAGCTGCCTCAGGCACTGAGCGAGCACCACATCGTGCCCGCTGCCAATCATACGGTGCTCGTCAGGCGCGACGGCAGCAGCATCGCGATCGAGGACAACGCGGCACCCATTTACGGGACAGAGGGGGCTCTGCAGGGAGGCGTGCTGGTGTTCCGCGATGTCAGCGCTGCGCGACAGCATACGGAGCGCCTTTCCTGGCAGGCGAGCCATGACGCGCTTACGGGGCTCGTCAACCGCAAAGAGTTCGACCTCCGCCTCGAAGAGGCCGTACACAGCGCGCAGGCGGACGCGAAGAATCACGCGTTATGCTATATCGATCTGGATCAGTTCAAGGTGGTAAACGATACCTGCGGCCATATTGCCGGGGATGAGCTGCTGAAACAGATCGCGCTGCTTCTGAAGTCAAAGGTACGCGCTGCGGACACCTTGGCACGCCTTGGCGGGGACGAATTCGCGGTGCTTTTTGAGGACTGCTCGTTGGGCAAAGCGCAGGAGATCGCACATCAGCTCCTCGAGCAGATCCGAACCTTCCGGTTTGTTTGGGCAGACAAAGTCTTTACTGTCGGCGCCAGCATGGGCATCGCCGCTATCACGCAGTCCTCCGGTAACGCCCGCGACATCGTGGGCATCGCGGATGCAGCGTGCTACAGCGCCAAGGAAGCGGGTCGCAATCGCATTCACATTTTTCGCTACAGCGGCGCGGAACTGAGCGCGCGCAATGAACAGATGAACTGGGTCTCGCGTCTGATGCGGGCACTGGAGCAAGACAGCTTTCGCATCTACGGCCAGTCGTACCTGGCGCTCTCGGAAGGCACCAAGCCCGGCACGTACGTCGAACTGCTGCTGCGCCTCGTTGATGGCAAGCGAGACATCGTCCCCCCCGCTTCGTTTGTTCCAGCCGCGGAGCGCTATGGCCTTATGCCCGCGGTGGACCGATGGATGGTGTCGCACGTGTTTCAGGCCTATCGTGAACTTTCCGGCAAGTTTGGACCGTCAGCCATCTTCGGGATCGATCTTTCAGGCACATCCCTGAGCGACGAGACATTTGCGGATTTCGTGATTGCACAAGCCAAACAGCACGGTCTGCCGCCGCAGGTGGTTTGCTTCGAAATTACCGAGTCGGTCGCGGTCAACCAGCTCCCCCATGCCGCCGCTTTCATTCGCGCATTGCGAGATGCGGGCTTCAGGTTCGCACTGGATCATTTTGGCCTGGGCATGAGCTCGTTCGGTTACCTCAAGAACCTGCCCGTGGACTACCTCAAGATCGACAGCAGCTTCGTAAAGGAAATCAACACCGACCCGGTCAGCCTGAGCATGGTGAGCGCCATCAATCAAATCGCGCACACCATGGGCCTGCGTACCGTTGCGGAATACGTCGATGACCCCGGGGTCCTTCAATCACTGCGCGATCTCGGCATTGACTACGCGCAAGGCTACCTCATCAGCAAACCGCAACCGCTGTTCGCGATGGCAGGCGACGCGACCCCTGCCCATTCTCAGCGCCGCGCTGAAGTTAGTAAAGTCGGCCCCTGACGGAAATCAGCGGTGCCGGGGAACACCAGAAAAATACAAGGCGGGCTCGGCGCTTCATGGAGGAGGTTTCGCTGTTCATCCAGACCTTCCTTCAGCGCTCACGAAGCGAAAAACCCTACGCTGACCCCATCTACACCTCGCCCAGCTGTGTCCTTTCGCTCTCTGCAGGAAGATTGAAGCGGAAGGTCGTGCCGACGCCGACGACGCTCTCGACTTCCATCGAGCCGCCGTGCAGCTGCAATATCTTCTTGGCAATGGCAAGACCCAGGCCGGTGCCCGCCGGCCTGTCCTTTCGGTCCTTCTCGGTCCGATACCTGCGATCAAAGATCCTGGGCAGGTCCGCGGCTGAGATTCCCCGCCCGGTATCGGCAACCTGTGCCGAGACGGATTCTTGACCCGGAATGACCGAAAGCCGGATGGTCCCGCCCTCGGGGGTGTAGCGGATGGCGTTTTCGATAAGGTTCTCAAAGACGCGCTCGATCAAGCCGATGTCCGCCGCGATGTAGGGGGTATCCTGCGGAACGTCGCACTCGATCGTCAGCTTGCGGCGGTCTGCCTCGGGGCGGAATTTCTGGGCAACATCGTGCGCAATTTCAGCAATGGAGAACGATTCAAAATGGAGCTTGCGGTCGGCGCTCTCGAGTGTCGCAAGCTCGAACAAATCTCTGGTGAGGCGCCCCAGGTGTTCGCTGTGATTGAGCGCGAGTTGCAAATATCGGCGCTTTTCCGTTTCCGGGAGTTCCGCCTCTTTCATCAACAGGGTCTGGATAGCGCCGTGAAGGGAGGCGAGCGGAGTGCGCAGGTCATGTGAAATGTTGGCGAAAAGCTCGCGTCGCGAGCTGTCCGCGTTTTGCAGCTGCTTGATCTGGTCGACGATACGCTGCGCCATTTCATCGAACATGCGCCCGAGGCGGTCGATTTCATCGCCGGAGGTGTGAAACCATTGTTCTGGCACGCCTACCGGTCGTTGGAAACCATTGCTCCTCAGTTCATTCATCAACATGGCCAGTCGCCGCAGGCGTCGTGTGAGCCGGTGAAAATACAGCGCGCCTGCTGTGCCGATCAGCAGCAGGCTTACAGCGACGCCGCCAAGCGTGAGACGCAGAATGTAGCTGCGCTCGAACATCCCGGAAATGGTGTCGTAGGTTTCACCGCCCAGCACCACGTAGAGGTAACCCTGAAGGCGGCCGTCATCGAGGATGGGCGCTGCCGAGAAAACCTTGCGCCCCTCGAGATGCCGCGGATCGTCGCCGCGGATCGGAAAACTTTCGTCCCCGGCCAGGAACGCCTCGACTGAGTCGATTGACACTCGCGCGCGCTTCACTTTGTTCGGCGGCGCCGAGTACGCGAGTATTTCTCCGCCCGGATCGAGGAGATAGACCTCGATCGCGGGGTTGACCTTCATCAAGCTCTCGAAGACCTGGTGCAGCGCGGCGGGATCAGCCTCGCCTCCCCGCATCAACTGCTGCGATTCAACGATATTGTTGGCAAGCGATCGGTTGAGGCTCTGGTTGATTTCCTGGATGTGAAAGCGGGTGGCAATAACTGTCAGCCCCGCGTAGACCATACTGGTGACGCCCAGCAGCACCACCAGTGCCGCAATCAACTTGTTGGCGAGCGTCCCGCGCACAGGTCTACTGCCGGAACTGATCGTTGAATTTGTAGCCCACGCCCCACACGGTCAGGACGTACTGCGGCCGGGTCGGTTCCCGCTCGATTTTCGAGCGCAGCCGGGTGATGTGCGAGTTGACCGTGTGCTCATAGTTGGCATGGCTATAGCCCCAGACCCGGTCCAGGAGCTGCGCGCGCGTATAGACCTGTCCGGGATTCATCGCGAAGTGCGCCAACAGCGCGAATTCCTTGGCAGTCAGATCGACGGGCTCGCCCGCAACGGTTACCGCGTGCTTGCCGACGTCGATGGCCAGGTCGCCGGCGGAAATCGCCTTCGAAGGCTGATGCCCGGGTTTGCACAACCCCTCAATCCGGCGAAAAACAGCTTTCACCCGCGCCACGAGCTCGGGCATGCTGAAGGGCTTCGTGATGTAGTCGTCGGCGCCGATTTCGAGACCGACCACGCGGTCGACTTCAGCCGATTTCGCGGTCAGCATGAGGATCGGCACGTAGCTCTCTTGAGCCCGCAGTCGCTGGCAGATCTCGAGGCCCGGCATGCCTGGCAGCATGAGATCGAGAATGATCGCGTCGAAATGGCCCGCCTGCGCCTGCTCGAACCCCGTTATCCCGTCGGATGCCAGGTTCACATCGCATCCAAGGTCCCCTAGATGCAGCGCAACCAAATCAGCAAGATCGCGATTATCTTCAATGACTAAGACGCGTCGAGCCATGCTCCCTCGTGGGATAGGATCCGGTTGTCAGTGCGTTTTCCACTATCGGCACAAGGTTATTACGAAAGAATCGCGCCACTGGATGCATTGGTGTTAAGCCGGCGCAGGATCGCGCCGCCCCCGGGCCTGATGAAACGAGGGAGCGTTGCGAGCTGGAATTGCCCCTGGCGCAAATCGCGAAGAGCGGGGTCAGACCGATCTGACCCCGTTTTTTCAATCGTTATCGCCGTTACAGAAACACAATTCTCCCGCAACAGAATCGCAACCTTTTTCTTTAATCATGGTGCCGCCTGCCCGCAGTCGTGACACAACGGTTGGTCACCAGGCTGTGGGCGGGCAAGAGCAACTGCCCAACGGAGGAAACACCATGAAAACCTTGATGAATGCCAGAGTAAGTCTCCCCCTGCTCGCCGGAATCGCCTTGATGTCGGCTGCATTGGCCCACGCGGGACCCATCTCGCTCAGTGCGGCTCAGATGGATTCGGTTGCCGCGGCTGGCGTCGAGAGAGTGGACGGGTTCGTATGCCCGGTCATCACGACGGAAAACGTGTTGCATAGCCCCAAGAGCGGGGCGCTCGGTATCGAAGGCTTCTACACCATCGGTGGCCCGGATGTCACGGTTCCTGTGCACGCCACGAATGGCGACGGCGCAGGTCATCCCGGCGGGCCGTTCTCGCAACCGGGTGACACGAACTACACGGCGATCTGGGGTTGCTGCCGGTAGCTACACGGCACACGAGTAAGGACCTCGCCGACTCTTGCATGACTGGCCCCCGCGGGTGCGCCGTTCTTCGGGGGCACCCGCGGCTCCCTCATTCGTTTCAATGGCCAAAATGCGCACAGTAATCGCCGTTACCGTTATCGCACTCTCGTTGGTGCCCGGGCCAGTCAGTGCCCTGGGTAGCGAGGTTACGCTGGCCGACGAAGCAGCACCACCCGTCCAGTCGTTGATAGAGCGGCGGTATCGGAATGTGGTTCGCCAGCAGTGGGAGCTGAGCTGTGCTGCGGCTGCCCTCGCAACCATACTTCGTTATCAGCACGGGCTTCCGGTCACTGAGCGCTCGGTTGCGCTCGGCCTGATCAATCGCAAGGAGTACCTCGCAAATCCCGAGCTTGTGCGGCTGCGACAGGGGTTCTCCCTCCTCGACTTGAAGCGGTTCGTCGACGCCCTTGGATACGAGGGCATCGGGCTCGGGCAACTCGCCTTCCCCGATCTCCTCGAGCGAGCACCGATTATTGTGCCGGGGCGCCACCTCGAAGAGCGTGCTGCTCGCCGATCCGGCCTTCGGCAACGTCACGATGTCGATCGCCAAGTTCGTCGATGGATGGATCGACTACCAGGACATAGGTCGCGTCGGCTTCGTCGTGACGAAATCGGGAAAGCTGGCGCCGCCCGGGCGATTGTCGGCACGGGCATTGGAATTCGTTGTGCCGCGATGATCACCGCATGCGTTCGAAAAGCGAGACAGTAATGCCGACGCATTTACAGCACATCCTCACCGCGTTCGTTCTGGTGGTCTGCACGGCGGGCGCTCACGCACAGGACGCGCGAGTCCAGCAACTCGAGCGCAATCTGCAGGAACGGGACAAGGTCATCACCGAGCTTCTGGAGCGAGTCGACGCGCTGGAACGGCGGATCGGTGTGCAGCGGCCCGTAACCGGAACCGCTGAGGCCTCGGAACAGGATGTGGCGCCGCGCAACGAAACAGACCTTGCACGGAAATCCAAACGCGCCCCGGGAACCGTCGTTGTCGAAGAGGGAGCAGCGGAGCGAGCGCTCGAGCGCTCGTTGACACGGGCAGGAGCACTGCTGCTGCCGTCCGGTATCCTGGAAGTCGAGCCTGGCATCACCTACGCCCGTCGTGAAGATGCTGCTCCCCGCTTCGTTACGTCAGGGGGAACGACATTCGTCGGTGAGACAGAACTCAACGCCAACAGCCTGACCGCGAACCTGGCGCTGCGCCTCGGACTGCCCCAGGA
>Ga0111145_1081_pt1 | contig 15969 bp, 18 predicted proteins | sample DeeMarSeWOR28_12_FD_80392 | JGI IMG/M metagenome (GOLD analysis project Ga0111145, IMG submission 80392) | Betaproteobacteria bacterium SG8_41 | reverse complement strand
CAGGTATCGGCCCTCGTGCCGCATGCGGCCGAACCCGGGCAGGCCTGGCTCTCGCTCGCGGAGGCGCGGCGTGCCGCGATTCCGGTGCCGGTGAAAAAGATTCTCGCTCAGCTCCAATCCCGTGAATCGTGAATCGTGAAACGAGCCCTTGAATCTGTAACTCATAACCTCGAATCTTGAACCCGGAACCCGGAACCCGGAACCCGGAACCCGGAACCCGGAACCCGGAACATAAATGGAATGAAGCGCTGGCTCTTTGCCATCATCGTACTGGTTGCCGCCTGGAACTGGTGGCCGCAGGGCGATATCAATCGTGCGCCAGGCGTGATCGCTGCCGCCGCGCCGCTGCAAAGCGAGCTCGAAGGCGCCGCGCCGAAGCTCTCAAAGCCGGGTTACGAGATTCAGCCGCTGGCGCGGTTCGAGCTCGAAGCGCGGGTACTGGGCGTCGAGCGTTACCGTTTCGACCGCGGCGCTGACCTCTCGCCGATGGATTTCGCGCTGGGATGGGGCCGGATGTCGGACACGTCGGTGCTGGACCGCATCGAGATCAGCCAGGACGGGCGGTTCTATTTCTGGCGCACGCCGGACTATCCAATACCGCGGGGGGAAATCGAGGTCTCCAGCGCAAACATGCACATGGTGCCCGCGAACGAGGGGGTAGCGCGGCAGCTGAAGAGCGTGCGCCGCGGCCACGTCGTGCGGCTGGCCGGCTACCTGATCGAGGCGCGCGGCACGGACGGCTGGCGCTGGACAAGCTCGCTATCCCGTGCCGACACGGGTCGCGGCGCGTGCGAGCTCATCTGGGTGGAACGCCTGGAGCTGCGTTAGCGCGCACGACGGCCGCGCGGCGCTCGTACCATGGCGCACTTGCGTTGACGATGCGTACTACGGTCAGCATGACAGGCACTTCGATCAGCACCCCAACGACTGTGGCGAGGGCCGCGCCGGAGTCGAAGCCGAACAGGCTGATCGCAGCCGCGACGGCGAGCTCGAAGAAGTTGCTCGCGCCAATCAGGGCCGAAGGACCCGCAGTCCTGAGTTGAAATAGACCTGGATGATGATGGGCACCGCAAGCATGACGATGATCAGCGGTTGCTCCAGCACCTGCTCGCCCTGGAAGCCGAAGAGCAGGACCAGTGTAAGCAGAAGCGCACCGATTCCCCACGGTTGCAGGCGCTGCAGCGTCCGCTCGAGGGCAGCGTCGCCCCGGCGCAGGCAGGCGCCGCGCCAGGCCTGGGCGATGATCACCGGGACCACGATGTAGAGGCCGACCGAGGTGAGGAGCGTGTCCCAGGGCACGGTAATCGAGGACAAGCCCAACAGCAGCGCAACGATGGGCGCGAACGCGACGATCATGATCGTGTCATTTAATGCCACCTGGCTCAGCGTGAAATAGGGATCGCCACGCGCGAGCTGGCTCCAGACGAACACCATCGCCGTGCACGGCGCCGCCGCGAGCAGGATGAGGCCGGCAACGTAGCTGTCGAGCTGCTCGGGCGGCAGCCACGGCGCAAAGACGTGGCGGATGAAAATCCAGGCGAGAAGCGCCATTGAGAACGGTTTCAGCGCCCAGTTCACCAGCAGCGTCACGCCGATGCCGCGCCAGTGGGCGCTTACCTGATGGATCGCGCGAAAGTCGATCTTCAGCAGCATCGGGATGATCATGACCCAGATGAGGATGCCGACCGGAACATTGACGCGCGCGATCTCCATCCGTCCCAGGGACTTGAACGGCTCCGGAAAGTAATGCCCGAGGGCAATTCCCGACACGATGCATAGCGCGACCCAGACGCTCAGGTAGCGCTCAAAAAAACCAATGCCGCCGCTCGACCGCGGAACGCTGGAGGCCGTGTCGGATACGCTGCTCATCCGCACTACTCCACGTGCTCGGGCGTTTGCCCGAGCGCATCGAGCTTCTCCTTGAGCTGGAGCCGCTCCAGCGATGTGATCGGCAGGTCGATGAAAATCTTGATACGGTTCTCGAGCGTGCGGAACGCCTCGCGAAAGGCCAGCATGCGCTGCGCGTCGTCGCCCTCGGCAGCGGCCGGGTCGGGAATCCCCCAATGCGCTGTCATGGGCTGGCCGGGCCAGACCGGGCAGACCTCGGCCGCGGCGTGGTCGCAAACGGTGAAGACGAAGTCCATTCTCGGGGCGCCAAGTCGGGTGAACTCGTTCCAGTCCTTGCTGCGCAGGCCATTAGTTGGAAATTGAAGCTGGCGCAGGAGCTCGAGCGTCATCGGATTGACCTCACCCCGCGGATGGCTGCCGGCGCTGTAGCCGCGGAACCGCCCCTTGCCCCAGAATGTCGTGAGGACTTCCCCCATGATGCTGCGCGCCGAGTTGCCGGTGCAAAGGAACAGCACATTGTACGTTTTCTGCGCGCTCATAATTTGGTTTCCGGGTAGGAAGAATCTGTTGCGACCGACGCTGCGACCTCAGGCCGGCGCGCCCTTCGCGCGGCGGTGCTGCCCGATCAAGGTACCCGCGGCACATGCCGGGATGTCGCAACGGATGGTCCCGCTACAGCAGTCCTCCGTCAGGTACGTGAGCAGGGCGGTCATCGCATCGAAATCCGCGATGTAGATGACGAACCTTCCCCGCCGGCGGGAGCGCACCAGGCTGGCGCGCGCGAGCTGGGTCAGGTGAAATGACAGCGTGGCGGGAGGCACATCGAGCTCGGTGGCGACTTTCCCTGCGGGCAGGCCGTCCGGGCCCGCCCGGACGAGCAGGCGGAAAATCGCCAGGCGTGTCTCCTGAGAAAGCGCGCCAAGCGCGCCCGCAGCGGCCTTGGTTTCCATATTTCCAAGAGTATCAAAATAACGATGACAGAAATATGAAAGCCGGTCCGCGCAGACGGGCGCGGCGAGTTGCCCGATGGCCTCGCCGCGATTTGAGCAGTCTTGAAACAGGCAATCGACTGTGTCCGAACCACCTATTGAGCCAGTGATGACCGGGACGGCGCCCCTGGACGGCCAGTCCCTGTACGTGGTCGGCCTCCGCTTTTCTTATTCCGGACGAGGACGCTACTCGTGGGCAATAGGTTTGTCGGTAAAGAGGTAATCCTTCAGCTCTTTGTCGAAGGAGGGATCCTTCCTTCGAATCCATTCAAGAACCATCGCGGCGTGCTCCTTTTCTTCGTCGCGGTTGTGAGCAAGGATCGCCTTGAGCGCCTTGTCCTTGCACGCATCGACCCGCTGGTTGTACCAATCGACCGCTTCCAGTTCCTCCATCAGCGAGGTAATGGCGCGGTGCATGTCGCGCGTTTCGTCTTTGAGCTCGTCAATGGGTTCGTGATAGCCCTCATTGGCCATTTGTCTTCTCCTGTCGCGTTTGAAAAACCGGAATCGCGCTGCCGGAAGTTTTCGGAGAGTATCCCCGGCGTTTACGTTACCACAGCTCGACGCGACCGCCAGCCCTGCGGATCTGCTCCGCGCGCGCCTGGAGAAAGCGTTGGAAGCTGGGCTGCACGAGGTAAGCCTTGCTCGTGACGTAGTCGAAGCTGGAGGCGAGATGGAACGGTCTCAAGTAGGTCTCGATTCGGAACGCCTCCCTGCCCGCGGCATCGAAAAAGACGATGCTCGGCGTGTAAGCGAGGCCCAGCTGCCGGCCCCACTGTGCAGCGGTCAAGTTGCGGCCCTCCGGGGTCACGAGCTTCTCGCGCCCGAAGAGCTCTACCCGCGCGAAATCGAGTTTCCCGATGAGCTCGCGCACGGCCGGATCGGCAAAACCCTGCTGATGGAGCTCATCGCACGCAGCGCAATGCTTTTGCTCGAAAAGGACCGCGAGGAACCTGCCCGAGCCCCTGACGTGAGCGGCCAGATCGAGGGGTGGCTTGAGGAGAAAGGGCTGGTCGTTCAAATCGCCGCCGCCGGCCTTGCCCCCGTGTTGCCGCAAATAGTCGGCGAATGACATCTTTTCCTCGTTATGTCCCGAGACATAGTCGAGCGCGATGCGAAACTTGTGTGGCGGATAATACCCATTCACACGCAGAACGATCTTGCCTTTCTCATCGAAGAACAGCAGCGTCGGCGTGAACTGCACCTTGAGCGCGGCCGCGAAGTTCTTTTCGCTGAGGGATTTGCCGTCGATCCACGTCACCTCTCGGTCGCCCCACATATTGATCGCCACAGCGTTGAAGTGCTGTCGCGTCTTGTCGGTGATATCCCTCTGGCCGAAATTGACCTGCATCAGGCGCTTGCAGTAAGGACAGCCGTCCTGCCCGAAATAAACCATCAGGCGCTTGCCCGCGGCGGCTGCTTCGGCAATGTCTTCCCTGAAATCGAGGAAGGTTTCCTTGAACCAGCGCGGAATGTCGATTGCGTGGGGGCTGGGATCAAACGGCGGCGGCGCGGGCTGGGCAGCCCGGACAGGGGCGGGCGCAGCCAGTGCCAGGAGCAGGGCGAGGGTCTGAATCGAGCTTTTTCCGTTACGGGTCACGACTCATGCGTCTTGCATCAAGCCGTGTCGGACGGGGCGAGCCCGTGCCGTGCCAGTATTTGCTTGAGACGCGCAAGGCGCTCCTGCGCATCGGTCAGCTCGAGCAGCTGCTGCCGCGCTGCGGCTTCCATCGGCAGCACTTCGGCCAGACGAAAGCCGACCCACGCTGCATCGTCCAGCCGCAGCGGCGAAGGAAAGCGCTCCGCCCCCGCTTTGTCGATGATTGCGCGCAGCACTCCGCCGCACGTCGGATCGACCGGGTCCCGGCCGGTATCGGACGGCAGCGTCTCGGTGGAAGCCGCGATGAGCTGGTTCGGCTGGACCCGCGTTTCACGAATGCGGAAACGTTCTCCGCCGCGCGCGAGGAGCTGGAAGACACCCAGTTGCGGCATTTCCCAGTGCACGATAGTGGCCAGGCAGCCCACCGGCTCGGGCACGGCCGCGGTACCCACCTCTTGCCCCTCGCGGATCAGGCAGACGCCAAAAGGCCGTCCGTCTCGCAGGCAATCTTTGGTCATGTCCATATAGCGCTGCTCGAAGACCTTGAGCGGCAGCAGGCCATCCGGGAAGAGAACGGTTCCGAGCGGGAATATGAAAATGTCCTGAACGTCATTCGCCTGCATGTCAGCCCGCTTTCTGAACCGTGAGGAGTACAGGGTCAATCAACAGTGATTGGAAAAGCGCCAACGCAAAAAAGTCGGCATTCGTCGTGTTTACCCACCAGTTACGACGCGCCTTCTTCAGGAAAGTTCGCGGTGCCGCACCAGCACCCGCGCTTTTTCCTTGAAGTGCTCAGCCAGCGTCTCGACAAAGTACACCGACCGGTGGCGCCCGCCGGTGCACCCGATCGCAATCGTGAGATAGCTCCTGTTGTCACGCTCGAAGCACGGCAGCCAGTCATCGATGAAACGCCGGATGTCCGCGAGCATCCTTCCAGCCTGAGGATTCGCGCCCATGAATTCGATGACGGCAGCATCGCGGCCGGTGAGCGGTTGCAGGCGCGGGTCGTAGTTCGGATTCGGCAGGCACCGCACATCGAAAACCAGGTCCGCATCGAGCGGGATGCCGTGCTTGAAGCCGAATGATTCGAAAAGGGTTGTGAGCCCGGTACGGGGCAGCGCCATGAAATCCTTGACCCAGCTGCGCAAGGCGGATGGGCTGAGATCGCTGGTGTCGACGCGGTGCGCTGCGTCAGCCAGAGGCGAGAGCAGCGCACGTTCGCGCTCAATGCATTCGGGGAGCGTGAGCGTGTCGTCGGAGAGGGGATGGCGGCGGCGCGTTTCGGAAAACCGCTTGATCAGGGTGTCGGCCTTGGTCTCGAGAAACAGCATGCGAGCGTCCACGCCGCGACGCTTGAATTCCGCCAGTCTCTCCAGCAGCTCGGCGACCGCTTCGCCACCGCGGAGCTCGAGACTGATGGCCGCGCGCGGATGGCCCGCCGACACCAGGAAATCCACCGCGTCCGGCAGGAGACGCGCCGGCAGGTTGTCGATGTGGTAGAAACCGCTGTCCTCGAGCACATGAAGCGCGACGCTTTTGCCCGAGCCCGAAAGGCCGGTGATGAGGATCAGCTGCATGCTGTGAAAACTCGCGGCCGGTGACCGGTGGCCGGTGACCGGAAACAGGCTGTGATCCGAGACCGGTGACCGGCGAGCGGAAACTTCGACATCTCCAATTTCGTCAAATCACTGGTCACTCCAATTTCGTCAAATCAATGGTCACTGGTCACTGGTCACTGGTCACTGGTCACTGGTCACTGGTCACTGGTCACTGGTCACTGGTCACGCATTCGTTGGGCCTGGCGGGCGACGAATTCCTCCATGCTGTCGACGCCCCGCAACTGCAGAATGTAATTGCGTACCGCGGCCTCGGTCAGCACGGCCAGGTTGCGGCCGGCGGCTACCGGAAGCGTCACCTTGCGGATGTCGACGCCGAGGATGGGCTCGCCGCTCGCCTGCCGCGGGAGGCGCTCGCCGGAACGGGGATCACTTGGCGAGAGACGCTCCAGCTGCACGACGAGCTTGAGGTTCTTGCGGGGCCGCAACGCCGCCTCTCCGAAGATGCTCCGGATGTTGAGCACACCGAGGCCGCGCACTTCCAGAAAGTTTCGCAGCAGCTCGGGGCAGCGCCCCTCGACCGTCTCCGGCCCGATGCGGTAGAGCTCGACGACGTCGTCGGCGATGAGGCCACTGCCGCGGCTGATGAGCTCCAGGGCGAGCTCGCTCTTGCCCACGCCGGAGTCGCCCTTGATGAGCACGCCCATCCCGAGGACGTCGAGGAAGACGCCGTGCGCCGTCGTGCTCTCGGCAAGCGCGCGCGCGAGATAGGGCCGCAGCATCCACATCAGCTCCACGCTTGGCACGGGCGAGCGCAGCACGGTGGTTGCTGCAGCCTCGGCCGCTTCGATCAGGGATGGCGGAATGCGATCGACGCCCGCGATAATGAAGCAGGCCGGCTCCCCGGCGCAGACCTGGTCGAGGGCCGAGCGGCCGCCGCCGGTCTCGAGTCCCTCGAGGTATTCGATCTCCGACGCACCGAGCACCTGGATCAGGTTCGGGTGGATGACGTTGAGGTGGCCGATGAGGCCTTTGGAGGAATCCTTGGTGGGCTCGCTGTTGAGCTCTCTCGCGCCGCCGCTGCGCCCGGCGATCCACTCGAGCTTCAGCTTCTCGCGGTTGTCCTCAAACAACCGAGCTATGCTGACCTGCGGCATGCGGCTGCCATTCGGCAATGAGTTGATGCAGCTCGGTGGCGCTCGCGCCGGACAGCAGGCGTTCGCGGAACGGCTTGTCACTGAACATTTGCGCGAGCTCCGAAAGGATCTGCAGGTGCATATCCGTGGCCCGGTCGGGGACGAGCAGCACGAAGATCAGATTCACCGACTGCCCGTCAGGGGCGTCGAAGGGAATCGGCTGCTTCATCCGCACGAGCGCGCCGACGGCTTCCTTCAGGCCCTTGATCCGTCCGTGCGGAATCGCGATACCCTGGCCGAGACCCGTCGAGCCGAGTTTCTCGCGCGCGAAGAGGCTGTCGAACACCTGGCTGCGGGCGATCTGGTGATTGTTCTCGAACAGCAGGCCGACCTGCTCGAAGACCCGCTTCTTGCTGCTCACGTCCAGGTCCAGAATGACATTCGTGGGCGGCAGCAGTTTGGCAATCAAATTCATGGATCGGACCTTGGCTTGATGTCGGGTCGCCGCTCGACGCTGATCGGGCGGCGCAAGGCTATTTAACGGCGCGACGCTTGAACGCCGCGCCGCCGTGGCGGCGCTCCAGCGATTTTTCCTTGTGCTTGAGGATCGTGCGGTCGAGCTTGTCAACCAGGCTGTCGATGGCCGCGTACATGTCGGGATCCGCGCTCTCGCAGAAGATGTCCCGGCCGCGCACGTGCACGTTGGCTTCAATTTTACGCTGGAGCTTTTCGACTGAAAGGATGATGTTGACGTCAATTACGTGATCGAAATGATGCGTGATGCGTTCGAGCTTGGTCGAGACGTAATCACGTATGGCCGGTGTTACTTCGATATGGTGGCCCGTCAGGTTCAGGTTCATTAACCGCTCCTAGATCGTCTTTCTTAGATTCACAGGCAGGATCTGCAGGGATTCCCGGTATTTTGCCACCGTGCGGCGCGCCACGACGAGGCCCTGCTGGGCCAAAATCTCCGAAATCTGCCCATCGCTCAGGGGCTTGCGGCCATTTTCGGCCGCCACCAGCTGCTTGATCAGGGCCCGGATCGCGGTGCTCGACGCCGAGCCGCCCGCATCGGTCGTAACATGGCTGCCAAAGAAGTATTTGAGCTCGAAAATGCCGCGCGGCGTATGCATGAACTTCTGGGTCGTGACTCGTGACACCGTCGATTCGTGCAGCTCCAGGCCCTCGGCAATCTCCCGCAGGACCAGCGGCCGCATGGCAACCTCGCCATGTTCGAAGAAATTTCGCTGGCGGTCAACGATTGCCTGAGATACGCGCAGAATCGTCTCGAAGCGCTGCTGCACGTTTTTGATCAGCCACTTGGCCTCTTGCAGGTGGGTTGCCAGCTGCTGGGATCCGGCATTGCGGTTGCGTTGCAGGATGTCAGCGTAGAGGCGGTTGATGCGCAGCCGTGGCATCGCATCCGGGTTGAGCGAGGCCACCCACACGCCCTTCACCTTTTTCACGATCACGTCCGGCACGATGAAGCGTGTCTCGTCGGAGGAATAGTCTCGGCCGGGGCGCGGATTGAGGCTGGTAATAAGCTTTTGAACGCCTCGCAACACGACATCGTCGCAACGAAGCAGCTTTTTCAGCTTGCTGAAATCCCGTGCCGCCAACGCCTCGAGGTGGTGCTTGACGAGCTCCATCGCCTCGGCGCGGTAGGCGGTATCGGGCGGCAGCGACCCGACCTGCAGCGCGAGACACTCGCTCAGGTTGCGGGCGCCGACGCCGACGGGCTCGAGATGCTGGAGGTGCTTGAGCGCGATCTGCAGCTCCTCGGGCTCGGCTTCGACCTCTGGCGGCAGCATCTCCAGCAGTTCATCCAGACTCTGGGTGAGGTAGCCGTCATCGTCCAGCGAGTCGATCAGCAGCGTGACAAGCTTGCGGTCGCGCTCGGAAACATTGATCAGCGACAATTGCGCAAGCAAATGCGCGCGCAGCGTCGGGGCGTCGGCGGGCTGCTGGGGGTAGTCACCGTCTTCCGCATCCTCGCGGTAGCCGGACCCGGTCATGTCATCGAACGCGCCCAGCTCTGTTCTGTCGGGTTCACGCGATTCGGCGTCGCTCCCCGCCGCGTCAGTGGCGGGCGCTTCATCGCGGGTGGTTGTCGTTGTGGCGGTGTCGGGCGGCGGCGCCGATTGGTCGCCGGCCCCGTCCTCGCGCTCGAGCAGGGGGTTTTCCTGGAGCACGCGCTCGAGTTCCTGGTTCAGCTCGATCGTCGAGAGCTGCAGCAGCCGGATCGACTGCTGGAGCTGCGGCGTTAAGGTGAGGTGCTGGGAGAGTCGGAGCTGAAGAGAATGCTTCATATCTGGTACGGGGGTGAACGCCGGGTTTCCCCGCGAGCTTCGTTCTGCGCTGCAAAGAACCGCGCGAGCGATTTAGAGCTTAAAGTGCTCTCCCAGATAAACTTGCCTTACTTGTTCATTATAAACGATTTCATCGGGCCTGCCGTAGGCTAATACCGTCCCTTCGTTAATGATATAGGCTCGGTCGCAGATGCCCAGGGTTTCTCGCACATTATGGTCAGTAATCAGGACGCCGATACCCCGGGCTTTAAGGAAGCCTATGATTTTTTGGATATCCAGGACGGCGATGGGATCGACCCCGGCGAATGGCTCGTCGAGCAGGATGAAACGCGGATCGGTAGCCAGTGCCCGTGCAATTTCGGTGCGGCGCCGCTCTCCCCCGGACAGGCTCACCGCGGTGCTGTTGCGCAGGTGCCCGATGTTGAGGTCGTGCAGCAAGGCGTCGAGCTTGTTACTGATCACGTCGGGGTCCCGGTCGTAGAGCTCCAGCACCGCTTGCACGTTCTCGGCCACGGTAAGGCGCCGGAAGATAGAGGGTTCCTGAGGCAGATAGCTCACGCCAAGCCGGGCACGGCGGTGCATTGGCATGTGCGTTAACCGGACGCCATCGAGATGCAGTTCGCCGCCGTCCATCGGGATGAGGCCGACCATCATGTAAAAACACGTGGTCTTGCCGGCACCGTTGGGCCCGAGCAGCCCGATCACCTCGCTGCTGCGCACCTCGAGCGAGACTTCCTTGACCACGACTCGTGAACGATAGCGCTTGCGCAGCCGATCGGCCCGCAGCTCGCTGCCCGGTGCAGGCGCGCGCGCGGGTGCGCTCTCGGCCGGCAGCGGAAGCGGCGCCTGCGTCGGCTCCGTCTCGCTGCTATTTTTGGCGAGTCTCAGATTTTTCACGTGGAGGCGTGAGCGCTTCGGATGGTTTGAGGCCAAGCGGCGGACTGGCGGCAGGTTTCGTCTTGGGCTTGGGCTGGATCACCGCGCGCACCCGGCCACCCGAGCCCTTCGCGTCCGCGGCCTTCGCGCCGCCGCCGACGACCTGATAAAACTCCGACTTCCCGTCGTAAGAGATGAAGTTGCCGCGGACTTCGTCCTGACCGCGCTTGACTCTTGCCCGATTGAACATCTTCATGGTCTCGGCGCGCCCGTCGTACTCCAGGCGCTCGGCCCAGCCTTCGATGTACTCGTCGACGCCATCGCGCTTCTGCCGGAAATACGCGAGATTGCCCCACGCGGTCCCGTGCTTGAAACCGGCTTTGTCCTGGCGCACCTCCATGCGATCGCCGCGAAGCTCCAGGGTGCCCTGACGCAGCACGACGTTGCCCTCGAACACGGCAACCTGCTTCGCATCGTTGATCGTGACCTTGTCCGCCTCCAGATTGATCGGCTTGTCGCGATCGCCTCTTTCGGCCATTGCGACGCTGCTCGCGTGCAGCATCAGCAACGCGAGTGCAAGCGCGGCAAGCGCCCCGCGGCAGGGCGCGAGGGGCTCAGCGCTTGCGGCTTCGGGGCGGTGCTTTGGCCGGGTCATAGGTGCTGCGAACATCGGAGAGCAGCCTTAGCTCATGAGTCTGGGTGTTCAATTCTAAGCCAACGGCTGTCACGACGGTCGCATCGTCGAGGATCGTGACCTGCCGGTCTGTCTTGGCGAGGTGGGCATCCGGAATCACATGCAGAAAAGTGGTGCGCAGGATGAGCTCGCTTTGATCGCCATGCGGCGCGCGCGCAACGCGCACATCATCCTGGAAGTAAACGTGGTCGCCTTTCGAGGAGACAACGCCCTGCCTGGCCGTAATCGTTACCGGGGCCTGCGCTGCGCTGTAGCTCACGAATTTGGGCTGCGTGACCAGGGTGGAATCATCCTCCGGGTAGTGAACCATCTTGGACGCGGTCAGCGAGTGTTCCGCCTTTCCCGTTTGACCAAGGCTTACCGCCGAGATATTTCGCACGATGAAATCCGGATCGCTCCGGCTCGGGCCGACGATATCCGGCGCGCTGGCTTCGATCACGCGTTCGAGCCAGTAGGTGAGCGCAGCCATCACCCCGAGCACGATGATCGGCGCCCACGTCGCAAACCGACTGCCTATCGCCAAGTTCCGTTCTCCCGTTCCGGCAAGATCAACATACTCGTCGCGGCCGCCTCACGCCAGGTAAGCGGCCAGCCGCGCGGACAGCGTTCCCTGCGCCTGCATGATGAGCTCGCACAGCTCGCGCGCCGCACCATGACCGCCCCTCGCGCGCGTAACGTAGTGTGCCTGTCGACGCACGACGGGCGGTGCATCGGGCACCGACGCCGCAAGCCCGCAGCGCCGCATGGCGGGGAGATCAACGACATCATCGCCAATGAAGCTGCAGCTGTCCGCGGCGACCCCGCAATGATCAAGCAGGGCGTTGAAGGCGGCAAGCTTGTCGCCTGCGCCTTGATACAAGAGATCGATCCCAAGATTGCGTGCGCGCTCTTCCACGCAAGGCGAGGTGCGGCTGGTGATAATCGCCAGTTTAACGCCGCTTTCCTGGAGCATCTTCATTCCATGGCCGTCGAGCACGTTAAAAGCTTTCAGCTCTTCGCCCGAGGGCAGGTAATACAACGTGCCGTCGGTCAGGACCCCATCCACATCAAATACGGCAACGCGGATGTTCCGCGCCCTCTCGTATATCTCTCGCATCGCGGGTTTAAGGTTTCAGGTTTAACGTTTAAGGTTTATAGCGCACATCCAGTAGCAACCATAAACCTTAGACCTGAAACTTGAAACCTGGAACGGGGTTTAGATCACTTTGCCGCGGAAGAGGTCGTGCATATTCAGGGCGCCGACCAGCTGCTGTTGCTCGTCCACGACAAGGAGCTGGTTCACTTTGTTGCGCTCCATGATCTCGACCGCCTCGGCCGCAAGCCGGTCCGGCCCGAGGGTTCGCGGGTTACGCGTCATGACTGCGTCGATCCGCGTCGAGCGCATGTCTGTGCCTTTTTCGATGTTGCGACGGAGGTCCCCGTCGGTGAAGATCCCGACGACGCGACCGGCGTCATCGAGGACGGCGGTCATGCCCATGCGCCCTCGCGACATCTCGAGCAAGCCTTCCAGGATGGTCGCCTGGTAGCCGATACGGGGAGCGTTTGCCCCGGTGCGCATGACGTCGCGCACGTGCGTAAGCAACTTGCGGCCCAGAGCCCCGCCGGGGTGGGCGGCGGCAAAATCGTCCTTCGAGAATCCCTTGGCGCTCATCAATGCCACGGCGAGGGCGTCACCGAGGGCCAGCGCCGCCGTTGTGCTCGCAGTCGGCGCGAGGTTCAGGGGGCACGCTTCCTTTTCCGCGCCCGCATAAAGATGCGCGTCGGCTTCCTGGGCAAGCGTTGATCCGGCATTGCCGGTCAAGGCGATCAGCTTCGCGCCCTGGCGCTTGAGCACGGGAACAATCGCCAGCAGCTCCGCGCTCTCTCCGGAGTTCGAGAGGGCAATGAACACGTCATCGCGGGTCACCATGCCGAGGTCGCCATGGCTGGCTTCAGCGGGATGCACGAAGTAAGCGGGCGTACCGGTGCTGGCAAGGGTCGAGGCAATTTTGCGGGCGATGTGACCGGACTTTCCGATGCCGCTGACGATCACCCGCCCGCGGCGGCCCATGATCAGCTCCACCGCGCGCACAAAATGGGCATCGAGCCGGCCGACGAGTCCCGAGATCGCCTGCGCCTCGATCTCGAGCACCGCGCGCGCCATCGCGAGCGCGGGGTGTTGGTCGGATGCGAGGCCGCTGCTTGCGGGTGCCGTCTTCATGGCGCGGTAAGTATAGCAGAATCAACCGCTTCGGCTGCCCCACTTGCTTGCATTTCGGGGCCGATAGGGCATTATTGACTGCGGGAACATATCGAGTGGCCGGCGAGCGTCCGGTCACACCTCGGGGGGGTCGCCTCCCTCATTCACCGCTGCTGTTCGCTGCCCATTTAATGCATTCGATTCTGCAATCCGTCCTGATCCTGCTCGCGACCGCGGTTTTCATCGTGGTCGTCTTCCGTTCGCTGAGCCTTCCGCCGATGCTGGGTTATCTCATCGTCGGTGTCGCAATCGGACCGCATGCGTTGGGGTGGATCCCCGAAACGGAGGAGGCCCATCAGCTCGCCGAGATTGGCGTCGTATTTCTGATGTTCAGCATCGGGCTCGAATTCAGCCTGCCCAAGCTCATCACGATCCGCCGCATCGTCTTCGGCCTCGGCGCCGCGCAGGTCGCGCTTACGATGCTGCCCGTCTGGGCGGTCGCGCAAGCGCTGGCCCTCGATTGGCGCGAGGGACTGATACTCGGTGGAGTGCTGGCCATGTCGTCGACGGCGATACTGGGGAAGCTCCTCGCCGAGCGCCTTGAGCTCAACACGCCGCACGGGCGCCAGATCATCGGCGTGCTCCTGTTTCAGGATCTTGCGGTGGTGCCGTTGCTGATCGTGGTGCCCGCCCTTGCCTCGGGATCGGGAACGCTTGCCTCGGACCTGGGCGTGGCGCTGCTCAAGGCGGCGGCCATGCTCGCGTTACTGCTGTTTTTCGGCCAGCGGCTCATGCGCGCGTGGTTTCATCTTGTGGCGCGGCAGAAATCCGCGGAGCTGTTCATTCTCAACGTCCTTCTGATCACGCTCGGGCTTGCCTATCTGACCGAAACGGCGGGGCTGTCGCTCGCGTTGGGGGCTTTTCTGGCCGGCGCGCTGATCTCGGAGACCGAGTACCGCTACCAGGTGGAAGTGGACATTCGCCCATTTCGCGACGTGCTGCTCGGCCTGTTTTTCGTGACGATCGGCATGCTGCTCGACCCGCGGCCGGTGCTCGAGAACTTCGGATGGGTCGCTCTGCTGCTGTTCGCGCTGCTCGCGTTCAAGGCCTGTCTCATCTTCGGCTTGAGCATGCTCTTCGAGCGCAACACCGGGGCTGCGATGCGCACGGGGCTGGCGCTCGCCGGAAGCGGGGAATTCGGACTCGTGCTGCTGGCGCGCGCCGACGGCCTCCAGCTGATCGAGCCGCAAGTCATGCAGCCGGTGCTGGGCGCCATGCTGCTCTCGATGCTCGTCGCCCCATTCATGCTCGAGCGCAGCGAGCACGTCGTGCGCCGCTGGGTGCGCTCGGACTGGATGAACCGGGCGATGCAGGTGCACAACATCGCCGTGCAGGCCATGAGCGCCGACCGGCATGTGCTCATCTGCGGATTCGGGCGCAGCGGCCAGAACCTCGCGCGCTTTCTGCGCCAGGAGTCGATTCCCTTTATCGCGCTCGATGTCGACCCGCAGCGCATCAAGGAGGCGGCGGCGGCGGGTGAAAGCGTCGTGTTCGGCGACGCTGCGCGCCCGGAAGTGCTCACGGCGGCGGGATTGTTGCGCGCCCGCGCACTGGCGATCACCTACGCCGACACGGCATCCGCGCTCAAGATCCTGCGGCACGTGGGTGAATTGCGGCCCGGGCTGCCGGTTGTTGTGCGCACCCTTGACGATAACGACATCGACCGGTTGAAATCCGCCGGGGCGGTCGAGGTCGTTGCCGAGATACTCGAGGGCAGCCTTATGCTCGCCTCAACCACGCTCATGCTGCTCGGCGTTCCGCTGAACCGGGTCATGCAACGGATACGGGAGACGCGCGAGCAGCGCTACAGCCTGTTCCGCGGCTTCTTCCGCGGCATCACGGATGAAAGCGAGGAACTCGACCAGGCAGACCAGCCGCGCCTGCACTCCGTGACGATCACACCGGGCGCTGCAGCGATTGGAAAACAGTTGAGAGAGCTCGACCTGATTGCCCTCGGCGTGGAGGTGACCGCGTTACGCCGCCACGATGCCCGGACGGTAACGCCGGCCCCTGATACGCGCGTCGAGGCGGGCGATGTGCTGGTTCTGCTCGGCACCGAGGAAGGTGTGGCGGCGGCGGAGATCAAGCTGATGCAAGGCTGAACACTGTTCCATGTTCGGTGTTCAAGGTTCCAGGTTCAATGTTCCAAGTTCAGGCGGCCGCGCGGTATCGCATCGAATTTGAAGGCCCTGTACAAAAGACAACGCCCGCCGAAGCGGGCGTTGGTGCTTGAACTTTGAACTTGGAACCCGGAACTCTCAACGCCGGACGTTCAGCGCCACGCCGGCCTAGAACAGGTTGGCTCCCCCGCAAAGCGGTATCGGTGAGCTGGACTCCCAGACCTTCGTGGTGTTGTTATAACAGCTGCCCGGGCCGGTTGGGGCCGAACCCCCGCCGCTGGACTGACCGGGGTAGGCGGAGAAACGGAATGAGCCTCCGGTCGCGCTCCCATCGTCGACCTTGCGGTCGACTTCGGCAAGAATGTCCGACGGAATCTGGTTCCCAGTCTTGAGATTGTGGCGGAATGTGGGAGATCCGTCATACACGTTGTCGTAAATCAGCTGCAGGAAGCGTCCGTAGGGATTGGTCGGTGCCGATGTGGTGGTCTCGACGTCGTCCGCATAGGTGTAGCTGCCGTTGATGAAGCCGGCGCGAGAGAGGTGTTCCCACACGGCGATCTGTTCATCGACGGTTGCGGCGCCTACCGTCGCATTGTTCGTGA
>Ga0111145_1059_pt1 | contig 15991 bp, 13 predicted proteins | sample DeeMarSeWOR28_12_FD_80392 | JGI IMG/M metagenome (GOLD analysis project Ga0111145, IMG submission 80392) | Betaproteobacteria bacterium SG8_41 | reverse complement strand
TCAGGCGGGCATCGAACTGCGCCGGCGTCATGTACATCGGGTCCAGCGTCACGTTCGTCAGCTGTTTCGATACTTTAGGATCCGCCAATGCCTTCTTGAGGTCGAGATTGAGTTTATTGACGATCGCTTTCGGCGTTCCAGCGGGAACAAACGCACCGACCCAGGCGGTGAACTCATATCCCGGAACGACCTCACCGATGGCCGGGACGTCCGGGAATTTCGCGCTTCGTTCCTTGGAGGTCACCGCCAGCGCCCGCATCTGCCCCGCCTTGATATTCTTGAAAGCCGAGCCGATCGTCTGGATCGTGACCTGGCATTCTCCTGAAATCAGCGCAATCTTCGACGGGCCGCCCCCTCTGTAGGGCACGTGCACCATCTTGATGCCGCTCATAGAACTAAATGTCGCCGTGGTGAGGTGCACAAAGCTGCCCAGCCCCGCGGAAGAATAGTTGATCTCCCCGGGCCGTTTCTTTGCCAGCGCGATGAGATCCTTGACGGATTTAACCGGCATCGAGGGGTGCACGACCAACATGCCCACCTGCCTCGCCATCGGGGTCAATCCGATGAAGTCACCCAACGTATCGTAGGGCAGCTTGCCCTTGTACATGAACGCGTTGGCGATATGGGTGGTCGACTGCACCATGATCGTGTAGCCATCGGGATCGCTCTTTGCCACCACGGCAGCACCAATGGTTCCGGCCGCGCCACCACGATTCTCAATCACGAACTGCTGACCCACGATGTCCGGCATCTTGTTGAACACGATCCGGGCGGTCACGTCATTGGAGCCACCGGGCGGGAACACGACGATCACACGGATCGGGCGATCGGGATAAGCCGCCAGGGCCATCGCCGGCGCCAGAAACAGCGCGACTACAAAAGATAAGACAATGCTTCGAAAAAGATTCATGAATTTCCTCCTCGTTGTTTTAGGGTTGGGCCGGCGATTTCAGAAAAAACCAAAAAAATACCGCATGTTACGGCTATGCGGTGGCCCAGAAACTCTATAGTAACACCCTCACTTTGATTCGTGAATCGTCAATCGCAATTTTGCCAAAGCCTCACCGCTGAGGACGCTAAGGCCCCGGAGGAAAAGAAAAGCATTACCGCAGAGACCGCAAAGGACACGAAGGATTCAGGATCGGGGGTTCAAGATCGAGTCAGATCGTGGCCGTACCACTGACCTTCCTGTAGGCCGCCCTTGGCGTTGTCTCTTGGCGGTAAGGCTGTTATTTTCCTTGGCGTCCTCCGCGTCTTGGCGGTGAAGCTCTTATGTGCCTTGGCGTTCTCGGCGGAAATAACTACGGTGACCCGTGACCTGTGAGCTGTGACCAGTAAAGAAAACGCCTAAACGCAGAGCGGTTTGTGTAAAAGTCATCTGCGTTTATCTGCGTTCATCCGCGGTTAATTTAAGTTCGATTCACGATTCACGTTTTACGATTCACGGCAGCTAGCCAGGCGCGCGATGTCCCCCGCGTCTTCCAGGGATTCAAGCGACCAGCACGCCGCAATCAGTTCCCCGATTCGCCGCTCCGGCAGAATCCCCTCCACCAGCCCCCGAAACTTCGCCTCCAGATCAGCGTCGCTCATCGGCCGCTCGAGCGTGCCCCGGGCGTGGGCGACGTGCCGGTCGAGCCGCCGCCCGTCCCGCAGCCGCATCGACACACGCGCCTCGGTCCTGCCGATTGCGCCATCCTCGCTCGCAAACACCCGATCACGCAGCGCGATCACCCGTGAATCGCGCACCACCTCGTCGCTGAACTGCGCCTCCCCCGCCGCGCCGTGGATGATACCTACCGCCGCCGCGTGGTAGACGCTGAACTTGCCCTCGAGCCCCGAGCGGGGGCTGCGCTTGCCTGTCAACTCCAGCACCAGCGGGCTGACGGTCAGATCCACGCGCTCGATCTCATCGGGCGTCAGCCGGTGCTCGCGGGTCAATTCGATGCAGCCGTCGATCGCCGCGTGCACAACCAGCCCGCACGCGTACGGTTTGTACATGTTCGAGAGAATCTCGTAGCGCTGGCCCAGGCCCTCGGTGATCACCGACGGGTCGAAGCGGGTCGACGTCACATGACCGAAGCCGCGCGGCGCTTCGATCGCCTGTTCCGAGCTCGTGAAATTCTTCGCGGCCAGCAACGCCGATATCAATCCGTTCTGGGCGGCACGCCCGGGGTGCAGGCTCTTGCACATGGTCCCGAACATTTCGCGCAGCCCGGCGGCCTGCGTGGCCGCCGTCCCGAGGGCCCAGCACATTTGCCGCTCGTCGAGCCCTAGCAGCCGGCCGACGGCTGCCGCGGCGCCGAACACGCCCGCGGTGCCCGTGATGTGCCACCCAATCGCATAGTGCTCGGGGAAAACCGAAAGGCCGACGCGCTCTTCGGCCTCGACGCCGAGGACAAACGCGTGGATCAGATTCTTGCCGGTAATTGGCCGCCACTCGGCGTAGGCCATCAGCGCCGGCAGCACCGGCGCGCTCGGATGAATGGCCCGCGCGTGCGTGTCATCGAAATCAAGCACATGGGAGCCGATGCCGTTCACGAGCGCGGCGTGCAGGATGTCGAGCCGCTCGCTGCGCCCCATCACCGCCGCCTGCACGGGACCGGAGAACGGCTGCACCGCCGCGAGCGCGCGCTCTACCGTTTCGTGCCGTGAGCTCCCGATCGCGCAGCCAAGCCAGTTGAGCAGCGCGCGCGTCGCCTCGTGCCGAACGGCTGCGGGGAGGTCTTCGTAGCGCGCGCCAACCAGGTAGCGCGCAAGCGTTCGAGTTATGTCCATCGCATGATCACATGGGCGCAAAGCGCGGCAAAGAAGTTCCCTGATTGCCGGGGCGGTTGCAACCGGATTATGCCGGACGAATAGCCCATGCCCCCCCTTATTGCTGGGCCGGGAGGAGTACCGGGGCCCGCCCCTACCAGGCATGGTGCAAATTGCACCAAGTTTGCTTCAAATCAAAACAGCTGGCCGGTTCAAGAGTCTAAGCTACGACAGCGATTAGCAGAAACCTCAATCGGGGGAGGTATCTGCGGTGGACCGGAGTATGGATCACGCCGAAGTTGTCTCGAGCACAGCGAGCGCCGCGTTTGCGGTCAACACAGCGGGACGAATCATCGCTTGGAATTCGGCCGCCGAGGAGCTGTTCGGCTACCCTGCCTCCCGGGCGGTCGGGCAGCTTTGCTGGGAATTGGTCCAGGGTCGGGATCTTTACGATAACGTCTACTGCGGCCCGCACTGTCCGTTGATCGAAATGGCAGTCCACCGGCAGGCGATCCATCGCTGCGACCTCCTTTATCGGAGCGCCAGAGGCGAGGCGGTGCGCGCCGCCGTCAACTCATTCATCGTATCCGGCCATTCCCCTAACGAGATGGCCATCATTCACATCCTTGACCCGGTTCCGTCGAAGGCAATTGCCGAGGCTTACCCGCCGGAAAGCGACACTTGGGGAACCAAACACCCGCTGCTTACGGAACGTGAGCTGCAGGTGCTCCGCCTGATGGCGCGCGGCGCCACGACCCAGGAAGTCGCTCGCGAGCTGAAGATCAGCACCGGCACGGTACGCAACCACACCGGCAAGATTCTGCGGACCTTGAAAGCGCACACCCGCCTACAGGCTGTTGCCAACGCCCGAGTGCTGCACCTCGTCGCCTGACCGTCCCCGCGCCTTGCGCCCGGCTCGCTCACCCAGATGAGCCGATTGGCGCATGCTCGGCGGCATGGATTGCCGCAGCCGCGAGGGGAAACGCTCCCAGCCCGGCTATGTCAGCTGGTTCATGGAAAACAGTACATTCGACGCATTCTCCAGGGTCGGGCAAGCGTCTATAAGGAACTCATGGTCGGGGGATTGGCCTTCGACCAGTCATAAGGAGAATGGTAATGAAAGCCCCTATCAAAATGTTGGCAGCCGCGATCTGTGGTCTGCTCCTGGGGCTACCGGCCGCGCAGGCCGACGAATATCCCGAGAGGGATGTGTTCGTACAGCTCGGCATGGGAAAAAGTGACTTGACGATCTATCCGACTCGACTCACGCTCCACGTAGGAGAGGCTTATCGGTTTATCGTCATCAATCCGACTGAAACCACCCATGTCGTGGCAGCCCCTGAGCTCGAGCTGATGTCGCTGACTACAGACCTCTCGGTCCAGGCGGCCGAACTCAATCGGCTCGTCGTCATCAATCCCGGTGAACCCACTCCTATCGTGCGCCTGGAAAGCTCACAGTTAGGAGGAACGGAACTGACCACGGACCCGCTGGAATGGTCCGAAGCAGTCGCCCTCACGGAGGACGATCTCCATGCGGGGATCACAATCGGACCGGGACAAATGCTGGAGTGGCATTTCGTGCCAGTAAAGGATGGCACTTACAAGTTCGGCTGTGACGACCCGGTTCATGCCGCGTTCGGAATGCACACGATAATAACTGTTGTGTCATAACGCTCTTTCGCACCGCTTGCCTGCTCGCGCAAGCGGATGCGTCGGCGCCAGCGAATGGCTGTTTGGCACTCAACCGGCCCTCCAAGCAGGGCCGTCTTCTTGTAACTCGCGCGTGAAGCAGGCTGTCAGCAGCCGGCCTCGCGCTCGCCCTGCGATTCAACCCAGCGCTATGAGGTTTGTCGCGCCAGGAGTAATCTTCGTTCGGGCGCCGGGAGCACAGCCTGCAATTGCAAAACCATACAAGCCTCGCACATTACCCATCACGCGGATTTGCCCCGCCATGAAGATCAAATTAAAACACGTCGTTTTTGCATTTGCCCTGGCGGCGGCCGCAGCCGCGGCGTTTTACTTCTATGGCGCGCCGGCACCCAACGCCCCAGTGCCAAGCGCTTCAGCGCCACGCGCGCCCGCACCAACAAAAGCGCTCAAGAGCCCGCCCTCTGCGCCGGCAGCGAAGGCGCCCTCCGCAGACGCGCCTATGCGCGGACTCAATCCGATCATGGTCCTCGTCGAAGAGCTGCCGCCCGCGGCCGCCCGCTGCGGTCTCAGCCGGGAGGCCATCCGCGTCGCCGCAGAGCTCCCCTTGTCCCAATCCGGTCTGAAGATCGCCAAAACCGCTGAATCGTCGAAGGGGTATCTGTACATACAGGTCAACGTGCTCCTGGCGCAAAACATCTGCGCCGCAAATATTTATTTCAGTTTTCGCACCCCTGGCGTGATCGAGAATAACAAGCAATTGGCGATCGCGAGCATCTGGAACGAAAACATCATCGGCGCAGCGTGGCCCAACGACGCGGCACGCGAGATAAACAGCGCAGTGGATAAACTGACCAGGAGCTACATCGAGGCGTGGACGCGCGACAATTCCTAAGAAGCCGTCAATCGTCAATCGTGAATCGTATTCTTAGCCGCAGATAAACGCTGAAAAGCCGTGAATCGTAAATCGTGAGACGTGAATCGGAAATCCGCCCAGAAGCGCAATATTATCCGCCGATGAACGCCGATGAACGCCGATTTACTTACACAAAAACCGTTCTGCCTTCTGACTTCTGCCTTCTGACTTTGGGATCCGCCGCAGATAAACGCAGATAAACGCGGATACATCGATACAAAACTCAGAAAACTTGTCATTTTCTGCCTTGCTGGTCACCATAGTTATCGCTGCAGATAAACGCTCAAAAGCCGTGAATCGTAAATCGTGAATCGAAAAGCCAAGAAAATTCAGCCGATGACAAAGGGGGGATCGGTCTACGAGACTACAAACCTTGAACCTGGAACCTGGAACATTGATTGTCGGCGGCCAGAACTTTCTGCTCTTCGGGTTGTTATTGTGTGTCGATGTATCCGCGTTTATCTGCTTTCATCTGCGGTTGAATCCGGGTTTCAGGTTGATGTTAAGGGTCGGATCCGCAGCGTCCTATTGTGATGAATTTGCTGAGACTCATGGCGCTGGCCGCGATCGCCCTCGCGACGTGCGCCTGCGCCGGGCAGCAGGTCAATTCCAGCCCATCGGAGGCTGACGGCCCAAGAGTCGCCATCTACCTTGTCGCCCACGAGGGACATACGGGAATCGTTGTGCCTCGCGCGAATATTCCCGTGGGACTCTGGCCTGAGAGCCGGGATTTCCCTCGCGCCGATTATCTGGAGGTCGGCTGGGGAGACCGTAATTACTACCAGGGGCGCGAACAAGGTGTGTGGGGAACGCTCCGGGCGGCGCTATGGCCCACGCCGAGCGTGCTTCATGTCGCGGGCATCCGGGGCCCTGCGGCCCAATATTTCCGATCGAGCGAAGTGGTTGAACTGAGGCTTTTGCATGACGGCTTTGAGCGACTGATCCGCTACGTCCATGACGCGCACGAGCGCAGTGCCAGCGACGCCGCGGCTCGGCTTGGGCCGGGCCTCTACGGCGATAGCGGCTTCTATCCCGCATGGGAAACGTTCCATCTGTTTCGCACCTGCAACGTGTGGACGGCTCGCGCCCTTCGCGTTGCGGGACTGCCTATCCATGACTCGATCACCCGCGACGGCCTCATGGCGCAGGCGCGAGAGATCGGGACAGTGGTCAACGCCCCTTGATCGGCGTTGAGGTGCAAATCGTGAACGTAATACCTACTTAGCCGCCGATGAACGCCGATGCACGCCGATCAATTTCCGTGAATCGTGAAACGTGAACCGTGAATCGAAAAAAAACAAAACAATTTAGCCGCGGATAAATGCAGATACATCGACACAAGAATCAGAAAACTCGTCATTTTCTGCCTTGCTGATCACCGGTCACCGGTCAACAGCTGCGACCCTTTTGCCTGGCCCTATCGCCAAGTTCAGACGACGCTGTAGATCTCCCAAGCCTCCCTGATGAGCGCGCTCCAGCTCACTATTACCATCACCTTCGCAAGAATGGCCCAGCGCTTGGGACCCTTGTACTTGTTGGAGCTCCGCCATATCGCGACGTTTATGAAGGCCACGTAGACAAAATAGAGCACGATCAGGCCGATAATAAATAGCGGGCCAAACCCTTCGGACAATCCCTCGCTCTGGTATTCGATAAACGCGAAGGTGATTGCAAAACAAATTCCAACGACTACGCCAAACAGCCAGTACGTTTTCACCAGAGGGACGTCCCCGCGCCACAGGTCGAGCACCAGACTCGTCTTCTCCTCCGTAACACGGACCCCCTGGATACGATCATTCGCATCCCTGGGTCTCCTTTCGGGACTCTTTGTCATCCGAGGCTCCACACTTACCCGTCCATGCCTCAGTCTACAATGGTTCCGGCAGAATAAGAATCCGATTTCGCCTTGCGAGTCGCGAGCGACCCGCCGCGGATGCGCGCAGCAACTAAAACCCGCTGCGGCGGGTTTTGAGTCAAGCCGGAATGAGGATATGATTCATTAGGCTGAATTCAACGCAGCGGCGCGGGGAAGCGAGACCGACCCAATTTGTCCTGCGGGATGCGGGTAATGGAGAAAATAATGACCAACGATGCGGAAAAAGCCCGTTTGAAGCGTTGGGAAATCTTCTTTGAAATCGTCCTGGTAATCCTGCTTGCGATCACCGCCATGGCCTGGAGTTGGAAGGAAATCCTCATCGTTTTGTTTTTCGGCGGAACGGTCGAATGGCTCATTAGCGAAGCCAGACGCAAGCTGGAAACGAAAGCTCATCAACAAACCATTCAGTGGCTCAAGCGCCGGCTGGAAGTGGTCGACCCTCACTGGCAGGAAGACTTGATGAACGTGACACCGGAGGAGCCGCGCCTCCACCCGCCGCCCAACGAGATTGTGTGCAAATGCCCGAAATGCAATCGCCCGATCAGGCGGCGCGAACTGGATCCCCGATACAATGGAGGGTGGTCAGCGTCGCAAGCTTGATCAGACGCCGGGAGCCGGCAGCGGTCTCGACGCAGGATCAGGCGAAGCGTTGAAGGCAAAGCACGAACGCCGCGCAGTCCACTGCAAGCCTGTTCGCGCTTACGCTGTCTCAAGGCTCCATCTGTCCGTCAGTTTCATCCGCCTCACTCTTCGCCGCTCGGCAAATCCACGTAACGCAGCCGCGCCTGGCCTTGCCTCAAGATCTCGGGTCGCAGATCATCCGCGCCAGCGGGATCACCGCTTTGCGCGCTTTCGCGCTTTCGTGGTGCCCGTTTATCAACACCCCCGAAGGCTGATCATCGAACGCGAGTACGGTATATTTGGCGCGGGACGACCTCCCCCGCGGCGCACGAAGCGCCAACTTCGCCCCTCGATGCTTGAAGCCACGCTGAGAAGGTGAACAATTGCAGCGGGGCCGGTACTTTTCAGGCTCGCTTGGGCTCGGCAAGGGATTGATTTTCCTGCCGGTCGATGCGATTCTCGGGGGCCCGGGCGCTCGCGCAAGAGACTGCGAGACGGACTCCATTCGCGGAATGGATTCATGAACCGACGCCGTTGAACGTCCCGTAACTCGAGCAGCCGCAGCGTTTCCGTTTGACTTCCCCGCGTGTGAGGCACTGTCCATTGCGCCGAGACAAACTCGAAAGCCTGGTCCTTGGAAGCATACTGGAGGAAAAGGCGAAAACCCTTCGCAACGCCCCCTTCCTGAAGTTCCGGGACGGGGAACTGAGCTATGCGGAGGTAGACCGCCAGGCCAACCGGATCGCCCAGGGATTCGCGGCTGCCGGCGTGCGCCGGCACGACCATGTCGCGATCATGCTGCCCAACTGCCCCGAGTTCGTCTACGTGATTTTTGCGCTCGCCAGGCTCGGTGCCGTCGCGGTGCCGATCAACCTCGACTACAAGGGCGACCTGCTCGCGCACGTGCTCAATACTTCGGATGCGGTGATGCTCGTGGTGGACGAGCCCTGCCTCGAGCGGTTCGCCGAAATCGAGAAACGCTCGCCAAGAGTCGCGCGCCTCGTGGTGCGCTGGCGCGGTGCAACCAAAGGGCCGGCCATGAAAGGCCTCGCCGCGCCGGCGCTCGCGTTGTCGGCGCTGTTCGACCACGGCGACGAGGTGCCCCGGGTACCGGTGCGCTTTTCCGACCTGCAGGCGATCATGTACACCTCAGGCACCACCGGCCCGTCCAAGGGAGTGATGGTCCCGCACGCGCTCGCGCTCACCTGCGCGCTGGACTCAAACCTGTTCATGGCGCATGGCCCCGGGCACAGCATCTATTGCCCGTTGCCGCTGTTCCACGCCGCAGGCCTGTGGGATGGGGTGCTCTCCGCCCTGCTCTCAGGCTCGGGCATCGGTATCGTCGAGCGCTTCAGCGCCTCGCGTTTCTGGGACGACGTGCGTTACTTCGATTCCAGTCTCGCCATGGGGGTGTTCGCCATGATCCCCATATTGCTCAACCAGGCGCCGACGCCGCGCGACCGCGATCACCCGCTGAAAAGCTTCTACATGGGCAAGTCCGACCTGGATGCGGCCATGTTCGAACGTTTCGGTGTGCACGCGGTCGAGACTTATACGAGCACCGAGATCGGAATCGGCACCGCCAGCCCCTGGGGCGAATGGCGCACCGGTTCCTGCGGCACTGCCTGGGACGAGCGCTTCGAGGTCGGCATTGTCGACCCGGAGGATCACCTGCTGGGCACGGACCAGGCAGGCGAGTTGGTGGTCCGCCCGAAGCAGCCGTTCGTGATGACCACCGGCTACTACAACTTCGCCGCGGAGACTTCGTACCTGATGCGCAACCTCTGGTTTCATACGGGCGACCTCGTGCGCCGCGACAGCGACGGCTACTACTATTTCCTCGAGCGGCTGAAAGACTCGATCCGCTGCCGCGGCGAGAACATCTCGGCGTTCGAGATGGAGCGCGCCATCAACGCGCATCCGGCGGTGCTCGAATCGGCCGCTTTCGGGATCCTCTCGGAGCTGGGCGAGGACGAGCTCGCGGTCGCGGTGGTGCTGCGGCGCGGGGAGACGCTCTCGGCACCGCAGCTCGCGGCCTTCTGCGCAGAGAAACTGCCCGCATTCATGGTGCCGCGCTTCGTGGAGTTCGTGGACAGCCTGCCCAAGACGCCCAACGGCAAGGTCTCGAAGTATGCGCTGCGCGACCGTGGCGTAACCTCGAGCACCTGGGACGGGCAGGAAACACGCGCCAGGCGAAAGGAGGCCTCATGAACTGGAAGGACACCCCCGAGCAGGCCGCGTTCCGCGCCGAGGTGCGCGAGTTCATCCGCGCGCGCTTCCCGTCCGCCTACCGGGCCGACACCGACATGCAGCAGAGCCTCGAACCGGAAGACGTGTACGGCTATAACTGGGCCGCTGACCGGCGCGCAGCGGACGCGCAGCGGCGCGAAGGCGCAATGGCGTGGGCAAGCACCCTGGCCGAGCGCGGCTGGGTGGCGCCGCATTTTCCGAAGGAATACGGCGGCGCGGAGCTCGGCGCAATCGAGGATTGCATCCTGCAGGAGGAGATGATGCGCGAGCGCGTGCCGTCGGTGAGCGGCATCGGCGTCAACCTGCTCGGGCCAACGCTGCTCGCCTTCGGCACCGAGACTCAGAAGCTCGAGCACCTGCCGCGCATCGCGCGCGGCGAGGTGGCCTGGGCGCAGGGCTTCAGCGAGCCCGGCTCGGGCTCCGACCTGGCCTCGCTCAAGACGCGCGCGGTGCGCGACGGCGAGGACTACGTGGTAAACGGGCAGAAAGTGTGGACCTCGCTCGCCCAGTACTCGGAATGGGCGATGCTGCTGGTGCGCACCGACCCGGGGGCCGAGCGCCCGCACCGCGGCATCAGCTACCTCATGGTGGATCTCGCCTCCCCCGGCGTCACGGTCCGGCCGATCGAGGACTTGCGCGGCGGCACGCCGTTTTGCGAAATCTTCTTCGAGGACGTGCGCGTGCCCGCAGCGAACCGCGTGGGCGAGGAAAATCAGGGCTGGCGCGTGGCCATGGCCACGCTCGGCTTCGAGCGCTCCGGCCTGGGCTCGGTCATCCGCTACCAGCACGCGCTCGATCGTTTGATCGCGCTCATGAAAAGCGACGAATCTAAACGTTTCCTGCGCACCGACGCGCGCGGGGCGCTGCGCCAGGAGATCGCGCAGCGGCAGATCGAAATCCGGGTGCTGTACAACCTCGCGCTGCATTCGGTATCCACGAAGGCATCGGGCGGAGTACCGGGCCACGAGGCCTCGATCAGCCAGCTGTTCGGCGCGGAACTCCATCAGCGCCTGGCGCGCACCGGAATGAAAGCCTTCGGGCCCTGGGCGCAACTCACCCAGGGCAAGGACACGCCGCTCGAGGCGATGTTCACCCACGATTTTCTCGGCGCCATCGCCCATCCCTTCCTGGGCGGCAGCTCCGAGGTCCAGAGAAACGTAATCGCGACGCGGGGCCTCGGGCTTCCCCGTAGCTAGAAGTCAGTCTAGGAAGCCGAAATGCAACCGCCGATGAACGCCGATCAGTATTCGCGAATCGTAAATCGTGAAACGTGAATCGGAAGACCAAAACCACTTAACCGCAGATACACGCAGATAAACGCAGATCTATAACACTGAACCTTGAACGTTGAACAACGTTTGTTAGACGCCGATGAATGTGAAATCGATTGATCTGTTTTGATTTTTGATCCGCGCTTATCTGCGGTTGATCTTATCTTCTGATTTTTGAGACGCTTTGCAATCAACGAAGGAGCAGACGATGACCTACGAAACCCTCGAGCTGAAGGTCGAGAACCGAGTGGCTCGCCTCACCCTGAACCGGCCCAAGGCGCTCAACGCCATGAACCTGGAGATGATGATGGAGCTGCGCGCCCTGGCCGACGAGATGGATGCGCGCGAGGACGTGTCCGTGGTCGTGATGCAAGGTGCAGGCCGCGCTTTCTGCGCCGGCATGGACCTGAAATGGTCGGAATCTCTCACGAAGAAAGATCGCGTCGAGAGCAACCGCATCGGCCAGAAGACGTTCAACCGCCTCGCCAACATGGAGAAGCCGCTCATCGCGGCGGTCCACGGTTACGTGCTGGGCGGAGCGCTCGAGCTCGCGCTTGCCGCGGACTTTATCGTGGCACGCGAGGACGCGCAGCTCGGCCTGCCGGAGATCACGCTCTCCGCGCACCCGCCCTACCGCCCGAAGATTACTGCCGATGGCGACCCGGACCAGCCCGAGTTCGGCGGCAGCGCGCCGGGCTGGGGAGGCCTGACGCGTCTTCCCGAGCGCGTCGGCATCGCGCGCGCGAAGGAGATGCTCTTTACCGGGATCCGGCTGAACGCGGCACGGGCGCTGGAGTTCGGGCTGGTGAACGCGGTGTGGCCCGAGGCGGAATTCGAAAAAGAGGTCGCCGAGCTCGCCACCCGCATCGGCGCGATGAACCTCTACAACCTGCGGCTGGTGAAGGAGCTGGTCAACCGCCGCTACGACCTGGTCGAGGGCCACCCGAGTTAACGCGGGAGCCGGAGACGACACGAGGGGACGCGTCCGATCCCGCTCCCCGATGAATGATGGCGCGCAGCATGCAGGCTTGCTGCGGACAACAAGGAGGATTCATGCTCAATATCTATCGCATCGACCACATCGGCCAGGTCGTCCCCGACCTGGAAAAGCAGGTGGCGCTCATGGAAGGCCTCTTCGGCTTCCGGCGCGCGCGGACGTGGGAAAACGCGGCGCAGGGCTGCCGCGGCGCCCTGCTCGACGTGCCCGGGAGCTGGGGCCAGCGCTGGGAGGTGCTCGCGCCATTGGGAAGCGACTCGCCCTACCAGGCCTTTCTCGACAGTAATGGGGCCGGGCTGCATCACGTGGCAGCGCAGGTCACCGACCTGGCGGCGACGAAGAAGCACCTGAAACAGCTGAAGGTCGCTTTCCAGGACCGCGAAAACTGGGTCGACGCGGCCTTCGCCCCGCCCGATGGGCCGGCCGGCATGACCTTGCGCCTGTTCGCGCCGCCAGTGCTCGCCACCTGTGGTGACGACGGAAAGCCCCGCAAGGCTGCCGAGCCAGCGCCCGCCGCCGGTCCGGACCTGGGCATCGTCACGATCGAGCAGGTCGGACAGGCTTATCCCGACCGCGACGCGCTCGCGGCCTGGTGCGAGAAGGCGGTCGGCATGCGCGAGGTCTACCGCACGCGCGAGGGCGAGCACCCCGACATGGCGACGATGGTGCTCACCATCCCCGGCACGCAGATGCGTTGGGAGCTGATCGCTCCGATCGGCGCGGAATCGTTCGTGCAGCGCTTCATCGACAAGCGCGGCGCAGGCGTTGCCCACGTCACCTTCGAAGTGCGCGACTACGATGCGGCGATGGCGGCGGCCGAGCACCATGGGGTGCCAACGATCAATCTGCACGAGGGAGAAACCGACGGGGCGAAGTGGCGCGACTGGTTCATCCACCCCAAGCATACGGGTGGGTTTCTGACGCAGCTGTTCTGGGAAGAGCGGCCCGGCGTGTGGAGCCGTTCCGACAAGATCCCCGCGCCGAAGTAAGCGTGAATCGGGCCCATGAACCTCAACCTCACCGAGGACCAGCAGCTCATCCGGAACGCCGCGCGCGCTTTCCTCGAGAAGCAGTGTCCACCGGCGTACGTGCGCGCCATGGAAACGGATGAGAAGGGCTACGCGCCCGAGCAGTGGAAGAGCATGGCGGAGCTCGGGTGGATGGGATTGCCCTTTCCGGAGGAATTCGGGGGCGTCGGCAGCGGATTTCTGGAATTATGTGTGCTGATCGAAGAACACGGCCGTTTCAGATTGCCGGGGCCGTTCTTCTCGACCGTCGTGTTGTGCGGCATGGCCATCGCCCGTTTCGGCAGCGCGAAACAGAAATCGGAACTCGTGCCCGCCATCGCATCTGGCGAACGGATCCTCGCCTACGCGGAGTCCGAGGCCAACGCGACCTGGGAAGCCTCGGGCATCGAGATGGCGGTGACTGCCGAAGACGACGGCTACGCCCTCACGGGCACGAAGCGCCTGGTTTCCTACGCCGCTGCGGCAGACACCCTGCTCGTCGTTGCCCGCACGGGCGGCAAGGGCGAGAGGGGCATCACCGTGTTCCTCGTTGATGCCGCGAGCCCCGGCATCACGCGCGAGCCGCTTCAGACCATCGCCTCTGATCACCAGTTCCAGGTGACGTTCGACGGTGTGCGCGTCCCCAAGAGCCGCGTCCTCGGCAAGGCTGGCAAGGGATGGCCGATCGTCGAATTTATCCGCCAGTGGGGCGCGGCGGCCAAGTGCGCCGAGATGGTCGGCGGCGCCGAACGCGTGCTCGAGATGACCCTGGACTACGCCAAGGTGCGCGAGCAGTTCGGCAAGCCGATCGGGAGCTTCCAGGCCATTCAGCACCACTGCGCGAACATGGCCGTGGACGTGCTCGGCGCGCGATTCATTGCGTATGAAGCCATCTGGCGTTTGAGCGAAGGCCTCGACGCGGCCGCGGAAGTGTCCATGGCCAAGGCGTGGACAAGCGATGCCTACCAGCGGGTGTGCGGCCTCGGGCACCAGATCCATGGTGCAATCGGATTCACCAAAGAGCACGACCTGCAGCTCTACTCGCGTAGCGCGAAGGCGGCAGAACTCAGCTTCGGCGATGCGGATTACCACCGGGAAAGGGTGGCGGAATGGCTGGCGCTTTGACGCGTTGATTCGCGCGAGCAGCCGGCGGGATTAACGCTGCAGAATTCAGGTCAGCGCAAAGCCTCTCGTTATACCGTTCTGTCGCCCACCCTGCTTCGACGCAGCCCCAGACTATGCGCCAATTGGTCAAGCGGACCGGAAGGTTTCCGGAAAAATCGCTCTCGCTTCGACGTAACGTCGGTGCCCTCCCGAAGAGTCTCCCAGACGATGTCTTTCCAAAAGCCATCGAAAATACCGCGCTGGAGCATTCGGCACCGTTCACATTCTCTGTAAGGAATAACGGTGTTAGTGTAACCACCGTCGCGTCTCGCGCTCGATTCCGTTTTTATGACCCACTTATGCATGAACAGGCAGAGCGCCGTTGATTCCCCCTGGATGCGTCGGCGCACCCGCCAGGAAAACGCCGCAAGGGCTAAAGACTTGCCCAGATAACTACTCCGCAACATCTTCATCATTGCGTATTTGTGAATCAAATCATTAGAGCAGGATAACATCCCCGGTCGCAAGAAAATTGACCTGGGTCAGACAAGAACCTCGCTGAAGCAGGAGGCGTGTTCGTCTAATCCGCCGCCCTACCCCAGGACCACCCTCAGAAAAAAGGCAGCAACTAGGGCTACAAACGTAAACCTCACAAAATTTCGTTTGGCGACAATTTTGTCCATGAAATATTGCTCGAGTAGCCTGGGACGGACTTGAGGTGCAGCGCTCGCATCGAGCGGGACAATGACTGCCCCTTCTGACAAATGGAACGCTCTCGCGATTTGACGCAGCATGGTCACCTCCCCACAAGGTTGACGCGGCCCTTCAGAGACCTACTCACGCCAAACAGGCGAGAAAAAGTAAGCTCTCCTTGTGCAAGTATCCGGCCGCAGCGGGATCCTGCAAATGGATCAAGCGCCCCTTTTGGGGGAGGACATTTCTCCCTTCAATGCGGGAAACCCATGGGCAATTCAATCTAGACCAGCGAAAAAGCGATGCCTTAGGCAGTCGAAATCGTCGGCTTACGCGCTTCGCCACGAGCTAGCTGCAGGAAAGAAGGTCGGATCGACTTTTCTGACTCCGGCCCCGCTCATCATCGGGACAGCACAGAGCTGATTCAGCGGAAATGCAGTCCTGACCCTCACTATAAAAAAGCCACCCTGCGGTGGCTTTTTCTGTTTGGCGTCCCCACGGGGATTGTGCCCGTCTCGCATTGCCTCTGCGATCCGGTCATCCCTCGCTAACACTCGAGACCGCCACAGATACCGACCTGTGTATTGTCGAACCCCTGGGGGTTCTCATCGCCGTGGACTTCACAAAAAAAGCCACCCTGCGGTGGCTTTTTCTGTTTGGCGTCCCCACGGGGATTGTGCCCGTCTCGCATTGCCTCTGCGATCCGGTCATCCCTCGTTAACACTCGAGACCGCCACAGATACCGACCTGTGGCGTCCAATACGACGTCCCCCGGACCGCGTATTGTCGAACCCCTGGGGGTTCTCATCGCCGTGGACTTCACAAAAAAAGCCACCCTGCGGTGGCTTTTTCTGT
>Ga0111145_1062_pt1 | contig 15999 bp, 12 predicted proteins | sample DeeMarSeWOR28_12_FD_80392 | JGI IMG/M metagenome (GOLD analysis project Ga0111145, IMG submission 80392) | Betaproteobacteria bacterium SG8_41 | reverse complement strand
GGAAAAATGCATCAGCCCGTAAAAAACGTGATTGCAGACGAAGCTCCCGGCGCTCATCGAGATTTCGGCCGGCAATTCGGCGGCGTGCAACGCCGCGACAGCCGCTCTCACAGGCAGCGTCGTGAGATAGGCCGCCGGGCCGCCCGCGACGACCGGCGTCTCCGAGGGCTGCGCGCCGTCGTTGTCGGGAATGCGGGCATCCTGAAGATTGACGGCAATGCGCTCGACGCAGAGCGCCGCGCGGTCCCCCGCCTGTCCGACGCAGAGAACGATGTTTGGCTCGGTCTCGTTGATCGCCGCCTCGAGCACGGCGAACGATCGGGCATAAGAGGTCGGGAGCTCGGCGATGACGAGTTCGAGGTGGCCGAGCGCCGGCGGGAGTTGGCGCACCGCTTCCAGCGACGCGTTGATGGTGTCGCCGCCGAAAGGCTCGAAGCCGGTCACCAACGCTCTCATTCGAGAGCCATTTCAGGTTTCAGGTTTAAAGTTTCAGGTTCCAGGTTAAGTGCTCCAAATCTCGTGTTCGAAGGCCGCCAAACCTTAAACCTTAAACCTTAAACCTGCGCGCGGTCATTTATCCGCGCGCAATGGCCGAGCGCCGAGCGTGCGTGCGAATGCCTGCATGCCGTAGTGAAACGCGATGAAGGCCCCGAGCTCCATGATCTGCGCTTCCGTGTAGTGCTTCTTGCCTTCGTCATAGAACGCGGCGTCCACCCGCTCGGGATTGAGATACATCTCCCGGGCATAGCGCAGCGCCCACTTTTCCGCCGGGGTGAAGCGGGGATCATCCTCGGGCTTCTTCGAGCCCGCCCCGATCGTTTCTTCATCGAGGCCCGCTTCCTGCGCCTGCTTCGAGCGCAGGCCGGCAAAGTAGGGGTCGCCCGCAATCCGCGCGAGCTGCACGCGGATGATTTCCTTCAACCGGTGGTCGACGTTGCCCTCGGCGTGGGAGACGAAAAGCGCCCGCAGCAATGCCTTCGCGTGCGCGGGGGCGCGAGCGAGGATCCGGGGGAAAAGCGTGTCAGGCACGCCGAGCGCCTCGCCGCGCCGGATTAGCTCCAACAGCTCCGGATCGCGAATCTCCTCAGCTTTTAAAGGCTCTATGTAAGGCATCTTAGCCGCAGATAAACGCAAATACGGTTTCAGGTTTCAAGTTTAAGGTCTCAGGTTTAACTGCTGCGAAACCGCGCCCAGCCCACGAACCTGAAACCTGAAACTTTAAACCTAAGACAAGACATGTTCCTGTTCACGCCTTCGTCAGGGAAACGGGCTCGGCACCGTAGATGCGCTGAGACTCCTCCTGGGTGACGAGCCGCCCGTCGGGCGAGAACATCGGGTAGAACTTCAGCGTGCCGAAGAAGGTGTGGTAGCCGATGTTGAAGCCGATGAAGGCGCCGAGCTCGACGATCTCCTCTTCGGAATAATGCCGGCGCAGCTGGTCGTAGAACTCGCGCCCGATCCGGTCCGGATTGAGCGCCATCAGCTCGCTGTAGCGCAGCGCGAGTTTTTCGGCTTCGGTGAAGCGGGGGCTCTCCTCGTAGTGGGCGATGCCCTCGTCGATGTCGTCTTCCTTCAGGCCCTGCCGCTTCGCCGAAGCGGACCGGACGTTCCCTCAGTAGACGCAGGAGGCCATCCGGGAGAGCTGCACCCGGATGATCTCCTTCAGCCGATGGCTGACGCGGCCGGTGCGGTGCTCGAGGCATTTGTCGATGTACGGCCTGAGCTTGGTCTTCCTCAGCGCCTCGATGTCGAGCATGGTGATATTCGGCATGGCTATAACCGGTTTTGGGCGCGATATTGCGCTTAGTATCGCCTCAAACGGCGGCGCCTGTCACGAACGGCGAATCGACCAGCACTTTCGTGAATCGTGTGTCGTAAATCGGATCCCGCGTAAGACCCAAGAATTAGCCGCAGATAAACGCAGATAGATCGATACAAAAAATCAAAACCCGTTTTGCGCTCTGACGCCCGCTTTGACGCGGGTTCGGTGCCGACGAACGCCGATCGAGGCCGATGAGCACCAGTGAATCGTGAATGGTGAACGGCGAAAGCCGCAACTAGAAGGCTGGGCGATTCGGTGGCTCACGACTCAAGACTCGCGATCCATTGATTTGATCTGCGTTCATCCGCGGTTAAATTGGTCTTTAAAACTACTTGGCGTGCCCTAGGTCGCCTAGCGGCGGCGGAAACTCTCGTTCTCGGCGGTGGCCCGCTTCAGTTCCTGATTCGCGCGCTGGCGTGCTTCAGCCACCAGCTTCTCGTCGATCAATACTGCTGCGCCGACATACGGCGCGATCTTGTTCTGCGATTCATGGAACGATGCCAGCAGCTTGTCCGTCATCTCAGTGTCGATCCGGAAGCCGCGAAAATCCTTGTCCATGCGCGCCTTGCCCCGGACCGCCTCGCTCACCCACGCCCCCGTCCGGGTGTCCACGCGCATGTGGTTGCGCAATGCCTGCGAGCTGTCCGCGAGCATCAAGCGCTGCTTGTGGCTGCCGGCAATCCGCTTCAACAGCTCTCTTGCGGTAAGCAGGTAGGAGTCCGCGGCATCGACAAGCGCCATGTCGGAAGCCGGGCCCGCGCGCCTGAGCGCCTGGAGGCGCCGGTCGACCTCCTCGGCGTCCGCGCCGATTCTTTCGGCGGCCTGCATCGCGATGGTCCCGGGGGCGCCGGCGTTGAGCGCGGCGCGCAGCCGCTGGCTTGCGTCCTCAATCGAGGCCACGGTCGTGGCGTCGAGCACGCGCTGCTTGTACGTCGTGTAACCCCAGTATGCGATGACAGCCGCCACCACGACCGCCAGAACGATCGCGATGGGTTTTGGGCCGGAGCCTGCTCTCATTTTCATCCCCCGCGGTTGCAATGCCCGCCTGCCGTTATGGTAGTACATGGGGCCGCACTCGTGTAGCGCACTAGATCACTGTCTCCGCGCAGCGACGGCTCACCCGCGTCGAGATTCGCCCGGCTGACAGGGTATTTGCCACAGGCGGGCGCGATCCGGTGGTTTGTGCAGGAATTGCCCGCGAGCTCGCCCCGACCCTTGCGGTCGTCCACCACCTGCCGGAAACGGCACCGGCCCGGCTCAGCCGGATTTACCCCATGAATCGCGAAGTGTCACAGTACGATTGAAAACCGGTGTGCCAGGGCGCGAGTCCTTGAGGTCGGCCACGAAGTAACCATGCCGCTCGAACTGGAAACGCTGCTCGGGCTGCGCTTCGCGCAAAGCAGGCTCAAGCCGCGCGGTGGCGATCCGCTTTGAATCGGGGTTGAGGTCGAGCAGGAAATCGCGCTGTCCCGCACCCGGTTGCGGAACCCGGAACAGCCGGTCGTAGAGCCTGACCCCGCTGGAGAAGGCGTGCCGCGCCGAGACCCAGTGGATGTTGCCCTTCACTTTCTTCTTGTCGGCACCCGGCGTGCCGGACTTTGTGTCCGGGTCGTAGCTGCAATGAACGGCAAGAATGTTGCCCGCGGCATCCTTTTCCAGGCGCTCGCACTTCACTACAAACGCATAGCGCAACCGCACTTCATTTCCCGGATAGAGGCGGAAGTAGCCTTTCGGCGGGTGCTCCGTCACGTCTTCACGCTCGATCCAGAGCTCCTTCGAGAACGGCACGGCGCGCCTGCCGAGCTCCGGCTTCTGCGGATGATTGGGGGCGTGACACTCCTCTTCGCGGTCCTCCGGGTAGTTGTCGATCACGAGTTTCACCGGGTCGAGCACGGCGATGCGCCGCTCGGCGCGCGCGTTCAGGTCTTCCCGCATGCAATCCTCGAGGACGCCGTAGTCGATCCACGAGTCGGCCTTCGACACGCCGATGCGATCGGCGAACAGGCGAAAGCCCTCGGGCGTGTAACCGCGCCGGCGCGCGCCGACCAGCGTCGGCATGCGCGGGTCATCCCAGCCCTCGACACGACCTTCCTCGACCAGCTGGATGAGCTTGCGCTTGGAGAGCACGACGTAGGTGAGGTTGAGCCGGGCAAACTCGATCTGCTGCGGCAATGGCCGGGCGAGCAGCCCGCCTTCGGCGAGGCGCTCGAGCAGCCAGTCGTAGAAGGGGCGCTGGTCCTCGAACTCGAGCGTGCAGATCGAGTGCGTGATTTGCTCGAGCGCGTCTTCGAGCGGGTGCGCGTAGGTGTACATCGGGTAGATGCACCATTTGTCTCCGGTGCGGTGATGCGCCGCCCTCCGGATGCGGTAGATCACGGGGTCGCGCAGGTTGATGTTGGGCGCGGCCATGTCGATCTTCGCGCGCAGCACGTGCGCGCCGTCCGGATGCTTGCCGTCGCGCATCTCGCGAAGCACCCGGAGGTTTTCAGCCGGGCTCCGGTCGCGGAACGGGCTGTTTTGCCCGGGCTCGGTCAGCGTGCCGCGGTTGCGGCGCATGTCCTCGGCGCTCTGGCTGTCAACGTAGGCGTGGCCCGCGGTGACGAGATACTCCGCGGCCTCGTACATCACGTCGAAATAATCGGAGGCGTAGTAAAGGTGGGATCCCCAGTCGAAGCCCAGCCAGCGCACCGACTCGAGGATCGACTCCACGTATTCCTGCTCTTCTTTTTCGGGGTTCGTGTCGTCGAAGCGGAGATGGCACGCGCCGCCGTAGTCGCGCGCCAGGCCAAAATTGAGACAAATGGATTTTGCGTGCCCGATGTGCAGGTAGCCGTTCGGCTCCGGGGGAAACCGCGTGCGCACCCTCGCTTCATCCTGCGGCGCGCCCGCGTGCACCGCTGCCGGGCCGGGATGTCCGCCCCAGGTGCGCGCCGTGTACTTGCTCTGCTCAAGGTCGGATTCGATGACGCTGCGAATGAAGTTGGACGCAGAGGGCGGCTGCGTGGGATTCTTCTTTTTCGATTTGGCGGCGTCGGACATGCGCTTTTCCGGAAAGCGCTATTCTAGCCGAGCGTGCGCCGCAGCCGCACACGGCGCGGCACGTTTCGTCCAGGAACGACGTTCGCGGAAGACTATTCCAAAAACACTTGCAGCCACGGAACCATACGGAAACTGCGGTACCGCTAGTGCGCCCCTTCAGACGGGAGTCTTCGTCCGTGTGTTTCCGTGCGATTCTGTGATGAATGATCTTGCGGCTTGACCGATGTTCCTGGAACCGCTCTAGCCGGGAAAGGCGCGCAGCCGGCGCACGTCGATCATGTGGATCTCGCGACCCCGCACTTCGATCAGGCCGGCGGCCTGGATCTCGTGCAGGATGCGCGAGAAATGCTCGTGCGTGAGGTTGAGTCGGGAGGCGATGATGCCCTTCTTCGCCGGAAGCGTTACCGCAACGGATTTCCCGTTGTTGCCATCCGGGATCTGGCTCAGCAAGAATCCTGTCACGCGCTGCGCCCCGTTGAGCACCATGCAGCTCTCGAAATCGCGGGTGCGCTGCTGCAGGCGCCGGCATACTTCTCGGAGCATGCGGCAGGAAAAATGCGGGTTGCGCTCGAGCTCCTCGAGCAAAACGCTCCTGCACAGCGGCACAAGCACGGAGTCCGCAATCGTTTCCGCGGTCAGCGCGTGCCGCTCTCCCAGCAGCACGGCAACGGCACCAATGGCCTTGCCGGGACCTATGAGCTCGATGACCCTCTCATCGCCCCGCGCAGTCTGGATTGAGAGCTTCACCTGTCCGGCGACGATAATTTTGAGAGCCGCCGGCGTATCGCCCTGGCGGAAAACGATGCTGCCTGAGGGCAGACTGACTTCAGCGGCGCCGCGAGCGAGGCGCATGATCGTCTCGCTGTCCAGACCTTCGAGGAGCGGCAATTCTTCGAGAATCCGTACTATGTTACTTTGCGAAACGGAGGCCGGCTGCGAGACAAAGCTTGTATCCATGTCACTGATTATTGCCGGACATCTGCCTCGAGACTTGATACAGATCAACTGAATCGTTGCATCGCGGCGCAAACGGAAAAAATGTCATATAAACAGAAGCCTGGGCGCCAAAAATCCAGTGGTTTTGTTGCATTGCGGGGACGAACGGCACGACCAGAGAGACTGTGGCGCGATGAGCGGAGCGCGCCGCGGCGTCTGCCGCGCGGCCCCGAGGATCGACGCTGTTGCGCTGGCTTACCCGGGAGTCCATGGCAGGCCGCGGCTGCGGTGATGAACTATGACTTTTGATTGCGACGTCCTGGTCGTCGGCGCCGGGATCTCGGGGCTCACCGCCGCGTTTCAGCTCGGCAGGCACGGGCTTGCCGTCGAGGTCGTCGATGCGGGTTCGCGGCCAGGCGGCGTCATTGGCACGGAGCATAGTGATGGGGTGCTCTACGAGCGCGGCCCGAACAGCATCCTCGACACGGGGCCTTTCATCAACGACATCCTTGGCGAGCTCGGCATCCTGAGCGAGCGCGTCGAGATCAGCGCGATCGCGGCGAAGCGTTTTCTCGTGCGTGCCGGCCGGCTCAATGCACTTCCCACGACGCCTTTGGCGTTCGCGAAAACCTCGCTGTTCTCGGCGGGTGCAAAGCTGCGCTTGTTGAAGGAGCCGTTTATCGGACGCGCGCCCGCCGATGCCGAGGAGTCGGTCGCGCGCTTCGTTGTGCGCAGGCTCGGCCGCGAGTTCCTGGATTACGCGGTGGAACCCTTCGTGGCCGGTGTTTACGCCGGCGATCCGGCCGAGCTCTCGGTGTCCGCAGCCTTTCCGCGCCTGCACGAGATCGAGCGCCGTTACGGCAGTCTCATCAGGGGGCAGATCCTCGGCGCCCGGGAGCGCGCGAGAAGCGGCGCAAAGGCGAAAAACGTGGCCGCGAGCTTTTCTTTCCGCGAGGGTCTGCAAACGCTGACTGATGTCCTCGCGCGCAGGGTCGGGCGCGTTGCGACCGCAACGCGCGCCATGCGTGTGAGCCGAGACTCCGATGGCACGCTCCTCCTCGATGCCGAACACGAGGGCGCGGTATTTCAGAAGCGTGCGCGCGCACTGGTCCTCGCCGTCCCGGCGGATTGCGCCGCGACTCTAATACGTGACTTTGCGCCCGACGCGGCCTCCGCGCTGGAGGAGATTCCTTACGCCGGCGTCGTCTCCGTGGCGCAAAGCTATCGGCGCTCCGACGTCCTTCATCCGCTCGACGGCTTCGGCGTGCTTGCGCCGCGGGTCGAGAAAAGGCACATCCTCGGCACGCTGTTTTCCTCCAGCATGTTCGAGGGGCGTGCGCGCGGGAACGAGGTCCTGTTCACCACCTTCATCGGCGGCCGGCGCAATCCTGAGCTATTGTCACGCCCGGACGAGGATCTTGCGGCGTTCGTGCGCGAAGAGTTGGCCGCGCTGCTCGGCGCGCATGGCGCCCCCGTTTTCTCCGCGATCACCCGCTGGCCGCGGGCGATCCCGCAATACACGCTGGGCCATCTCGACCGCATCCGGCGCGCCGAGCAGGCGCAGCACGCAATGCCGGGGCTTCACCTGTGCGCGTCCTACCGGGGTGGCGTTGCGGTGGGCGACTGCATCAGGTCGGGGTGCGATACCGCCGAGGCGGTGGCCCGTTATCTCGGCCGCAAATGAAAATCCAACGCCCCGTCGTTCTTCGAGCCGATCGGCGTTTATCAGCGGCTGAAAAAACGGTTTCTGAGGCTTCCGGGCAGAGGGTTCCATTGCGCGGGTCCTGGCCCGCCGCCGTGGCATCCGGCACGGTGGCGTCGCATCACTGCCTAAAATAAACGGGGCGCGGGCTCAAAACGCCCGCGCCCCATGGCGACTCGATTATTGCCGCTGCTACTTCTTGTGGCAGGTCTTGCAGTTCTTGGGATCGCTGGATGCGAACGCCTTCTCGCCGTTGTGGCACACGCCGCAGTTCTCGCCCTTGTTCATCGTGGCCATCGTGATCTTGGTCGAGCCCTTCTTCATCTGGAAGATCTTGGTATGGCAGTCATTGCACTTGCCGCCCTTGTCAGCATGGGTCTTGCCGTCGAAGACCACTTTGCCCATCGGCCCGCCGGCAAACTCCACGGTCTTTCCGGGCGGCGCCGCTACAGCAATTCCGAAAAAGGCAACAGCTGCCGCAACGACCATCAATGCCTGGATTACCTTCATTGCGTGTCTCCTAAAAGAAAGGCTGAATTCGCATTCCGATTGTTCGTTGGCGCATGAAAACTATCGACCCTGCCACGCACGCGCCACACAAGGGAAATCCAGCCGATATTATAATCCCGGAAAAGGTTCAGGTGTAGGCACCTTGAACGGCCCATATGTTACCGAGTGTTACCGAGCAGTGATTTATTGCTCATGTCATTATGATGTTGCCCCGGCACTCAAGAGCCGAGCGGGAACCGAAAGAGTCATTTCGCGTTAGTAACCGGCACGCATTGCCCGGTGAAAACCGGCGAGCATGGGAAACGCGATGCTAGGTTTCCGTTCGTTTTGGGAATAAAATGCCTGTGGAGCCGTATGATGCGAAAAGCAATGCGAATCTGACAATTTCGCCCGCCCAAATAATCCCCCGAGGTTCGCGATGAAAACAATTCTGCTGGCTTTCCTTTTGCCGTTCGCGCTGATCGGCTGCATGGAACAGGATAAATCCCCTGGCAAGGTGATGCCCGAAAAGCCCAAGGCGGATATCGCGGCGGGAAAAACAATTGCTGCGCGTGACTGTGTTGGCTGCCATCGGCTGGATGGCAGCAATGCCGCGCCGGCCATTCCGATTCTCGCCGCACAGCGGGAGCGTTACCTGCTTGCCGCGCTCGAGGCCTACAAGGCCGGGACCCGCGTCCATGCCGCCCTCAAGGACTTGACGGGCCACATGAGCGAAGCGGACCTGCGCAATGTGGCGGCTTATTACGCCAGCCTTCCTGCGGTGGCCAGCGCCTGGTCGACGAAAGCCCAGGTAATCTCCCCTTATGAAAGCGGCAAGAAGCTGGCACAGGCCTGCGAGAAGTGCCACGGCGAAGGCGGAAACAGCACGACCACCGCCGTTCCGAGCCTCGCCGGTCAGCAGCCCCGTTACATGGTGCTGGCTGTCCAGGAGTACTTGCACGCCGAGCGCGAGCGGTCTCCCATGCATGCCATGTTGCCTCGCCTGGAGCGAGCGGAGCTGGAAAACATCGCGCTCTATTTTGCTTCGCAAACTCCCGCGCAACGCCCCGCACCGGCCGCAGGCGACCCGGCGGCGGGCGAGGCGCTGAGCGCAGTCTGCGGCGGTTGTCACGGACCGAGTGGCGTCAGCACGGACAGCGCGACGCCGACGCTTGCCAGTCAGGATCCTGTCTACCTGGTGAAGGCGATCAAGGCCTACCGGACCACGCGCAAGCGCGAGCGCATGCGTGAATACGTCGCCGGCTTGAGCGACAAGGAGATCGAGAACATCGCCGCGTTCTACACGACGCAGAAGTCGCAGCCGGCCGAGAAAGGCGAGGCGTTCCTGAAGGAGCTCGCGCAAAAATGCAATCGCTGCCATAACCCGAAGGCGGACCTGGGGGACCTGGCGGTGCCTAACATCCATGGCCAGGACAGGGACTATCTCGTCATGGCGCTGCGCGCCTACCGCGACGACCGGCGCGAGGTGTCGATGATGCATCGGATGAGCCTGCCGTACAGCGACACCATCATCGAGGGCATCTCGGCGTATTACGCTGGGCAGCCCACGAAATAGATCGCGGTCTCGTCGGACCGCATTGCCGCGGGTGCTTTAGAGCCTCCAAGAAAATGAATCCCCTCCTCGGGCAGGAGGGGATTACCCCGGCTCACCCTCGAAAACGACGGGAGTAACACAGGGTTGGTCAGTCTGTTGGGTGATCTTGGTCATGCCAGGAACCAGCCAGAAAGGCCGGTTCTCGCGTCACCCGGTTGGAAGTATGGGAGCCGGTGCGTCGGCCGGGTTACACAGTCAGGCGCGGCCGGCCTAGGCAAACCTCAAGATTCCCGGCGCGTCTTTTCCCGCTCATCTTGGCCGCGACGCCTGCGCAATTCGGCGTTTTTTCGCGTGCGGGCATTGGCGTCGGCCGCACAAAACGGCGCGCCGAAAAGTGGGTGGTCGCTGATCACCGCGTCGATTGCGCCCCTGCTGCAGCCGGCCTCACTGTTTAATGAGTGCCGCTAGTCCCGGCCCAGGGTTTAGTGCCTGCCAACTTGTGCCGATGACAGAGCGCGCGCTCGCGGCGCGCTCGCCCTCACGTTAGCCGACGCTGCCTGCTCGTTCCGCGACCTTGGACGGCGTCCTTCCTACCCACATCTGGTACATCGACACCACCCACATGAACGCGAAGCACGCGCCGTAGGCCGCGCCCCCGAGCATGACGACCCAGGCAAACGGATGGAACAGCTTGACGAGGTACCAGGAGATCACGTCCAGCACGATGCAGGCGAACGGTGTCGCCACGACCAGGCACTTGAGCCAGACAGGCCGGACGTAGGCATGGCTGAAGATCGAGCCCAGGATGAAAAAGATGAAACTGAGCCCGAAGAGATGGATGTGCGAGACGCGAACCAGCGTCGTGACCGCCGGGCCGGTATCTTTCTCGGTTACCTTGTGCAGGTTGTCGTATCCGTTCAGGTTGGCGAGATGCGGATTGCTGCCGTCGTGGCAGGCGAGGCAGCGCTTGTCGACGATCGGCCTGATCTGGTTCTCGTAGGCCGGGCGGTCCGCGCCCGCGCGCACCCAGGATATGACCACGTTGATCTCTTCCGACGGCAGCATGCTTCGCATCGGCCCGCGCAGGGCTGACTCGATCCTCGAATCCTCGCCGCTGCCGCTGTAGCCGATCACGATGTCTTCGTAGGAGAGCGAGCGCGGATTACCGTCCTTGGGCGCGTAGGTCGTGAAGATGTAGATCAGGGCAAACAGGTAGCCCATTCCGAGCACGAGAAGCGCCGCGGTATACAGCACCCGCACGCTGGTCGGAATCTCGGAATAATGATGATACATCCGGTGAAGTGGAGCATCACTCATGATCTATCCCCTTTGGGTGCTGCCATCAAAAACAACCGGCGTGCAGGATGGCGGGCCGCGCCGACGCTGCCGCTCAGCGTCGGAAACAAGCCCGGCCACTCATGCGAAGACCGTCCGGCCAGGAAAAACAGGTTGCGTCCGCGCCAGCGCTCGCGGCGGGCGGCCGCAAGGATTTGCTTGATCACTTGCATGGCACCGCTACGTAGACGAAAGCGCGCGCCCGCTGGCGCGCATAGTATGCCGCAAGGCCTGCAATATCGGCGTCCGTCAGCGTGCTGGACATTGCCGCCATTACGGAGTCCTTGCGCGCGCCGCTCTGGTAGGCATGGAGCACCTTGTCGAGGTAATCGGCTCGTTGCGCGGCCAGCGCCGGCGTGCGCGGATCGGTGCTGTTGCCGCTGACGCCATGACAGCGGTCGCAGCGCTGCACCCAGGCAGCAGTGCTCAACGGCCGCGCCACCTTTGGCGGCTGCGGTTGCTGGGCGGCATAGAATGCCGCCAGATTCTTCATTGCCGTTTCGTCGAGCTTGGCCACGGCATTCTTCATCGTGCCTTCGCTGCGCGAGCCATCCTTGTAGGCCTTGAGCGCGGCGACGAAGTATTCGGCATCCTGGCCTGCAATACTCGGATTGGCCGGATTCCCGCTGACACCCTGCTCGCCGTGGCAACCGGCGCAATCCGCGGCCGCCTTCTTGCCGGCGGCTGGATCACCGGCTGCGGGTGTTTCCGCCCGCCGCGGCTTCTGCAGGCCGTAGTACAGCGCAAGGTTGTTCAAATCCGCGTCGGTCAGCGGCGTGGCGAGCGACTTCATCATGTCGTTCTTGCGGTGCCCGTCCGCGTAGCCTTTCATCGCCACGACGAAATATTTCGGATCGAGCCCGGCGAGGCTGGGCATGCCGGGCGTTTTGCTCACCCCGTCTTCGCCATGGCACCCGCCGCAGGCTGCGGCCGCGGCTTTGCCCGCGGCAACCGGGTCGGGCCGGGCCGGCGGCACCTTGGTGGCTGACGGGAGCGGCTGCGCCGGCTCGAGGCTGCTGTAATAGGCCGCTACCTTCACCAGCGCGTCTTCACTCAGGAACTTGACGGCGCCCCCCATGACCGGGTCACTCCGCTCCCCAGTCTGGTAGGCGCGCAGCTTGTTGTAGAGATACGCCGGGCGCTGGCCCGCGATATGCGGAATGCCTTTGGTCGCGCTGATGCCGTTTGCCCCGTGGCAACGGGCGCACGTTTCCGAGACCCGACGGCCTTCGGCAATGTCCGCTGGGGTTGCCGTAATGGCCCGCAGGTCGTCGGCCTTTGCCGGGGTTTCACCCCGCTCGGCCGCCGCGGCCGGAAACGACAAGAGGATCGCCGCAATGGACGGGAACAGTAATCGGGAAAGTTGTGTCTGCGCAGTTCGAGTCATCGACCTTTCCTCATGCAGTTTCGTGAATGCCGACCCGGCGACTCCGGCGCTGCCACAACATCATACCCGCGCTGCGTGGTGGCGCACCAAGCGACTTCAGAAACAAAAACCATCGCGGCGCTCAGTAGGGCTTGAACTCGAACTCGGTCTGGATCTCGCGCGACACGCCCGGCCGGCGGACCCGCACGACGATCCGATAGGGGTTCTTGCCAGTCATGCGGAAGTAATTGCCATAGCTCTTCGTGCCCTTGAGCGCCACGAGCTCGAGCTTCTTCGTTTCGCCTCCCGACACCGGTTCGGTGGCGCTGACCTCCACTTCCGCATTGTCGATGGCCAGGCGAGTCTTGCTGTCGAACAGCGAAATGTTGAGATGGTAATAGCCTCTGCCGCTCGGGATGCCGCCGTGAATCATGCGTTCCGGATCGTTTTTCGCATAGCGCTCGCGCATCGTCTCGGCTGAGACGATGCCGAGGTAGATTTCTGTCCCGTTCGCCACCTTGCGATTCGGGTCGTGCACCGCGATCGGCGCGGCCTGGGCAGGTTCGGTTGCCGTGCCGGCGGGATTGAACATGTGCAGAATGGCAGCGCGCAGCTCGAGATCGGTGAGATCGGCCATCCCGCCGCGCGGCGGCATGGGGCCATGCCCGTTGATGGCCGAGCGCACGAGGAAATCGATGCCTTTTCTCATCCGCAATATCCACGCCGTGCGGTCGCCGATCTTCGGCGCGCCGAACACCCCGGTCTCGTGGCACTTCGAGCAATTCGCGTCGACGATCTGCTTGCCTTTGCGCTCGAGAGCCGGGGTGACGCCGCCGATCGGCTCGACCCATTGGCCGCCCGAGCGGTTGACCATGTAGGTGACGGCGCGCTCGATCTCGAGATCGCTGAGACCCGGATTGCCGCCATGCGACGGCATGTCGCGAATACCCTTCAACGCGCTTTCCGAGAGGCTGGTCAGGCCCCGCGAGGCCAGGGGCGCCCACGCGTCCTGATTGCCGATCCTCGGCGCGCCCTTCGCGCCGGTGGCATGACAGGCAGCGCACACTTCGTCGACAACCTGCTTCCCGCTGCGGTCGCCGTTTTGGGCAATCGACGTTACCGGCGCGACCAGCGCCGCAACAGAAAAAACGAGCGCGAGCAGTCGGCCGAGATGATTGGCAGAAGACGATTGTCTCTCGTCACGCGCTGCATTTTGCATGGCCAGCAGCCTCTTCAAGCGTGCGGGCACGGCCATTTTGGGTATGGAAACCATGGGCCGATCCGTCGTTTTGGGAACGTTATTGCGGAAGAATCGAATAACAGACGAGACGCATTATAACCCCCAACCAATCACTTATGCGCACCTCCGTGCCCGAAGTGCTGGCGCGGGCGTGCTCCCGGAACGGCGCCTGCGTTTGCACAGCCTGATTTCCAATTGCCATGCTGCAATATTTCATGGGGGAGGACGAGGGGGCATCCCCTGTGCCCCACGCGGCAACAGCCGGATGACTCCGCACGGAAAAAAGCGGTGACGAGGTCACAATGACCCCGATGAAGACTGCGTCATTGGTGGCAACCCGCATAGGCGCATGCGCAACTCCGGCAGCCCTTACCCCGGCGTCGAGATGGTTTGTCCGCCAATGGCGAGGTTCTCGCAAAACACGAAGCCGAAAACAGTGCCGGGACGACACTCGAGGCAGCGCGAAAAATCATGAGGCGTTCCTTGTTCAGCGCCGGATCCAATACGAAAGCGACGGGAGCAGCGCGGTCAGACCGACGGTGAACCGCAGAAGGAGAGTCGAAGTGAGTGCGGATTCAGGCAGCATCCCGGGATCAATGCGATGGCTGTGCGCATTTTTGTTCGGATGAGAGGTGCGGACAACGCCGACGGGAGTTCAATCCCTTCGCACGCGAACCGAACTTTTTTTCAACGGGTGCGGCGCGCGCTGTTGTCTTGGTCGAGCCTGATCGGAGGAACGGCAGCGGTCAAAAACCCGGAGGTGAGACCTCACCAATGCCGCGGCAGAAACATGCCCCAGCGAATATCGGCTCCCCGATGAATACAACGCGACATGGCGCGAAAAGCGAAACGTATGGCACGAGGAGCGAAGCGCGACGCCACAATACAAGTGCAGTTATTTGCTTGAGAGACAGCACGCGCGCGAGATTGAGAGCTTATTTGGGCGTGAAATGCAAGTCTGAAACTTTGACGAGCCTGCGCCTGACTCATCCGCCAGTTTGGGGTGCGGTTTGCTCATGTTTTCAGCCACATGACGTGGTTAATCGTTTCCGGCCAATGGGTTGGGCAATTTGACCTATGTCAAATACTCCAGGGCGCTGTTTTGTTAGTCTCGATCCCAAAGTGGGTATGTGTACGCAATCGGTTCCCGGTCGCAACGCTTCCCAAAATGGATGCAGCGCGATGAAACAGGCGGCCAAGAGCGAACGGACTGAACATTGAAGAAGCAGGTAAGGTCGGCGAAAACCCAGGCTGTCGGTGCAGCGAGGGTTAGCTACGTGCGGCTTCTTCCGCAATCATCTTCCAGGAATTTTTGAACGAAGGGGAAAAACATGAAGCTCACCCTTAGCCGATTTGCTCTCGTGGCCCTCACTGTTGCCGGCTTGGCCGGTGCCGGTTGTGGTGGTGGTGGAGGTGGTGGTGCTGCACCACCTCCAGGGGGCGGAACACCTCCGCCGTCGGGTCTCGTTCCGGCGCCTGTTCCTCCGGGCGCTGCGCCGATTGACATCGGCACCTTGACTCCCGATCAGATTGCCGCGCTGCAGCCGCAGATCGTGTTCGGCAATGCCGTCGTGGCGAGCCCACCGGCGGTGAGTTTTGCCGTGCAGGACCCCGCGGGCAATCCGATCATCGGGCTTGGGGTGTTGCGAACCCAGGGGGATCTGAATTACCTGCGCTTCGGCATTGCGAAGCTGGTGCCGGGTGCGCCTGCCCCGGGTACGACAGCAACGACCCCGAGCAAGTGGGTCAACTACATCGTGCTGGGCAGCGGCAACGGTAGCCGGCCTAACGTGGAGCGCACCGGCACGCTGGTGGATAACGGCAACGGCACCTACGTTTACACGTTCGCCACCGACATCGCGACGGTCGCGGCCCAGCTCGCAGCGGCACCAGCACCGGCCGGGACGATCGCGGATTTGGGCGATCTCACCTATGATGCGAGCCTCACCCACCGCCTGGTGATCCAGCTCTCCGGCGACGGCATGGCACCGGCAAACGGGATTTATGACTTCATCCCGGCGACCGGTAACAAGGTCGCGGCGGCTGACTTCCAGCGGCAGGTGGTTTCGATCGACAACTGCAACGAGTGCCACAACAAACTCGCGATACACGGCTCTGCCCGTATCGATACGCAGTTCTGCGTCATCTGCCATACGGATCAGCGCAAGTTCGGGCGCACCAACGTGGCGTCCGTCGCGGGGGCATTCCCGGCGCTCACGGAAGACGTAACGACCGACCCGGATACCGGGTACAAAGAGTACGATTATTCGCCAAGCCTTTACCTAGGTGACGGCGAGACCATGGGCGACTTCCCGAGGATGGTCCACAAGATCCACCACGGCCATAACCTCACCAAGCAGAACTACAACTACGCCGGCCTCCCGTACAACCTCATCGGCTATCCGATGCTGGACGAAGGCGAGCGCATGTGCACCAAGTGCCACGACAACGGCAAGGCGGCCCAGGCCGACAACTGGAAGAACGTGCCGAGCCAGATCGCCTGCGGTGCCTGTCA
>Ga0111145_1054_pt1 | contig 16436 bp, 15 predicted proteins | sample DeeMarSeWOR28_12_FD_80392 | JGI IMG/M metagenome (GOLD analysis project Ga0111145, IMG submission 80392) | Betaproteobacteria bacterium SG8_41 | reverse complement strand
ACGGGCGCTCGACGATGACTATCAGGAAATCATTTCTGGCCGCGCTGCTTTTGTCGTCGGGCCTCGCGTTGAGCGCGTCCGCAACGGCGCAGGAGGCCGGGCAGTACAGCGAAAAAGGCGCCGACACCTGCCTCATGTGCCACACCGACGCCTGGCCCTATCCCATTTTCCCGATCTTCAAGACCAAGCACGCCAACCGCGCCGACAAGCGCACGCCGTTTGCCGGATTGCAATGCGAGGCGTGCCACGGTCCGGGCGCCAAGCACGCCGGGACCACCGACAAGAACGCGATCATCAGTTTCAAGAAGACCTCTTTCGCGGCGATTGAGCAGGCTAACAAGATGTGCCTGGGCTGCCATCAGGGCAATGCCCGCATCGGGTGGGAAGGGAGCACGCACGAAAGCAACAACCTCGCGTGCAACAGTTGCCACAAGCTTCATGCGGAGCGCGATCCCGTGCTTGCCAGGGCGACGCAGCCCGAGCGCTGTTATCAGTGCCACATCAAGCAACGCGCGGATTTCAACAAACCGTCCGCGCACCCGGTGCGCTTTGGGCTCATCGCGTGCAGCGAGTGCCACAGCCCGCACGGGTCGAACGCGAGAGCGATGCTGGCGAAGCCCACCTTGAACCAGACCTGCTACACCTGCCACGCGGAAAAGCGCGGCCCCTTCCTGTGGGAACATGCGCCGGTGGCCGAGGACTGCAGCTTGTGCCACGCGCCGCACGGCTCGCCTCGCCCGGCCTTGTTGACCAAGACGCCGCCCCTGCTCTGCCAGCAATGCCATACGGTGGCCGGGCATCCCGCGGTTGCGTATACAAACTCCGCGTTGCCGGGCGCCGGGGGGAGCGGAGCGGCGTTCGTGCTCGCGGGAAGCTGCCTTAACTGTCATTCGCAGGTTCACGGGTCGAATCATCCATCCGGTGTCAAGCTGATGCGATAGCCGGCACCCGCGGACCCCCGCGCCGCTTAACGACGGCAAGGCTGGCGAGTTGTGCAAGGCGATGCGATATCAGGTGGCGAGAAAAAGAGAGGACACGACAGAAACATGAAAACCGCGACTCGATTGTTTCTGCTCAGCACGCTTGCGGCGCTGCCCGCCGCCGCGGGCGCGGCAGATGCCGCCACCGCACCGGCAGCCGTCGACACTTCCAAGTGGAAATGCGAGCTCTGCAAGTTCGAGGATGGGGTGAGCGGGAGCGTGGATGTGGGCGCCGGTTACGTATCGGACTCCTCATACAAATTCGGCGAGTACAACGGCCTCTACAAGGAGGGCGGCTACTTCATCGGCGACGGTACGGTTCGCTATCGCGGCAAGGACGCAGTCTACTGGGATGCCAACGCGTCGAATCTCGGCCTGGACGCGCGCTCGCTGGATGCGGAAGGCGGGCAACAGGGCAAGTACAAACTGCTTCTCGACTACGACGAGCTGCCGCACTTCATCTCGGACAGCACGAAGACGCCGTTTATCGGAAACGGCAGCGCGTCGTTGACGCTGCCGGCCGGCTTTCCGGCGGGCGCGACCGGTCTCATGCCGCTGGCAAGCACGCTGCAGCCGGTCGACCTCAGAACGAAAAGGAAAAGGCTCGGCGTGGGCGCATCCTGGACGCCGGTGCGCGCCTGGGATTTCGGCGTCCAGTTCCGTCACGAGACCCGCGAAGGCACGAAGGGCACCGCCGGCTCGTTCTTCGTCAATGCGGCACAGCTGATTGCGCCGGTGGATTACGAGACCGACCAGATCGATGCGTCGGCCTCGTACACGAACGACAAGTTTCAGGCGAAATTTGCCTATTACGGCTCGATCTTCAGGAACAGCGATGCGTCCCTGACGTGGCAGAATCCGTACACGCCGGCATTGCCCGGCGCCGTCGCCGGCCAGCTCGCGCTGCCGCCGGATAACCAGTTCCACCAGCTTTCCGCCTCGTTGGGCTACCAGTTCACCGATCGGACTCGCGGCACCGCCGACATCGCATTTGGGCGCATGACGCAGGATGAAAGCTTCCTCGCGCCGACGTTGAATACGACCCTGGCCGTTCCGGCCCTGCCGGGCGCTTCGCTTGATGGCCGCGCGGATACGCTCAATGCAAGCCTCAAGCTCAACTCGGCGGTGACGGATCAGCTCCGGCTCAATGCGGCGTACATACACAACGATCGGGACAACCGCACCTCGCAGGCAACTTACGACTGGGTGACGACCGACATGTTCCTCGCGGCGCCGAGGACAAACCTGCCCTACAGTTTCACGCAGGACAAGTTGAAGCTGAGCGCCGACTACAGGGCCACGGCGCTTATCAAGGCGTCCGTCGGCTACGATTACGACGAGCACGAGCGCACCTTCCAGGAGGTGGACAAAACCCGCGAGAACACGGTCTGGGGAAAACTCACGACCCGCGCCCTCGAGAACGTTGACCTGACGCTGAAGCTTGCTCGCGGCAAGCGCGACAACTCGGGCTACCAGCCGGTCGCTGCGGTCACCCCGCCGGAGAATCCGCTGCTGAGAAAATACAATATGGCCGACCGCACGAGGGATCGCGCTGAATTGCGCGCTGACATCGCCGCGTCGGACAAGATAAACATCGGCTTTCAGGTCGACCGGTCCGAAGACGATTATTCGGCTTCGACAATCGGCCTGACCAGCGGCGAGGATTTCAATCTGTCCGGCGACCTGACCGTGCTCCTGACCGAGCAGACCAGCCTGCACTTTTTCGCGAACCGTCAGGTCATCAAGTCGAAGCAGTCCGGCAGCCAGACCTTCTCGACAGCGGACTGGCAGGGCCGGAACGAGGACACGATCAATCTTTTCGGGGTCGGGTTAAAACACGCGGCGATCAAGGGCAAGCTCGATGTCGGCGCTGATTTCATCGTGACCCGGACAAAGAGCGAGATCAGCGTCAACACAGGGGCGGGTAATTCCGCGTTCCCCAATTTCTACACGTCGCGAGACAGCCTGAAGCTCTATGCCGACTACCACCTCAAGGATGACGTCTCGCTGCGACTGGGGTACTGGTACGAACGCTATGACAGCGACAACTGGATGCTCGACGGGGTCGCGCCCAACACGATCCCGAACGTGCTGACGTTTGGCGAGCAATCGCCGGAATACAACGTGCACGTGATCGCGCTGTCGGTCCGATACAAGTTCTAGAACCGATCTCAAAAACCCCTGAAACCAGAAGATCATTAACCACCGAATCACACGGAAATACACGGACCAAGACTGGGACCGGGAAGTAGGCTTTAGTGGAGTGGCAATTTCCGTGTGCTTCCGTGGCGGTGTTTGTTTTTGAGATAACTTCCAGTCACGGGGGCCACCAGGATGGGGCGGTCCAGGCGAGAGACCGAGCCTTACCACACGCGCAGTTTTACCTGGATCCCGATGGCGGTATCGAGACTTTCATGGACCTTGGGAATGAATGTGAAATTAACCCCAAGGCGTTTCCACTCGATTGCGAGTAGCGGCACCGGGGCAACGAACCAATCGCCGTTGTGATAGGCCGTATAACCGTCGAGAGCGGCCAGGGCAATTCCCGCGCTGAACCTGACGGTCGACACCTCCCAATGCAGCGGCCGCCAGGTGTAGAGACCGTAGCGGCTTCGTTCCCCATCGCTGTTGATGAAGGACCCGCCCATGATCATATGATCATCGGTGATGAGAACTTCCACGCCAAAGCCGACGTTGTCCTCGCGATAGTCCGTATCGCGATCGAGGTGGTAGGAGTAGATGCCCGGATTGATCCAGACCTGGGGCGAAAAATCCGCCGCCGCTGCACCGAGTTGAACGGCGGTGCCAAAAATTCCGGCGCACACTAGGACGAGCGATCGCAGCATGGGTCCTCGCAATCTGATCTCTCTCGGAGATGGGGGGTCAGGTATCCGGTATTCCGCTTCACCCACCAGGCCACCTTCAGCGCACCAGCTGGTTGATCTCGATGATCGGCAGCAGGATGGCGAGCACGATCAGCAGCACGATCCCGCCCATCACGAGAATCATTACCGGCTCGAGCACGGTCAGGAACACGGCGAGGCGCCGCTCGAGCGCCTGGGTCTCGAGCTGAGCGGCGCGCTGGAGCATTTGCTCGAGTCTGCCGCTGAGTTCCCCGCTCGCCACCAGGTGGATCGTAAGCGGCGGAAACGCGCGCGTCGCGCCCAGCGCCCGTGCCAGGCTCTCGCCTTCACGCACGCGCTCGGCGGCGGCCTCGATGGCCTCGCGCATCACCATGTTGGTCATCACGCGCGCGCCGGAATTGAGTGCCGAGAGCAGCGGCACGCCGCCGCCGACGAGAATCGCGAGCGTGCTGGCGAAGCGGGACGTATTCACGCCGCGAATCAGCGTTCCCAGCCAGGGGGTCCGCAACAACAGGGCATGCAAGCTGCGCCGCGGCCCATCGCGGCGCAGGGCCTGGCGCGCAGCGAGCACGGCGCCGATGCCGGCAACCGCGATATAAGGCCATGCCACATTCAGGAAATCGGAGATCGCGATGAGCACGCGGGTGAGCATCGGCAGGCTTTGCCGCGACTGCTGAAACACCTGCACGATCTGGGGCACGACAAACACCAGCAGGCCGGTGACGATGCTGATGGCGACCAGTGAGACCAGGACAGGGTAGAGCAGGGCAAGACCGGTCTTCTGCTTGAGCGCCTGGCGCGCGTCGAGATAATCGGCCAGATGCTGCAGCACCGTGGGCAGCGCGCCGGATTCCTCGCCGCCATGCACCAGGGCGCGGTAGAAATCGGGGAAACTCTTGTCGTAGCTGCCCAACGCGCCGGCAAGCGAGAGTCCGCCCGTAACCTCCGATTTCACTCCGCTCAGCACTTCCTTCGTTATCGGCGTCGTCGCTTCCTCGATCAGTGCGCCAAGAGATTGCTCGACCGTCAGGCCCGACGCGAGCAACGTCGCCAGCTGCCGGGTCACCAGGCTCAGCTCGTTCGAGGCGATGGCCCGTGCCCACGGTTGTCGCGCCCGATCGCGCGCGCGCACCGGATTGACGGCGGAGGGAAGCAGGCCCTGGGCGCGCAACTGGCTGCGCGCCTGGCGCGGCGTGTCGGCCTGCACGATCCCGGACACCGTGCGCCCGGCGGCGTCCAGTGCTTCGTACTGGAATGCCTCCATGCGCTACTCGCGCGTCACGCGCACCACCTCTTCCAGGCTGATCGCGCCCTGGACGGCCCAGCGCATGCCGTCATCGCGCAACGAGCGCATGCCTTGTTTCTCGGCATACAGGCGGAGCACCTGCTCGGATGCCCGGTCATGGATCAGCGCGCGCAAGCCATCGTCGACAGGCAGAAATTCGTAGATGCCGGTGCGGCCCCGGTAACCCGACTGGTTGCAGGCAGCGCAACCCTGGGCGGTATAAAACGTGCCGCCCTGCGTCGGGGCGAATCCCAGCGCTTCGAGTTGCGCGCTGTCGGCGGCAAACGGCTTGCGGCATTCCAGGCACAGGCGGCGCACCAGGCGCTGGGCGACCACCCCGATCAGGCTGGAGGCAAGCAGAAAGGGCTCGACGCCCATGTCGACGAGGCGGGTGACGGCGCTGACCGCGTCGTTGGTGTGGAGCGTGGCGAACACCAGGTGTCCGGTCAGGCTCGCCTGCACCGCGATCTGCGCAGTCTCCAGATCGCGGATCTCGCCGACCATGATGACATCGGGGTCCTGGCGCAAAATCGTGCGCAGGGCGCGCGCGAACGTCATGTCGATCCGGGCGTTGATCGGGGTCTGGCTGATGCCGTCGAGGTCGTACTCGATCGGGTCCTCGACGGTCATGATGTTGAGCGCCTTCGCATCCAGCCTCGAGAGCGCGGCGTACAGCGTCGTGGTCTTGCCCGACCCGGTCGGGCCGGTCACCAGAACGATGCCGTGAGGCTCGCGGATGAGCTTGTCGACGTGCACGAGAGTGGCTTCGTCCATCCCGAGCCGCGACAGGTCCAGCCGCGCCGCCTGCTTGTCGAGCAGGCGCAGCACCACGCGCTCGCCGTGCCCGGTGGGAATCGTCGACACCCGGACGTCGATCAGCCTCCCCGCGACCCGCAGCGTGATCCGGCCATCCTGCGGCAGGCGCTTCTCGGCGATATCGAGCTGCGCCATGATCTTGACGCGCGAGACGATCGCGGAATGCAGTGCGCGCGCCGGTTCGATCAGGTCGCGCAGCGTGCCGTCGATCCGCAGCCGGACCACCGAGCGCGTCTCGAAGGGGTCGATGTGGATGTCGGAGGCGCCGTCCCGCAGCGCCTGCGTGAAGAGAGCATTGATCAGGCGAATGAGCGGCGCGTCGTTCTGGGTGTCGAGCAGGTCCTCGACCTTGGGGATGTCCTGGAGCAGCCTCGATAAGTCCAGATCCTGCGCCAGGTCATCGGCCAGAGCGGCCGCGCCGGCGTCCGCGTCGCGGTACAAGGCCGTGAGCAGGTCGTCGAACTCGTCGGCGTTGAGGCGGCGTGCCTGCAGCGGCAGGCCGAGCGTGCGGCGCACTTCAGCCAGTGCGCTCGCGTGCGCGCCGCTGCGAACGGCCACGTGCGCCAGGCCGTCGGACAAGGCGGTGACGACGACGCCGTTGGCCTTGGCGAAGGCATACGGAACCGCAGGCTTGATCATTGCGTCGGGAAGGGGGACTCGTCACCGGCCGTCGCCGCCGTGTCGGTCTCCGGTGCCGGCTTGCTGGCTGCGGCTGCCGAGTTGCCGGCGCCCGGAGCAGACTCGGCGGATTCTGCTGGGGCCTTGCCGGCCTCTGCCGGCGCAGCGCCCGGGCGCGGCGGCAGCGTGGGCGGCTCAAAATCCGGAAGACCGGGCCTGGCGACCGGCTTGGACTTGATCTGTTCGCCCAGGAGGTAATCGTAGCGGTCGCGGGTGATGGCTTCGGCGCTCTCGGGGTTGCGGAGCAACGTCGGCCGCAGGAACACCATGAGGTTGGTCTTGATGCGCGAGCGCGTGCTGTATCTGAAAAGCCCGCCGATCACGGGGAGATCGCCGAGCACCGGAACTTTCTGCTCCCCTTCCTTGAGGTCTTCCTGAATCAGCCCGCCGATCACGACGATCTGGCCGTCGTCCACCAGCACGGTCGATTCCACGGCGCGTTTGCTGGTGATGATCCCGGACAGGGTGCGCTCTTTCACGCTCGACACTTCCTGGAAAATGTTGAGGCGGACTGCGCCGCCTTCCGAGATCTGCGGCTTGATTCGCAGCGTGAGGCCGACGTCCTGGCGGTCGATCGTCTGAAACGGCGTCGGCGTGGTCGCTGCCGCTGTGACCGCGTACTGGCCGCTGACGATCGGAACGTTCTCGCCGATCACGATCTTTGCTTCCTCGTTGTCGAGAGTCAACAGCGTCGGTGTCGCCAGGATGTTGCTGTTGGCATCCTGTTCCAGGGCGCGGACCAGGACGTTGAGGTTCAGAATTTCGCCGATGCCGGGTAATGTGACGGTCCCTCTGACGATGCCGACATTCAACCCGGGCCCGATTTGACTCGGGTCTACGGAAAGGCCAACGATATTCTGGGACTGATCGCCGAAATTGGTCCCGCCGAAAGCCTGTGTGTTGCTCTTGCCCAACCCGCTCAGGGTCTGCCACTGGACACCGAGTTCCGCGGCCTTGTCGGCCTGCACTTCGGCAATCAGCGCTTCGACGTAGATCTGGGCCCGGCGGGTGTCGAGTTTTTCCACCGCGGCGCGCAGATTGTTGTAGATCGCATCGGGGGCCGTGATGATGATCGCGTTGGTGGCTGCATCCGCCTGGATGATGCCGGGCGACAAGGCAGCGGATTGCGTCGGGGCCTGCTGTGGTCGCGCCAACGGGGATGTGGGGGCAGGCGCCGGTGCCGCCGCGGGCGCAGCTTCGCTCATGTAGACCGCGCGCAATACCTCCGCCAGCTTCACCGCGACGGCATTCTTCAGATAGATGACGTGAATATTGCCGCCCGCGCCGGTCGGCGAATCGAGCATCGCGACCAATTGGCGCACCCGGAGCATCCGTGACGGATCGCCGGCGCGGGCGAGCACGCTGTTCGTGCGGGCATCCGCGGTAATCGTGAACTGACTGGAAGGGTCATTCGGCCGCGTCGGCTCCGCCAGCAGGCGGCTGATCGTTTGCGCGACGTCGACTGCCGAGGCGTGGCGCAGCGGAATGATGACCGGATCGGTGTCGTACGGCTGATCGATCGCCTGGATGATTTCTTCGATGCGCTTGAGGTTGCTGGCGTAATCGGTCACCACCAGCGTGTTGTTGGTCGTATAGGCGGTGATCGCATTGTTGGGAGCGATCAGCGGACGCAGTACCGGCACGATCTGCGCCACCGATCCATGTTGCAGCTTGAACACCTGCGTCTCGATGGTGCCCCCGCCGGCGCGCACACGGTCCTTCGGGCCCGCCGTCGGGCTCTGGTGCACTTTGGCTTCGGTCTCGGGAACGATCATGACGACGCCGCGGTCCTCGACGGCGGCAAAGCCCTGCAGGCGAATCGCCGACAGAAACACCTCGTAGACGAGGTCTCTGGACACCGGCTTGGCCGACACGATGTTGATCGTGCCCTTGACGCGCGGATCGAGGACAAAATTCTTACCGGTGATTTCACCCACCACCTTGACCACGCCTTCGATGTCGGCATTGACAAAATTGAGCGTGACGGAATCGGCGTCGGCAGGACCTGCTGCCGCATTGCCGCGGGGGCGCTCTCGGGAAGCCGTATCGGCCGGCAGCGCCTGGCCGGCAGCGGCGAGGAGCGTGAACAACACCAGTCCAGCTTGTATCCAGTGACGTTTCATAAGTCCGTTCCGGAACGCACCATCGGCAAACGAGAGCTACCTTATTTTACGCTTGGGGGCGGCAGGCGCCGGCTTGCTGCTGACAGGCGCCGCCGTCGTCGTCCTTTTCGGCCACTCGAGCGTCTCGCGCGCCCCGCCCCGTTCCAGGATGACGTGATCCGGATGGACCTCGGCAAGCCGGACGCCCGGATCGACTTCGTCGCCCTCGAGCACCGCCAAGATCCGCTTCGCCTCGAGTTGCACGACCGCGTAGCCACGCTGGCCGCCCGAGGCGGCCACGACCCCCAGAAGCCGGATCGCGATTCCCGTTGGCGCAGCGGCAGCCTGCTGGCGCTGCACATTGCCAAAAATGGCGCCAGCCGACGCCAAGCTGCCGCTTTGTGCTGGAGCGGCCCGCGCTCGGGGTTCGGCGCGCGGGGCGAACCACACCCACGTCCAATAGGCGAGTACCGCACCGAGCAGCGCCGCGGCCGCCAGCGTCAGCAATACCACACCCGTTTGCGCCAAAGGCAGACGTCCGAGCAGAAGTCCCCGCATTATTCGAGCATGTCATCCACGCGCTATAAGGATGCCGGCCGGGCGCAGTGATCGGCCACGTGAATCTTTTGTAACACAATCATAAGAATAGCGCATCAATCTGCATCAAATCGACCTTGCGATTCGTGCCCGGAAATACGCGAGGATTATCAATGGCGACGCGCCCGCGGTTTGACGATCTGCCGGGTTGGTGGCCTTGAAGGCCGATGGAGGTCAACGGCGAGCGCCCTGGTCGATCACGCCAGGGAGAACCCGCACGGGGCGCCCATAAACGCGGTCCGTTTCGAGGCAAAGGACGAGAAGACGGAGCCAGGGGGCGCCAGCGGTGGCCAGGCTCTCAGCATTGGTGCTGGTATCTCTTGCCGGCTTGCTCCGCATCGTCAAAAAGCCGCGAGGCAAAACAGGCTGTGCGATCGTGCGCGGGTATTGGCACCCGGGTTTAAGGCGAGCGTCGCCACGGTGGCCGGATCGAATAACCGTGTTCGGCGATGGCCTAGATTTTCACGTGATCGGCCAGATGAACTTTCGGCAATGGCTAACACTCACCGCATTCGATATAATAGGAAGGCCTCTATTTCGGACGTAAGTTTATCAATTTACAGGATAATCTGGCGATGCTGATCGCGCTTCGCAGGCCCCGTGGCTTCACCTTGCTGGAGGTGATGGTCGTCATCGTCATCCTGGGTATTCTCGCGGCGTTGGTGGTGCCGAGAATCATCAGCCGCCCGGACGAGGCCCGGGTGATCGCGGCAAAGCAGGACATCGCGAGCCTGATGCAGGCGCTGAAGCTCTACCGTCTCGACAATCAGCGCTACCCCTCGAGCGAACAGGGGTTGCAGGCGCTGGTGACGAAACCCACCACCAGCCCGGTCCCGCCGAACTGGAAGGCAGGCGGGTATATCGAGCGCCTGCCCAAGGATCCCTGGGGCACGCCCTACCAGTACCTCAATCCCGGCGTGCACGGCGAAATCGACGTTTTCAGCTACGGCGGCGATGCGGCGCCCGGTGGCGACGAGATCAACGCCGACATCGGCTCCTGGAATCTCTAGCAGCATGACGCCGCAGACCTTGGCTTTTCATGCCGGTCGCGTAAGCCACAGCCCCGAGGGCAACGAGAGCCGGTTCCTGCGTCGACGCCGCGGTGTCATTGCGACGCTCGCAACGCCAAGCGGGCGCGATGCCAACCTCTTGCGGCCTTCACGGACAAATAGCCGCGTTGCACCGGGGCGGAGAAGGGGCTTCACGCTCATCGAGATGCTGGTGGTGCTGATGATCATCGGCCTGTTCTTCGGATTGGTGAGCGCCATCACGCGGCCGGACGAACGCGCCATGCTTCGCCTCGAGGCCGAGCGTCTGTCGCAGCTCCTGGATTTCGCCGCAGCCGAAGCGCGGCTCACGGGGCGCTCCATCGCCTGGACAGCCGACGAATCAGGCTATCGTTTCTGGCGCGCCGACGAGGACGCCAGCTGGCTCGAAATCCGCGACAGCGAGCTGCTGCGCGCGCGAACCCTGCCGCAGGGTGTGTTGGTCTCCGGCTTTCGCGTCGAAAACATGCGGCCGCAAGGCGCCATACGCCTCGAATTCGCACCTCAGGGCTCGTTACTGGCATTCACGATCGGCATGTCGTTGGGAGATGAGCAGTACTCAGTTGTTGGATCGCCAATCGGCGAAGTGCGCGTCGTGCCGGGCAAAGGAAGAATCGATGGTGAGGTGGCGCTGCGGTAGGCACAAAGGGTTTACGCTGATCGAGGTGCTGGTCGCGCTGGCGATCATCTCGATCGCGCTGATGTCCGCGCTGCGCGCGGCCGGACAGGGCACGAATAACGTGGCCGAGTTGCGCTCGCGTTTGATTGCCGGCTGGGTTGCGGAAAATCGCCTGGCGGAGCACCGCGCCCGCGCGGACTGGCTGCCGCTGGGCATCCAGCGTGGCAAGCAGCGTGAAGCGGGTCTCGAATTCGCCTGGCGCGAGGAAGTCATTGCGACGCCAAATCCTGCATTCCGCCGTATCGAGATCCGCATTTTCGCGAACGCAGACGAATCCCATTCCCTGGCGCATCTTTTCGGGTTCATCGTGAACGCGCCGGGAGGGGTGAGATGAAGCCGATGTCCGGCACCGCTGCGCGCGGCTTCACGCTCATCGAGGTGCTGACCGCGCTGCTGGTGCTGTCGCTGCTCGCGCTGATGTCCTACCGCGGGCTGAGCGCAGTGCTCGACGCCCGCGAGCACGTCCGGGCCGAGACCGAAAAATGGCGGCGCGTGGCGGCGTTCTTCGTGCGTTTTGAGCGCGATGTGGAGCTGGCGTCTCCGCGCCCGGTGCGTTCCGCGACCAGTACTGCGCCGGCGTGGCGCGGCGAAACGGTTGCAAGCTCGGACGTGCGCCTCGAATTCAGCCGCTTCGCTTCATCCGAGGGCGTGGACACCGCGCGGCGCATTGGCTACCGTCTGAACGACGAACAGGAGATCGAGTTGTGGGTGTGGCCGGGTCTCGATGTCGCGCCTGACACGGTGCCCGCGCGCTACCCGTTGCTGGCAGGAGTGAAATTATTCGAGCTGCAATATCTCAATTCCGCTCTTGCATGGGTGGACGCCTGGCCCTTGTCGCCAGCCGACCCGCCCATTCCCCGGGCCGTTCGCCTGCGGATCGTGCTCGGCTCCGACGAGGAGATCGTGCGCGTGTTCGCCCTGCGATCATGAAAACGCGTCAGCGCGGTGTCGCGATCGTGTTGGCCATGGGCGTAGTTGCGTTCGCCGCGATGGCCGCGACGGCGATCATGGTATCGCAGAGCACCTGGTCGCGCCGGGCCGAGCTCACCGCCAGCCATGTGCAGGCGCAGGCGGTGCTCCAGGCCGGCGCCGACTGGGCCCGGGCGCTGCTGAGCGATGACCGCCGCATCAGCAACCTCGATCATCTGGGAGAACCCTGGGCGCTGAAGCTGCCGCCGATGCGGGTCGAGAACGGCGAACTCCTGGGCAAAATCGAGGATCAGCAGGGCGCTTTCAATCTCAACAACCTGGTGACGGAGGGAAAGATCAACCTCACCCAGCTCGCGAACTTTCGGCGCCTGTTGGCGATCCTGGGTTTGCCCGACGAGCTGGGCGACGCGCTCGCCGACTGGATCGACGAGGACAATCAACCGCAGCCGCGATCCGGCGCCGAGGATGCATACTATCTCTCCCTGGATCCGCCTTACCTGGCCGCAAACCGGCCGCTGACCGACGTGGATGAGCTTGCGCTGGTGCGCGGCTTCGACGTGAATGTGCGCGCGCGCCTGCGACCGTACGTAGCCGCCCTCCCCGGGTCGCGGCCCGTCAATGTGAACACGGCCTCGCCCGAGGTGCTTGCCGCCGTGATCGAGGGCCTGGATCTCGGCGGCGCGGAGGTCCTGGTTGCGCAGCGGGATCGGGCCTATTATCGCAGCGTCGACGACTTCGTGAGACGGCTTCCCAGTGGAACGGAGCCGGGCGCAAACCAGCTCAGTGTGAGCAGTGATTACTTTCTAGCGACGCTGCGCGTGACCATCGGCGGCGCCCAGGCGCGCGGCAAGGCGCTGCTTGCGCGCGGTGCCGCCGGGTGGCCCGCGATTGTCTGGCGAAAATACCTATGAGCTTGCTTCGAATCTACTGCTCCCTGCGCGACGAGCCGCAGCAGTGCCAATGGGCGTTGGTGAGCGGCGACCGCGAACCGATCGTCGGCTCGGGCCCGCTGGCGCAGTTGCCGCAGCGCGCCGAGCGCGTCCAGCTCGTGCTCCCGTCCGCTGAGGTTTTGATCACCCGCGCGCGGCTGCCGCAATCGGCCAAGCGCCATACCGGCTCAGTGCTGGCGTTCGCGGTGGAGGATGAGACCCTGGGCGATCCCGATGCCAACCAGGTGAGTTGGCTGGGTTCGGCTGACGGCGCGGACGTGCTCGCCGTGGTGGATCGATCGGGGCTCAGGCAATGGAACGACGCGCTCAACGCTGCCGGCATCCGCGGCTACGAGGTTTACTGCGAAACCTTGATGCTGCCGTGGATGGCGGGGGAATGGAGTCTCGCCTGGGACGGCCACGAGGGATTCGTGCGTACCGGCGAGCTGGAAGGCACGACGACCGACTCCGCGGACCCGAGCTCTCCCCCGCTGTCGCTGCGCATGATGCTCGACGAGGCCAAGTCGCGCGGTGAGGCGCCCGCGTCAATCGCGGTTTACACAACGGCGCTGGAGCCCCCGCTTGAAATCGAGGCGTGGCAGCGCGCGCTTGGCATCGCGCTGCATCTCGCGGGGCGTTGGGACTGGCGCACGGCGCCGGCCGAGGCTGGCGTCAGCCTGGTGCAGGAGCGGGCGCGCTGGCGTATCGTCCCCGGCGCCCTGGGAAAATTGCGGCCGGCGGCCTGGATCGTGGGAGCCGCTTTGGCCATCCATGCGCTGGCGCTGGTCGGCGATTGGACGCGGCTCGCCTTCGAGCAACGCAGCTTGCGCCAGCAAATGGAATCGCGATTTCGGGCTGTCTTTCCGGAAGCGGTTGCGGTGGCGAACCCGGTGGTGCAGATGCGCCGCAAACTCGCCGAGGCGCGCCATGCCGTCAGCCAACCTGATGACGGCGACTTCCTGCCGATGATGGTAAAGGTGGCGGGCGCATTGAGGGGGGTGCCGGGGGGGAAGCTGCGCATTCTTTCCTACGAGGGCGGACGCGTGACGCTCGAGCTTTTGGCCATGGACGAAGCGAGCGTGCGCGGCCTCCTGGCGCGCCTGCTCCAGGCTGGCCTGCGAGCGGACGTTTCGCGCGACTCGGCGCGCGCTGGCAGCGCGAAAGTGGTCCTTACGGTGCGGTCGTCATGAGAGCGCGGTTGCGCAAATTGTGGGAATCGCGTTCTCCGCGCGATCGGGTGATGATCGCCATCTTGGCGGCCGTCGTGGGCGCCGTGCTGTATGTGTGGCTCGTGCTGGCGGCAAATGACGCGCGTGCGCGGCTCGGTTCGTCGGTGCCCACCTTGCGCGCGCAGGCGTCGCGACTCGATGCGGACGCGACTGAGCTCGAGCGCGTGCGCGCCGCGCGGGTTCCGCCGACCGCACCGACCGATCTGCGCACGCAAGTACAGTCGCAGGCGGCGGCCGCGGGACTTGCCGGCGCGTTATTGCGCATCGAAGCCGCCGACGCGAACCGGGTGCAGGTGGTATTCGGCTCCGTTGCGTTTGCCGATTGGCTCGCGTGGGTCGCCACCCTCCAGAGCCAGCATATCCGTCTCGGCACGGCCCGGATCGAAGCGCTATCCACCCCGGGACTGGTGGGCGTGACGGCCTCGTTTACCCGTCCCACCCCGCCGTGAGGCGCTGGCACCTTGTCGCTCTGGGGTTGGGCGTTTACGCGCTGGGACTCATCGCGACGGCACCGGCGACTTTGATCGACGCCAGGCTGCGGCAGGCGAGCGAAGGCAGGATACGGCTGGCCGAGGCCCGCGGCACGCTGTGGTCGGGAAGGGGCTACATCGAGTTACGCGATCTAAAGCGCCAAACCGGGATCGCGAGAAACATCGTCTGGCGTGTGCGGCCCGCCTATTTGCTGCGCGGCAAGCTCCGCTACGACGTCACGCTGGGCCACGCGCTCAAGGCGTTTCCCGCGACCCTTTCCTTCTCGCGGATGGAAGTGGCGGACGCCGAAATCAACTTGCCAGCCGCGGTCTTGAGTCTGGCCGAGCCCCAACTGGCGCCTCTTGAGCTTGCGGGTGACGTGCAGCTCCGGGTGGCGCGGCTTTCACTCGGGCGCGGTGCGATCGAGGGCAGCGGAACGCTGCAGTGGCGTGGCGCCGGATCGGCGTTGGCGCCCGTCTCGCCTCTGGGCGACTATGAACTGCGCTTCAAAGGCGATGGCGCCGCCGTGCGCGCGTCGCTACGCACGCTTCAGGGGCCTCTGCAGGTCGACGGTCAGGGATCTTGGATGGTTGGCCGCAACCCCTCGTTCCTGGGCACCGCGCGCATTCCACCGCAGCACAAGCAGCAACTCGCGCCGCTCCTGCGACTCATTGCGGTCGAGCGTGGCGACGGAAGTTTCACCCTGCAGCTGAGGTAGCCGGACCGGAAGCACCGGTGCGGCGCAACCGCCGGCGTTGGATCAGACGAGACTAAACCGCTTGGCCAGCGAACTCCCGCAGGGAATTCGGCGCGGGCTTCGATGATCTGTCAGCCAGACGAGCTCCGTGCAAGCCAAACAGCATTTCTGCAATGTACTGTCGACGCCGGACACCCCGGCATTCCACTACAGGCGCCAGCGCGCCTTCTCAAGCCTGCGCGAAGCTCGGGACCTTCGGTACTGAGGTTCCGCTTCGCTTGGAACTGAAAGAGTCGAGTTTCAAGTAACAGATCGGGCGCCGTTCGCGCTCTCCGCGATGGCCCGCGCGTCGAGCGTGCGCGCACAGAAAAAACATGCGCGTGCAAATTGCAGTTAACTTCCCGTAAGCAAGAGCAAAAACATAACGGCTACCGCTCCGTCTGTATTCAAGAAACATACTTGTCGCGCTCCATCACGCGCTGAGTGGTTCCGCGCCCAGCACAAAACATTTACGTAACCATAGGCAAGCAAATATGTTTTTGCCGCGCACCGTGATCTGGCACGGTCGTTGCGTGACGTAAGGCAAGCGTGAACGAAGCCGATAGGTGGCCCAAATGAGCGAAATCACCAAAGTCCTCGTCGTCGATGATGACGAAGTCGTGCGTCGTTGCCATCTGAGATCCCTGTGTGGAACCGAATGCGTGACCCAAGGGGCGTTCAGCGGCACGGATGCATTGCAGGCGATGGAACGCGACCCGTTCGATGTCGTGCTTCTCGATCTGCGCATGCCCGGCCTGGATGGCATGACCGTGCTCAAGACGATCAAGGAGAAGTGGCCGGATAGCGAAGTGATCGTCATCACCGGCTATCCCTCCATCGACAGCGCCAAGGAGGCCGTCCGGCTCGGGGCTTACGACTACATCCCGAAACCGGTCGGTCCGGACGAGATCATCGACGCGACCAACAGCGCGGTGATGCACAAGCGCTGGTCGCTGCGCCGGGAGCAGGCTGCAGAGAGCAGCCCCGCTCGCAGAATTTAAAGGAGACAGTCATGACACCGCTGAGAAAAGTGCTGGTAGTTGACGATGACCCGGTGGTTGGCCGGAGTTTTGAGCGGGTTCTGTCCGGCAAGG
>Ga0111145_1055_pt1 | contig 18324 bp, 14 predicted proteins | sample DeeMarSeWOR28_12_FD_80392 | JGI IMG/M metagenome (GOLD analysis project Ga0111145, IMG submission 80392) | Betaproteobacteria bacterium SG8_41 | reverse complement strand
GTGGTAGAACCGCTTCGTTTCGCCGGTGACTTCATATTTCACGGCCCCACACAGGCAACTGCCCTTGAGGGTGGTCTGGGTCATGGCACTCTCCGGTCAATGATCGAGCCATGCAGGATACTGGAGTATCGCCGGGCGGGGAACACCAGGATACTCACGCAGCAGGCGCCGGACCGGGGGTGTCCGTCACGAACGACGTCAACGCACTGCAAGCAGCAGCGCAACGCCAAGGCAGGGGCGCGATCGAATGCTCGTCTTTGATCTCACCCCTGCCCTGCGCGAAACACAAGGCCGCGATTTTGGCGTGAGTGGTTGTGTCTGCGCTCGTTTATAAGCGCTCGTCCGGCTCGCCGCTGCACCGCGAAAATTGGGCGCGTCCCGATCTATTCACCGCGCGGGTTGATTGGGGCACGAATAACCTAGCCGCTCTTCGGCGACCAGCCATAGGCCTTGGCGCAGGCACCGCCCATCAGCATCGCCCGTTCACTGTCGCTCAGACGGTTGGTTTGGCGAAAGGGCTCGACGGCGTGTTCGTAATTGACGACCGCGAAGGCGCGGGTCCAGTCGGTGCCCCACAGGCAGCGGTCGAAACCCCAGGCGTCGAACACGCGGGCAAGCGGGTCCCAGATGTCCGGGAAAGGATACGGTTCCCGGGACAGCGTGCACGCGCCGCTAACCTTGATCACCGCGTTGTTGCGCTTCGCGAGATCCAGCACCTTCGGGAGGTCGGCCCAGGGTTCCTTGGGAGCGGGCGGCGTGCGCGGCTGCATGATGCCCAAATGGTCGATGATGAATCGCGCGTCGGGATGGCGGTCGATCAGCACCCCGCCCGCGTCCAGGTTGCCCCAGCACAGGAGGTTGACCGGAAAGTCGTGTTGGACGGCCGCGCGGAGGATCCGGTCGAGGCCCGGGTGGGTCGGGTCGCGATCGCGTCCCGGCTCCTTCGTCATCATGATGCGGATGCCGACCGTGCCCGGTGTCTTTTTCCACTCGGCGATGACATCGGCCACCGCTGGATCGTCCGGGTCGACGGGCTTGACGAGGGCGAATCGGCCGGGATGGGCCCGCTGCACTTCCACAGCATAGCTGGCGTCGTAGCGATACATGGCAAAGGGCGAGACGAAGATCGCGCCGTGGACGCCCACCTGATCCATCGCCGCCACCATCTCGTCGCCCGTGACGTGAACAGGCCAGTTCGGCACGGTGGCCCATGGCCGTTTCGGCGTGTTTGCCTCGTACGCGTGGACCTGGGAATCGATGATTGCCATCGGGGAAGCTCCTCTGTGTGGTTTCATGCTATTGGAGCAGGTTGCGCGCACCGGGTCCAGACGGAGGCCGGGCGCCGTGCGTTAGCGATGACGCAAGCGTCATTGATCGGCTCCGGCATATCGGCGGACGCGCGGTATCCGGAAGATCCACTCCACCGGTAACCGGCGCTTTCGGCCGAGCGCGGACATTCTGCCGCAAAACAAGATCGATCTTCTCCTGTAGACGAGCAAGCGCATCTTTGATCTATGTCAACGGGTTATCGAGGCTGGGTGATAAGGTTGTCTGAGCTTTGCGCCAAAGGCATGCAGTGCGCACGTCGCATCCGTTCGATCCTCTTTTGATTCAATGCGAGAGGCTAGTGCCAAAGCTGATGTTTTAGGCAAGGCCTATCTTCTTATCCTACTCACATCGCACAGTAAGGCAAGAATTACGATGCAAGACTACCCGCACCACTACAAGGTCGTAGCAGACGCAGGGCCCGACGGAGATGTCAGGCTTGCAGGCGATAGACTTGACCCTATTCCTTCTGCAGCGCCAGCAGAATTTGGTGGCCCCGGAGACAAATGGTCGCCTGAAACATTCTTAACCGCCGCAGTTGCCAGTTGTTTCGTTCTCAGCTTTCGGGCCATTGCCAGGGCCTCCAAGCTATCGTGGAACTCATTGAAATGTGAAGTCGAGGGCACGCTCGAGCGCAAAGAGGGCGTGACCCGGTTTACGGAATTTGTAGTTCACGCCACGCTTTCTGTGCCACAAGATGTGCGAGAAGAGCGCGCACATCGCCTTCTCGAGAAGGCGGAAGAAAGCTGCCTGGTAACAAACTCATATCGAAGGCTTCTTAGTAGAACCCCTAACAAAATGAGCCACACGCTGCGCTGTCACGATTTTGGCTAGGGATGCTCAGGGGTTGTTTTTCGTGGCGATCACATGGGCGGGTCTCGGCCAAGATCGTGGCAGCCCGCAAGGGGTTGCAGCCGCCGTCTGGAAGCGCCGTGGAATCCGGGTTGGCTTCCATGGCTTTCGGCGTTTGCCGCGAGAACCGCGATGGACGCCGGGGGCTTGTTTGGCCGCGCACGCCGCGGGGCAAGAGCCACCTGTCCGGAGCGCTACTGCAGCTGGGGCGAGGTCAATTGCCAACCTTTTTAACTCGGCGAAATCGTGCGGGCACGATCAGCGCGATCAGAGTCGCCCCCGGAATCACCGTTTCCACCTCGGCCAGCAACCGCTCCGCTCGCGTCGTCTTGGATTTCGCGTGCCACGCGAGCGGTGAAAAAGTCGTCTGATATACCAGTCCTCTCGACCCAGCAACCGTCTGGCCAGCGTGCCTCAAGTGATTACGTTGACTCGCTCAGCGATGCGGCAGCTTCCGGCGCGCGCTCCAGCCGCACCGCGCAAACTTTGAATTCCGGAATCCGCGCGGTCGGATCGTACGCCGAATTCGTCAAAACGTTGGCCGCCGCCTCCCAGAAGTGGAACGGGATGAACAGCACCCCTGCGTCGACCCGGCTACCGACCTTGGCAGGCAGAATAATCGAGCCGCGGCGCGAGGTCACCCGCACGCTGTCGCCGTCCTTCACGCGGATCCGCTTGGCGTCGTCTCCGTTTACCTCCACAAACGGTCCGGGGGCGAGTCCGTGCAGGCCCTTGCTCCGCCGCGACATCGTACCCGTATGGTATTGCTCGAGCATGCGGCCCGTAGTCAGCACCACCGGGAAAGACGCATCGGTCTCTTCGGCCGCCGGCCGGTACTCGACGGGATGGAATTGCCCGAGACCGCGGGTGAATTTTTCGCGGTGCAGGATCGGCGTTCCCGGATGCTCCTCCGAGGGGCACGGCCAGTGCAGCTGCTCCCCGGCTCCGAGCCGCGCGTACGAGGTGCCCGCGTACGATGGGGTCACCGCGCGCATCTCCTCGTTCACCGCTGCGGTCGAGGCGTAGTGCATCGGGTAGCCGAGCGCGGTGGCGACTTCGCACAGGATCTCCCAGTCGCGGCGCGCCTGCCCGGGCGCAGCAACGACCGGCTGCGTGAGCTGCACGCGGCGTTCGGTATTTGTGTAACAGCCGTCGCGCTCGGCGTAGGACGTCGCCGGCAGCACGACGTGGGCGAGCTTCGCCGTCTCGGTGAGGAAGATGTCCTGCACCACGAGGAACTCGAGGCTCTCGAGTGCCTTCACCACGTGCGTGAGGTCCGCATCCGACAACACGGGATTCTCGCCCATGATGTACAGCGCCTTGATCTTGCCATCGATGGCCTCCGGCAGCATCTGCGTTACCGTCAGGCCGGGCTTGTCGGATAGCTCGACACCCCATGCTTTCGCAAACTTGGCGCGCGCGCCGGAGTCAGCGACTTTCTGGTAGCCGGTATAGACGTCCGGAAGCGCCCCCATGTCGCACGCGCCCTGCACGTTGTTCTGTCCGCGCAGGGGGTTGACGCCGGTGCCGGGCCGCCCGATCTGCCCGGTGAGCATCGCCAAGTTCGCAAGCGAGCGCACGTTGTCGACACCGGTTGTGTGCTGGGTGATGCCCATCGAGTAGACGATGGAGGCCCGCTCCGCGCTGGCGTAAAGGCGCGCCGCCTCGACGATGAGCTTGGCCGGGACGCCAGTGATCTGCGCCACCCGCTCCGGCGTATACCAGGCCACGACCTTCTCGACCGCCTCGAACCCTTCGGTGCGGGTCTTGATGAATTCGCGGTTCGCCAGCCCCTCGCGGAGGATGACGTGCATCAGTCCGTTGATCCAGGCGACGTCGGTGCCAGGCTTCTGCCGCGCCCAGACCGTGGCGATTTCGGCGAGCTGTATCCTGCGGGGGTCGAACAGCACCAGCCTCGCCCCGCGCTCGACCGCATCGCGGATCTTGAGTCCGATGATCGGGTGGTTCTCGGTGGTGTTCGATCCAGTGACGAGGATGACGTCGGCCAACAACAGGTCGTCGGACGGGTTGGTCATCGCGCCCGAACCGAACGACAACGCGAGCCCCGCGACGGTCGAGGAGTGGCACAGGCGCGCGCAGTGATCGACATTGTTCGTGCCCATCGCGGCGCGCACAAATTTCTGGAAGACGTAATTGTCTTCGTTAGTGACTTTCGCCGAGGCGAGGCCCCCGAACGTGTCGCCGCGGTACTTCTTCAGCTCGCGTGCGATCACGCCCAGCGCCTCTTCCCAGCTCGCCTCGCGAAAACCGTCGGCCGTGCGGATGAGCGGAGTCTTGAGCCGGTCCGGACTGGAGACGAATTCGTAGGATCCGAATCGGCCCTTGACGCACAGACGGCCGCGCGAGACCGGGGCGTCGCGGTCCCCGCGCGCGCTCACGACGGTGTCGCCGCGGGTGCCGAGAAGAATCCGGCAGCCGGTGCCGCAGTACGGGCACACCGTAGAAACCTCTTTCTGCGGCGGAAGCTGGGTCCTTGCCGTGAGCGCTCCGGTCGGACAGCGCTCGACGCATTCGCCGCAGGATTCGCAGGTCGAGTCGATAATCGGACCACCGCCAAAGGGCTCGACCGCACTCGCGTAGCCGCGCTTCACCAGCTCGATGGCGCCGAGGTGCTGCACCTCGGCGCAGGCACGCACGCAAAGGCCGCACAGAATGCATTTGCGCATGTCGATTGCGTAGCACGGGTTCGAATCGTCGATCTTCGCCTCGCGCATCATCGGCCGCAAAACGCGCTCGCGGATGCCCAGGTGCTGGGCCGCCGTCTGCAGGCCGCAGTTTCCGGATTGCGCGCAGGTGAGGCAATCGAGCGGATGGTCGGCGAGCAGGAGCTGCATCGTCCAGCGGCGTACGTCCTGGAGTTCGGCGTCCTCGGTCGTGACCTTCATCCCATCGGCCGCCGGCGTGGTGCAGGCGCTGGGCATTCCGCGCAGACCCTCGACCTTCACGATGCACAGGCGGCACGCGCCGTACGGGTCAAGAGTCGGATCGTCGCAAAGCGTCGGTACGTAGGCTTCGGCGGCGCGGCAGGCGTCGAGCACCGTCTTGCCTGGCTCGACCGCGACCGGGTGCCCGTTAATCGTCAGCTTCAGCATGCTCACTCCTCCTCCCGCGAAACGATCGTCTTACCGAAGTCGCAGCGCAGACAGCGCCCCGCCTCGGCGCGCGCCTCGCGAGCGCTCAGCGTCAGCTCCACCTCGTCAAAACTCTCCCGCCGCTTGATCGGTATGATCTTGCGCGGCTCGCGACGCGCCAAGGCCGACGTCGGCGCGGCCGGATCGAATGCCGTGTCGAGCGCGCGCGGCGCGTTCCACGGGAAATGCACGTGCTTGCCCGGATGCAGGTAGCGCTCGATCGCCTCCGCCGCCCGCCGCCCGTGCGCGATCGCCTCGACTGCGGTGGCCGGGCCGAGCACGACATCGCCGCCGGCGTAGACACCCGCGTCTTGCGTCGCGAGGGAAAACCGGTCGACGTTGACCGTGCCGCGCTTCGAGACCGGCGGCCCGCCGTCGGGGACCACCGGCTTCTGGCCGATCGCACGGATGATGTTCGCCGCCGCAATCTCGATGAAGTCGTTCTCGACGGGAATCGGCCGCCGGCGGCCGCTGTCGTCGAAAGCTCCCAGGCGCATGCGCTGCAGCTTGAGCGCCGCGGCACCGCCTCTGCCGTCCTTGACCACTTCGACCGGGGCGACGAGGAACTCGAATCTCACCCCTTCCTCCAGGGCTTCCTCGATCTCCTCGGGATGGACCGGCATCTCTTCGCGCGTTCTGCGGTAGACGACCGTGACCCGCTTGGCACCCAGCCGCAGCGCGCTGCGCGCCGCGTCGATCGCCGTGTTGCCGCCGCCCACCACGACCGCGTCGCCCGTGAGCTTCGGCATGGCGCCCAGTTCTACCTTCTTCAGGAACTCGATGCCGGAAGCGACGCCGCGCGCTTCCTCGCCTGGAACGCCCAAGGTCACGTCCGACCAGGCGCCGCTGCCGACGAAGACCGCGTCGTATTCCTTGCGCAGGCGCGCAATCGACAGCTTCTTGCCGACCGAGGCTTTGCAGACGATCTTCACGCCCAGGTCGGTGATGCGCTTGATATCGCGCTCGAGCTCCTCGCGCGGCAGCCGGTATGAAGGGATGCCGTAGCGCAGCATCCCGCCTGGCTCGGCCATCGCTTCGTACACCGTGACATCGTGTCCGAGACGGCGCAGGAAGTACGCGGCGGTGAGCCCCGCCGGTCCGGCGCCGACGACCGCGGTGCGCCGCCGCTCCTCCGGTGGCCGCTCCATCACTGGCACATTCACCCGCGGCGAGGAATCGACCATGAAGCGCTTCACGGCGCGTATCGCGACCGGCGCATCGACCGTCTCACGCCGGCAGCGCGACTCGCACGGGTGCGGGCACACACGCGCGCACACCGACGGAAACGGATTGCGCTCCATGTGGCTCAGCAGCGCTTCTTCGCTGCGGCCTTCCGCAACGAGCGAAAGGTAGGCAGGGATATCCACCTCGCTCGGGCAGCCGTTGGAGCAGGTAGCAACGAACAGCGGCTGGCACACGCCCGCCGGGCAGCGTTTCTCGCGCACGTGCACCAGGTACTCGTCGCGGAAGTACTTGAGCGTCGTGAGCACCGGGTTCGGCGCGGTCTGCCCGAGGCCGCACAGCGACCCTTTGCCCACCGCCACGCCCAGCGCTTCGAGCTGCGCGAGGCTCTGCTCGGTGCCGCGCCCTTCGCAAATATCTTCGAGGAGCATGCGCATCTGGCGCGTGCCGAGGCGGCACGGGGCGCACTTTCCGCACGACTCCCTTTCCGTGAAGCTCACGAAGTAGCGCGCGAGGTCGACCATGCAGGTAGTCTCGTCCATCACCACCAGGCCGCCCGAGCCCATGATCGAGCCGGCATTGGCGAGCGACTCGTAGTCGATCGGCAGGTGCATCATGCTCGCCGGAATGCAGCCGCCCGACGGGCCGCCCGTTTGTGCCGCCTTGAATTTTCGGCCGCCCGCGATCCCGCCGCCCACGCTGAACACGACGTCGCGCAGCGCCATTCCCATCGGGACCTCGATGAGCCCCGGGTGCTTCACCTTGCCGGTAATGGCGAAGGTCTTGGTGCCGCGGCTCTTCTCCGTGCCGTAGGCGGCGTACCAGTCCGCTCCTTCGCGCAGGATCGCGGGCAGGTTGGCGAACGTCTCGACGTTATTGATATTGGTCGGCATGCCGAACAGTCCCCTCACCGCCGGGAACGGCGGGCGCGCCTTCGGCATTCCGCGGCTGCCCTCGATGCTGGCAATGAGCGCGGTCTCCTCGCCGCAAACGAACGCCCCTGCCCCCTCCTTGATGATCAGGTCGAACGAGAAGCCCGAGCCGAGAATGTTCTCGCCCAGGAGTCCGAGCGCGCGCATCTGCGCGATCGCGCCGCGCAACCGCTCGATCGCGAGCGGGTATTCCGCGCGGATGTAGATGTAGCCGTGGTTCGCCCCGATCGCGTACGCGGCGATACACATGCCTTCGAGCACCGCGTGCGGGTCGCCCTCGAGCACCGCACGGTCCATGAACGCGCCGGGATCGCCCTCGTCGGCATTGCAGATGAGGTATTTGTCGGTCCCGGGCGCGGCGCGGCAGAACTTCCACTTCTGGCCGGTCGGGAAGCCGCCGCCGCCGCGGCCCCGCAGTCCAGACCGCATTACCTCGTCGATCACCGCATCGGAATTCATTGCCAGCGCACGCCGCAGACCCTCGTAGCCTGATCGCGAGAGGTAATGGTCGACCCGAGCCGGGTCGATGAGGCCGCAGTTGCGCAGCGCGATCCGCACCTGCTGGCTGAGGAACGGGTGATCGAAAAGCCGCGGGATCCCCGCGATCCGCTCCTCGCCTATCGTCCCCAGCGCCAGGCCCGCGGGCGGTGTACCTTTCACGAGGTGCTCGCGCAGGATCGTGCGCACCGTCTCCTTGGTCACGCCGGCGTAGCAGACGCGCGGCGAGCCGGGGACCTCGATATCGACCAGCGGCTCGGCGAAGCACATGCCGATGCAGCCGACCTGGATGATCTCCGCCTTGAGCTTGAGGCGGCGCAGATCGCGCCGGATCTCGTCGATGAGCGCTGCCGCGCCCGCAGCCAGACCGCAGGTGGCACTTCCGATGTAGATGACGGGACGCTTCCCCTCGTGCAACCGCTTCCACGCGGTCATCGCGTCCGCGGTCGCGGCCTCGAGGATCATCATCTTGTCTGCCGTCCCCATGTCATGCACCCGCCTTCTTGCGCCGCGCCGTACGCACCGGCTTCCCGGCCGCGCCCACCAGCGCCCTAAGCGCCGCGGAATTCACGCGGCCGTTGACCTTCCCGTCCAGCACCACGATCGGCGCAAGCGCGCAGGCGCCGAAACAGGCGACCGACTCGAGCGTTACGGCACCGTCGGCGGTGGTCTTACCCGGCGCGATCTTGAGGTCCGCCTGGAGATCGTCCATGAGCTTGCCGCCGCCCCGCACGTAACAGGCCGTGCCGCCGCAAACCGTGATTCGGTGCCGGCCGGGCTTCTCGAAGCGGAACTGCGCGTAGAAACTGGCCACGCCCTCCACCACGGCGGGCGCTGACCCAAGGTGGCGTGCGATCGCCCGAATCGCATCCCGCGGCAGATAGCCCAAGGCTGTTTGCGCCGACTGCAGCATCGGAATGGTCGATGAGCGTGAGGGGGAGAATTCGGTCTTCGCCTCGGCAAACCATTTCTCGACTGCCGGGTCGATCCGCGATTCGGATCCTACCGAGCCGCCGTTGCCCTGCGATCCGGTGTTGAGAGCGCGTCCGGTTTTCCCTGACGAAACACGCTTTACAAGCTTCTTCTTCATCGAGTCACGTTTCGAATCCCGGCCACCCTTTTGAATGGAGACAATACCTCCGGAAGTGCCGGATAGGCAAGGCAATTGAGACCTTGCATCCGAGTCGCAAGCGCGCTTGGTTCACCAATGAATTCAGGCAAGCGCGACACAGGTCGAGGCAAGATCAGTCCGCCGTGGAGCCCTGTGCGTTCCGCCGCGACTGCGCGTAGAATCAGGATTGCGCCAGCTCTCAAGATCACTGATCCTCCCGAGGGATTATATGAGTAAATTCGTGGAAAACCCCACCCATTTCGCCGCGGACTGCGTGCGGCAAAATGGGCAATGCACGGTCGTTCGAGAAAACTTTCTCTTCCTCGACGACGGAAATGAATTTGCGGCCGTCCATCAGCTGCAAAGGAGATGCGGGCACGTCGTTATCATTCCCGACACATCGGGCAAAGGGCAGGCATGGCTCTACCACACCAGCTGCCAGAGGATGACCGACGTGGTCAGTCAGATATTCCAGGATCATCTGGGAGCGCCCGCCAGCTTGCGGCATGCTGCTTCTGAAATGATGGTTGGCGAGCTGTACCGCAGACAGGTGAGCATTTCGTATGATCACTGTAGGGCAAGGGTAGAAGGATTCGGTTTCCAGGGCGCGTCTCTGGAGTGAGTCGTTGGGCAAACGGCCACCAGCGGCGGCAAATAGGGACGCTTGCAACTCTGCTCGATGAGTCACCACATGATGCGTTGCGCTCGAGCAATCTCCCCGCTGGTATAAGCGCGTCTAGCACGCCCGTATGTGCCGCGGTGGGAAAAGGGGCGCTCCCCCGAACGCAATCTCGCGCAGGCCCGTGCCCATTCAGTATCTGGCCGACGCGCACTCCGTCAGGCTGATTCACTCGGGGCGTTCCGATGCGACGATACCGTAATCACGCCGCGCACGGTCCGTGAGGGTATCACCCCACGAAAAAGCTCTTCGGAACGCCGCCATAGACCATCAGTATAAATGGGGTCAGACCCCATTGAATTAAGCTTAAGGAGAGGATGAAATGAACTTCGTACTGGCAGTAATGATCCGCATAAAGGCGGAAAACGTGGAGCGCTTTATGGCGCAGGCCCTCGCAAACGCGCGCGAGGCGCGCAAGGAACCCGGCTGCCGGCAGTTCGAGGTGCTGGTCGACAGCGCGGACCGCACGAAGGTGATGCTGTTCGAGATCTACGACGACGAGAAGGCGTTCGAAGCCCACCAGCAGACGCCGCACTTCAAGAAGTACCTCGCCGAGGCGGTGCCGCTGCTCGAGTCGCGCGAGCGGCACGCGCTGCAACGGGCCCTTCCCTGATTGGGAAGCCGGGTCGTTCAGCCCCTCGGTCTTCGGCTGAGTTGGGCTACCAGGTATCCCTTTGCGTTCGAACCTGGTGGGCGGTGAGCGGTGAGCGGCAAGAAAACGATATGGACTACGGTATATCGTTCCCCTGCTTTCCAGATACGATTTACCGGTTTGATCGGCGTGTACCGGCGTCCGTCACCGGCAGAAAAAGCGGAATACGAGAAGATTCTTGAATCGAATCTGTGCTTATGTGCGCATCTCTGCGGTTGATGTGGCTCTTGATCCTTGCGACACGCTTCAGACGGCTGTCAGCTTTTTCGTCGCCCCTTCGCGCTTCGCCTTGATTGCCGCGAGCACCTTTTCCGCCGTGGCCGGCAGCGACGTGATGCGCACGCCCACGGCATCGTGCACCGCGTTCAAGATCGCTGCCGCCGTCGGTACCGCCGTCGGCTCGCCCACACCCTTGGCCCCGAACGGCCCGGTGGGGTCGAAGCTCGGCACGATGTCGACCTCGATCTCCGGCATGTCGAGCGAAGTCGGCATGATGTAATTGGTTAGATTCGGGTTGACGTGCCGGCCGTCCTTGTCGAACAGCATCTCTTCCTGCAGCGCGAAGCCAATACCCATCGAGATGCCGCCCTCGATCTGTCCCTCGACCAGCATCGGGTTGATGGCGGTGCCGCAATCGTGCGCCGCGACAATGCGCAGCACCTCGACCTCGCCGGTCTCGTCGTCCACATCCACTTCGGCGACCTGCGTCGCATAGACGTACGTGCTGAACGGTTTGCCCTGCCCGGTTTCCGGGTCCATGGCCACGGTCGGGGGATTCCACGAGGCGCTGCCGATCGCTGGCTCGCCCATCACGACCTGCGCGCGGTGAGCGACCTCACCGATGCCGAGGCAGCGCTGCGGGTAATTCTTCACCTGAATCTTGCGGTCGCGCGCCTCGAGCTGGCTCGGCTTGACCCCGAGCACCGGTGCTGCCACATCGAACAGAATGAGTTTGGCCTTCTCGGCCGCCAGCCGAATGGCGTTGCCGGTCACGTAGGTCGTGCGGCTCGCGATCGCGCCCGTGTCCATCGGGGCGACGTCGGTGTCGCCGGAAACGATATGGATGTCGTCCATCGCAATCCCGAGCTCTTCGGCCGCGATCTGGCTCAGCACCGTGAGCGCACCCTGCCCCGTCTCGACAGTGCCGGTCAGCACCGTCGCAGTTCCATCCTCGTTCACCTTGACCGTCGCCGCGCTGGGGTTGGCAGCGACCGTGAAGCCGATCGGGTACCACATGCAGGCGATGCCGCGTCCGCGCCGCTTCATGACCGCCCTTCCTTCCAGCCGAAGCGCTCCGCGGCCTTCAGCAGCGACTCCTTCACCACGACGCTATGCAGCACCTGGCCGGTGGGGCTCGCCGAGCCCTCGCCGAAGGCGTTGCGCAGCCGGATCTCGAGCGGATCGATCCCGAGCGCCTTGGCGATGTCGTCCATGTGGGACTCATAGGCAAAGCACACCTGCGGCGCGCCGAAGCCGCGCATCGCCCCCGTCATCGTCTTATTGGTGTAGACGACGTAGGCCTCGACGTCGAGGTTCTCGATGTTGTAGGGCCCTGCGGAAAGAATCGCCGCCTTGCCAAGCGTCGTCTCGCTCCAGGAGCAGTAGGCGCCGCCATCGAGCACGAGCCGCACCTTGCGGGCAATGATCTTGCCGTCTTTCGTCACCCCGGTCTTGTAGTCCATGATGATCGGGTGGCGCGTCGTGGTGGAAGTGAACTCCTCGCCGCGCGAGTAGACGCCCTTCACCGGCCGCCCGGTCTTCTTCGACAGCAGCGCGAGCACGGGTTCCTGCGTAATCTCGTTCTTGCCGCCGAAATTGCCGCCGACGACGGTGCCGACCATGCGGATGCGGCTCATCGGATGCTTGAGCGTGCGCGCCATATCGCCGCGCGCCAGCGTGATGCGGCCGATCGTGCACCAGATCGTCACGCGTCCGTTCGCGTCCCAATCGGCAATGGCCGCGTGCGGCTCGAGCGAGACGTGCTCGACCATCTGCGTGCTGAAACGGTTCTCGAAGACGTGATCGGCCTGCGCGAACCCGCGCTCCACGTCGCCCTTCCTGATCGTCTTCTTCGCGTAGACGTTAGTGTCGGTGCCATGGACCTTGTGCGAGCTCTCCTGGAGCGCCTCGACGGGGTCGAAGACCGCCGGCAGCGGCTCGTATTCGACCTTGACCTTCTCGAGCGCGTCGAGCGCGATCTGCTCGGTCAACGCCGCCACCGCAGCGACCCCGTCCCCCGCGTGAAAGACGCGCTCGTCGGCCAGCACCGGCTGATCCTGGTACGACGGGCCGAAGGAGTTGACCGGGATGTCGCGCCCGGTCACCACGGCCATCACGCCCGGCATCGCCTCGGCGGCGCTGGTATCGATGCGCACGATACGGGCCGAGGCAATCCCCGCGCGCTTGATCTTGGCGTGCAGCATGCCGGGGAACGACATATCGTCGATGTACTTGGTCTGCCCGAGGCCGTGCATCCGTCCGTCCGGACGCGTGACGCGCTGGCCGACCGCCGGTGTCTGCTGATTGACCTGCGGCACCAGCGTCTCGATCGGATACGGGACGGCCGGGACGACGGCGGGCAGCCGCAGATCCACGCCTGCCTCGCGCGGAACATCGGTGACAACCGTCTTCTCCTGCTTCTTCGTCTCGAAGGTGTCTGGCATGGCCTCTATTCCCTTTTAAGGAGCGGTCCGCGCCGATTTCTCGGTGCGCAACTCGCGCGCGGCATCCTGGATGGCCTCGATCATCTTGGTGTAGCCGGTGCAGCGGCAAAGATTTCCGGCAAGCGCATCGCGGATCTCCTGCGGCGTCGGGTCCAGATTCTCATCCAGAAGCGCTTTGGCGGACATGATCGATCCCGGCCCGCAAAAGCCGCATTGCAGCGACGCGCGCTCTTCGAACGCCCGCTGGATCGGATGCAAACGGTCGCGGGTAGCGAGGCCCTCGATGGTGAGCACCTCGCGCCCGTCCACCTGCCCGGCGAGCATGAGACACGAGTTGACCGCCTTGCCGTCCACGATCACCGTGCATGCGCCACAGTCACCCACGTCGCAGCCCAGTTTCGACCCGGTCAGCCCGAGATGCTCGCGCAGGAGCTGCAGCAGCGTCGTCTCGGGCGGCACGGAGGCCTTGCGCTCCCTGCCATTGACGCGCAGCACGACATCGGTCATTTCCTGCTCTCCTTTTGATTGCGCTCGGCCACCGCCAGCGCGCCTTCCAGCGAGCGCTTCGTGAGAACCGCAATGAGATCCCGCCGGTAGTCGGCCGATGCACGGAAATCGCTGATCGGCTTCGCCTCGCCGGCTGCAATGCGGCCCGCCTCCGCCATCGCCTCGGGCGTGACCTTTTTGCCCGCGAGGTAGGCCTCGGCCTTGGGCGCGCGGATCACAGTTGGCGCAACCGCCCCGAGCGCGATACAGGGATCGACAAAAACCTTCTTGGCCGGGTCGAGCCAGAAGCTCGCTGCGGAATTGACGAGCGCCAGCGCCTGACCCTTTCGCAAACCGAACTTCTGGAAGCCCGCCGGCTTGCCGAGATTTTTCTTGGGAATGACGACGTCCACCAGCAACTCCCCGGCCTTGAGCGCGGTGCGGCGTGGCCCGACAAAAAATTCAATCAACGGCATTTCTCTCGAGCCCCCCGCGCCGGCAATCGTCACCCGCGCTTCCAGCGCAACCAGCGCCGGGCCACTATCGAGCGAAGGCACCGCCGTGACCAGATTGCCGCCGAGCGTGCCGAGGCTGCGGGTCTGGATCGCGCCGATGCTGTGCGCCGCGTCCACCAGCGCAGGATACCGATCGCGTATCTCGGGCGAGCTCATGATCTCGCCGTGCGTGGCGAGCGCGCCGATCACCAATCCACGATCGGTTACCTTGATTTCCTTCATGTCCGCGGCACGGGTGATATCAATCACCGCGGGAGGCGCTTCCGGGACGGACTTGAGATCGACGAGAAGATCGGTGCCCCCAGCGAGAATCTTCGCCTTTGGCCCGTATTCAGCCATCAGCGCAACGGCGTGCCGCGCATCTTTTGCGCTTACGAATTCGAAACCCTTCATCTGACTTGCTCCGCGCGAGCGTTCATCCCATGCCGGAAATGCCGAATTCGGGCCATTTTACCGGAACTTGGCGGCGAATTTCACCCTCACGCCAGTGAGGATTAAAATCGGCGACTATGCCCTGTTCCTATTACATTTACTATCGCGTCGATCTGGCAACAGCAGCCGCAAGCGAGGCTCGAATCCGTGAGCTGCTCACGGCAGTGTTGAAAACAACTGGCGTTCGCGGGCGCCTGATGAAGAAGCGCAACGAGCCAAACCTGTGGATGGAGGTCTACGAAAACGTCGCCAACGAAGCCAAGTTCGAATGGGAGCTTGCCGAAGCGGTCGAACACCTGAAGGTCCAGGAATTGCTGCTCCCTGGAACACCGCGCCACATCGAGTGCTTCCAACCTCAGTGACTGGTGACCGGTGACCAGTGACTGGAACAAGTCGGGCGACTTGGCCGCATTTTTGGAGTGTTGCCGATCACTGGTCACTGGTCGCGGGTCACCGGTTTTATGTGTTTGATGCTCTTCGCCTGGGACGCCCATCCGGATTACCGCCTGGTGTTCGCCGGTAACCGCGATGAAGCCTATGCACGCCCAAGCGCACCCGCCGCTTTCTGGGATGATGAGCCGCAACTCTTCGGCGGGCGCGACCTGGAAAAAGGCGGCAGCTGGCTGGGTCTAACGCTATCGGGACGAATGGCGGCGGTAACCAACTATCGGGACGGCCCGCCGCATCGCAGCGCACCGCGCTCGCGCGGAGAACTCGTCGCGAACTTCCTGCGAATGGACGCAGGGGCGCGGCCGTATCTGGAGCAGATCCATGCCGCAGGCGGGCAATATGGCGGGTTCAGTCTCGTCGTCGGCGACCTGGCACGGATTTTCTATTGCACCAACCGCGGCGATGGATTCGAGGAGATTCCACCCGGAGTCCATGGCTTGAGCAACCATTTGCTCGACACGCCGTGGCCCAAAGTCAGAATGGGCCGGAAGCGCGTCGCTGCGCTGCTTGGACACACGCAATCGAATCTCGTCAACGGGCTGTTCGAGTTCCTCGCGGACCGCACGGTAGCGCCGGATGCCGAACTGCCTGACACCGGGATCGGGCTGCAACGCGAGCGTGAACTCTCGCCCTGCTTCATCGCCGGAGAACGCTACGGCACGCGCGCCTCTACGGTGATCCTGATCGGCCGCGATAACGAGGTCCTCTTTCTCGAGCGCACTTTTGGCCCGGGCGGAGCTCCTCTTGGCGCCGCAGAGCACCGCTTCTCGATCGAAGCGCCTGCACCAGAACAGGAATCTGCAACCGACAGCAAGCCGTGAATTCCCGCCTGTCACCGGTCACTGGTCACGCTTCATCAGAGAAAGCGAGGGACATCTCGACGTGAGGGATGCCGGCGTCCATGAATTCGTCGCCATGCGCTTTGAATCCATGCCTTGCGTAGAACGCCGTGGCGCGAGTCTGCGCGTGCAGCCTGACCACGTTGAATCCCTTCTCTCGGGCAAGCTCCATAAGGTATTCGAGCAGCGCGCTTCCTGCCCCCCGCCCGCGCCAATCCGGCAAAACGGCCAGCCGGCCAATACGGCCATCGGGCAGGAGTCGACCAGTTCCAACCGGCGTTTGGTCGGGGGCGCAGGCCAGCGCATGCTCACAACGCTCGTCCTCCCCGTCCCACTCAAGCTCCAACGGGACGTGTTGCTCCTCAACGAAAACCCGCAACCGTATGGCGCACAACGTCGCGGCATCGGTTTGCCAATCGGCCGCCTTGACGATGAATCGGGGTTCTTGGGCCACGGAGGCCATTATAATTAAGCGTCAGACACGGACGCTTCGCGACGTTTTAACTGCACCCGGTCAAACCGACACTGTAGGTGCCGCTCACCGTGCGCGGTATCATCGAAGTAGATCAACGTGCTCCCGCCAACGGTTTAATGAAGAATCTGTGGAACGACGCTGATGCGAAAAGCTTCAAGGGCGACCTGGGCCTGAGAGTCTACACCTCGCGGCTCCTCGGTCGCGACGCATCCCTCGTCCTGCATGGCGGGGGCAACACCTCGGTCAAGCTCCGCGAGCGCAGCCTGGTCGGCGAGGACGAGGACATCCTCTACGTCAAAGGCAGCGGCTGGGATCTCGAATTCATCGAGGAAGCCGGATTCTCGCCGGTGCGCCTGTCCCATCTCCTGCGGCTCGCGCAGCTCGAAGCCCTGAGCGACCCCGAGATGGTGAACGAGCTGGTCACGCACACCACGCGGGCGTCGGCCCCGGCCCCCTCGGTCGAGACGATTCTGCACGCGATTCTTCCCCATCGCTACGTGGATCACACCCACGCGGACGCCGTGCTGTCGGTGACGAACACGGCGGAGGGTGAAGCACGGATCCGCGAGATCTACGGGGATAGGGTCGTGGTCATTCCTTATGTCATGCCGGGCTTCGATCTGGCGCAGCTCTGCGCGCAACGGTTTCCTGCCGAGGCCGGGCCGAACACGATCGGCATGGTGCTGATGAACCACGGTGTGTTCTCCTTCGGGGCCACCGCCCGTGAGTCCTACGAGCGAATGATCGCGCTGGTGCAGCTGGCGGAGGATTATCTCGGCCGGAAACGCGCATGGACGCTGCCGCCGCCCAAGAATGGCGCGGCGGACAGTGCAATTCGCGGCGATCTCGCGCGTCTGCGGCACGAAGTCTCCGCCGTCGCCGGCTTTCCGCTGGTGATGCGGTGCCACCGCGACGCCCGCGCCCTCTCGTTCGCTCGACGCCCCGAGCTGCCACGCATCGCTCAGGGGCCGGCGACGCCCGACCACGCGATCCGCACCAAGCGGCTGCCCCTCATCGGGCGCGATGTCGCGACGTACGCCCAGGACTACCGTGCTTATTTCAACGAGCATGCTCCGCGCGCGAAAGAGCCCAAGACCATCCTCGATACTGCACCGCGCGTGGTACTCGACCCGGAGCTGGGAATGTGCGCGCTCGGCCGCACCGCCAAGGACACCGGCATCGTGTCGGACCTCTACACACACACGATGAACGTCATCGAACGCGCCGAGCTGCTGGGCGGATTCCGTGCGCTGCCGGCAAAGGATATTTTCGACGTCGAATACTGGGACCTGGAGCAGGCAAAGCTGCGCAAGGGGGCAAAGCCGCCGGTGTTTGCCGGGGAGGTAGCGCTCGTGACCGGCGCCGCGTCGGGCATCGGCAAGGCCTGCGTCGCCGCGCTGCTCTCGCGCGGCGCCGCTGTCATTGGCCTCGATATCAATCCGGCCATCGAAAGCCTCCATCAGCGCGCGGACTTCCTCGGGATTCATTGCGACGTCACCCGTGAGGCTGCAATCCAGAGCGCGCTGGAGACAGGCGTGCGCGCCTTCGGGGGACTGGACATGCTGGTGCTCAATGCTGGCGTCTTCCCTGCCGGAACGAAACTGGCGGAACTGGGGACGGATGAATGGCGCAAGGTCATGCAGATCAACCTCGACGCCAATTTCTTCCTGATGCGCGAATGCCACGGGCTGCTGCGGCTTGCGCCGCGCGCGGGCCGCATCGTTGTCATCGGCTCGAAGAATGTGCCCGCCCCGGGCCCTGGCGCCGCCGCCTATTCCGCCTCGAAAGCGGGCGTGAACCAGCTCGCCCGCGTCGCCGCACTGGAGTGGGGCGTGGACGGCATCCGCGTCAACACGTTGCACCCCGACGCCGTCTTCGACACGGCGAGCTGGACCGATGAAGTGCTGCAGGCGCGCGCAGCTCACTACCGCATGACCGTCGAGGAGTACAAGCGCCGCAACGTGCTCAAGACCGACGTCACCAGCAGCGACGTTGCCGAACTCGCGGCCGAGATGTGTGGCCCGGCTTTCGCCAAGACTACGGGCGCCCAGGTGCCGGTGGATGGGGGAAACGAGCGCGT
>Ga0111145_1075_pt1 | contig 18794 bp, 10 predicted proteins | sample DeeMarSeWOR28_12_FD_80392 | JGI IMG/M metagenome (GOLD analysis project Ga0111145, IMG submission 80392) | Betaproteobacteria bacterium SG8_41 | reverse complement strand
TGCCGCGCGTGGTTGTCGGGTCCGGGTTGCCGCCATCCGCGCACACGAGACGGTCGATCATGAGCTTGAGGCTCGCCGGCGCCTGGTACCAGTGGACGGGGCACAAGATCATCACGCCATGCGCTGCCACCCAGCGCGGGTAGATCTCGCTCATCCAGTCCTCCACCTGTCCCAGGGCGTGATTCGGGTAGCAGGAGCATGGCCAGTGACACAGGGGCTGGGCGGTCGACACGCACGCCTTGCAGGGATAGATCACCTTGAGCGGCTCGTCGGCAAGCGTCGAGAGATCGAGAAAATCGACCTCGTGGCCCGGCAGTGCCTCGATCGCCTTCTGCGCATGCTGCGCGAGGCGCCGCGTCTTCGATATCTCCCCCGGGCAGGAATGCTCGCTGCGAGTCGAGCCGTTGACGATCAGGATTCGCGTCGGCGTTTTCGCGTCCTTCTGTCGTTTTTCCGCGGCCTGTATGCTCGCGCGAGTCTCAAGCCATTCCGCTGCAATGGACGAACCCGGATTGGCGAAATCCGTCCCAGCCTGCGCGGTGCGCGGTGACTTGCGGTAACGGATATAGCCATCCCACGCCTTCTCAAAGACCTTTTCCAGCTCCTCCCGCACTTCCTCGAACGCCGGATCGTAGAAACGCGCAAAGAAGCGCTGACGAAACTGCTCCCGCGTCAATGCAACGTATTCAGCCTGTTTTCGCAATGAGGGCCCAGCCATTTGTTAACTCCTTGTCGAATGCGGGTGCGGCCACGCTACCGCGACTGACATAATACGGCCGCTGCGTTGCCGCGGATGCGGCCAGGTCCCGTTTCAGCGGAGAAACGGATGGGCAGCAAGCGCGCCGGCAAGCGCCTGAATTTCGGCACGCACCGGCCTTGGCTCGGGAAAATCAAAACGCGTCTCGAACAGACGGCCAAAAGACGGCGCGCGCTCGTCCGTGCGACGGCGCGCGCTCGTCCGTGCGCCAGCCCGCACCGCGCAGCTTCTCGGCGCCGGCCGGCGGAATCGCCGCCGGCAGCTCGCGCCCGGAGAGCAGCGCCCACAACCCCGCCCACGCTCGGGCGATCAGCAGCGGGTGATAGCCGCCCCCGCCCGTTACTGCCAGACGCGGTGTTCCATCGGGATGACGCGGCGCGCTCTGCAGCACTGTGCGCGCAATCTCGAGGAAGCATTCGGTCGACAACGCGAGCTTGCCTAGCGGGTCTTGCGCCAGCATATCCGTTCCCGCCTGCATGACCACCACGTCGGGCTGGAAGCGCTTGAGAGCCGCGAACCACACGGCTCCGAACAGCAACCGGTACTCCGCATCATGCGTTCCCTGGGGAAGGGGAACGTTGATCGTCGTATTTCCGCCCGCTGCGCTGCCCCGGTCGGCAAGTCCCCCACCACGGTAGGGGTAGGCATACGTCGTGTCCATGTGCAGCGAGACCGTAAGCACGTCGGGGTCGTCGCTGAATGCCTCCTCGACGCCGTCGCCGTGATGCGCGTCAATGTCCAGATAAAGCACCCGCCATCCGGCACGCTTGAGCCTGAGAATCGCCAGCACCGGATCGTTGAAGTAGCAGAAGCCGCGCGCAGCGCCCGCGCGCGCGTGATGCATGCCGCCCGCAGGATTGAACGCGATGTGCCCCGCGATTACCTCCTCGGCCGCCTGAATGCTGCCCCCGGTTGCACGCGCAGGAATAGTGAAGACCTGTTGGAAAAATGGATTATCGACCGTGCCCAGCTGATAGCGTCCGCGGTCCGAGGGTTGCACGCCGCCGTTTTCCTCCGCCGCCTGCAACGCCGCCAGGTAGTCAGGCGTATGGAACCAGGATAACTCGCCCATGTCAGCCACGCGACCCGACAGAAATTCGTCCTCATGAACCGCGTCGTACGCGCGAATGAGCTCGATCGCCAGCGCAGTCCGCGGGATAGCCAGCGGGTGATTGTTACGGTACGGCCTTTGGCGCCGCGTGACCGCGTTGATGAGTCGTGCTCTCGCCATATCCACTGATCTCGCGCGCGTCAGGCGTCAGGAGGACCCGGAGTCTTGCCCGGGAGCAGCGGGTGCTGCCGGTGCCGTGGAACCCACGGCGCGGGTCTTTTCAAAAGCCTCGCGACATCCAGCGCTGCCGTCGGCCGGGACGCCGGACGCATTGAGCCAGTCAAATGCAAATGTATGAAACGGCAAGAACAAACGCAGCGGAGCGGTGATCAGTGAATCGGCCGTCATCGTGACCTTTGGCGACTCCATGGTTCCGGAAATCCTGACGGACGGTGCGACGGCCAGTAGCCGAGGATTCTTGGCGTTGGGAGATAACCGCCCGGACAGCCGCCTCGATCGGACATCCATCTCAAGCTCGCCAAGAATGCGAACGCGCGTCGTGTCTGCAAAAAATGCCTTGCTGCGCGCAACACCATCCTTGACGTCGAACAGGGTCACTGCACAATTGAGCCTCGATTCCGTGCCCGGATCGAGATTGAGCTGAACAAAATGGAGCAATCCCGTTCCCCAGTAATCAGCGGCGCCCACGCGGAGTCCGCGCGGATAGACCGCCAGATCGACATGCCCTTCCATGCCTGCAAAAAGCGGCAGCCGCAGCTCCTCGCTGGTCAGGTCCAGCGAAAGATCGAGCGTGCCTTCCAACGGAGTCTGCGGCTTTAGCGCTTCCGCAAGCCTCCCGAATTCGAACCTTTCTGCAAGGACGCGCAGGCGAAGCCTTGGCCGGGATGCTCGCGCCTCAAGGCGCAGGTCCGCCTGCGCCCTGCCACCGCTCAGCTGCACATCCTGCAACGAGACGTCCAGATTGCCGCCTTCGAGCATCAGTTTGGTTTGCAGGCTCGCATGATGTTTCCCCTCGCTGAACAGCGCCTCGACGTCCAGCGTCGCGTTTGCGTCGAAGGCACGCAGCACTTTTGCGATCTCCGCGAACTGTTTCGCATCGCCAACCTCGTCGCCCGACTTGCCCGCCGTGCCGAAGAAAACATGCAAACCGAGATCCTCGAGGTGCAGAACCGGCGCGCGAAGTTCCGCAGCATGCGCAAGCCGCTCGCCGCCCCGTTTCACGCTGACCTTGCCGAGCACGCTGCTCTTGCCGAACTTCACATTGAGATCGGATGCGCGGATCGCATCCGGCGCGATCACGACGCTCGCCCCGAACGCGTACGGGCCGACCTCGGGCAGCCGCACGGCGGCCAGCCGCCCGAGCCGGTCGAGGCGCTCGCCCGACAGGTTGAATCGGGCATCCACCGCGCCTTCGAGCGTCACATCACCCGACACCTTCAGCTGGGCCTCGCCCAGCGATGCAAGAAGCGTCCCCGAGAGCCGGTCTTTCGCTTGCGCAAGCTGCGTCAAAGGTGCGGTTTCGATTGCGACCTTGAAAGGCACGTCCCCGGCGCGTCCGCTGGCGGAGAGCTTGACGGGTTGACCCTCCGTTACCGCGAGCTTCGCGGAAAACGCCGCGTCGCCGGCGACGCCGGGAATGAACCGCTTTACGTTCTCGAGCCGTCCCTGCTCGACAGTGACTTCGGCCGTGGCACTCCTCAACAGCTCGCCCAGCTTGACACCCCCACCGCGTGCACTCGCTCTTATCGTTCCTGCCCGCAATGCCGGCGCCTTGTATCCGGTGCGGCCGAGCGCCGCGCCGATGTCGGCATTTTTCGACGTGATGCTCAGCTCGACCGCTGGCCGCGCGCCACGGAAGTCCGCTGCAATCTCACCAGTGACAGCAGCGCCTTGCCAGTCGAATTCAAATTCCGTGGATGGAAGCGCACCATCGCGCGACGCGGCGTCGAAGCGTACTCCACGCAGCGTTTCCCCAAACACCCGCGCTACCTTGGCCGACAATGCGAGATCCAACTCCGGCAGGCGCACTTTCGCCGGCAGCACCTCTCGCGCCAGCGGCTCGGTCGGCGCTTCTTTCCGCGCTTTCGACGCAAGTGCTGCCAGCTCGGCCGCATCCAAGGTCTCAAGCGCGAGCTTCACGCTGTCCCGGCGCTTCCGGCCCAGGGCGAGCAAAGCCGTCACGGCGCCCGCCGTGCGGCCGAGGCGGATCTGATCGAGCTTGAGGCGTGCGAGGTCTTCCGTCAGGGAGAACTGGCCCCTCGCAGCGAGAGCAAGTGTCGCGTCAGGCGCAAGCCCAAGCGGTTCGACGAACGGACCGATGGGGTTGGCGCTCGCATTGAACTGGAACGCGCCCGTTGCACTTGGCCCCTTCAGCACAATATGGCCCTTGGAGACAAGCTTCGCACCCCGGCAGGATGCATCGAGCTTGAGCGGCCAACGCTGTCCCTCGAGCAGCGACGCCAGCGTGCCGCCCGAGACCCTCAGCGAGCAGGGACGGCCGCCAAGCTTCCCGCGCACCTCGGCGCGCGCCGAGCGCCCCTGCGCGACCTCCAGGCCGGCCGAATCCAGATAGACCTCGGTAGGACGTCCGCCCAGGTGCGCCCACGAAAAACGCAGATCGCGCGAGTCCAGTTTCATCCGGATCGATTTGGCCAGCTCATGTGTGTTCGCGCCCGCCCCCTTCAGCTCGAAGCGAAGTCCGCCGAGCGTGCCGGAAAGTTGGCTGGGGCGCTCGGCGCCGGGCAGCTTTTCGGTCGAGAAGCGCCCGCCCGTCATGCGCATCGCCAAGCTTCGCTTTGGCTCGCGCGCGGAATAATCAATCGCTCCCGTGATTTGCATGCCCACGACATCGCCATTCGCACGGACCGCCAGCACGCTGTCGGCTATGCGGACCTCCACCCGGGTATGGCCGAGACTCTCCGCGAACAAACCGACGTACTCTCTCACCGCAACTTTTCCGTCTAAATCGATTTGATGCGCCAGCGTGTCAAGAAATTCGACATAGTCTTCAAGCCAGTTTGCGCCGCGCCCCAATCCAGCCCCAGAAGTGAACGGACGCAGGTCCACGCGCTCGCCGGAAAGATCGAAAACGAACCGGGGCCGCACACCCCTCCAATTGAACCCGACGCTGCCTGCCACGGACCCTTTGCCCAAACGGAACGCCAGGTCACTGACCGATGCCTCGGCACCCGTCAGACGCAACCGGCCGCGCGCCTCGAGCTTACCTGCGCCGCGCGCCGCCAAGCCGACCGCGGCGAGCCCCGCATCGGCATTCTCCGCCGCAAGTTCCACCCCCCCCTCGAGCGCCGCATCGGCCGGAACGTAGGCGCCGTTTAACTTGAGACGCGCGTTGGACAATTCGATTGTCGCCTGAAGCGGGATCGATTTCGTGGACGCCTGCAACACGGCGATCGACGCGCTGCTCGCGTCGATCGCGAGCGTCCTGCCCGTTATCGATAATGTTCCGCGCGCCGTCGCCGGCTCGCGCTCCGGCAGCGTGGCTTCGAAGCCCTGAACCTCGAAGCGCATGGGTTCTGACGCGCCCTCCCCGCGATAGCTGACGTCGACAGATGCAATTCGGAGTGCCCCGATGCCCGCGAACCTCACTGGCGCTGGACGGCCGGAACGGGCGAATACGGGGTCCCAATTGCTGCGCCCGGCGCCCCTGGTAACCATTATTTCTCCGCGTTCAGCTGTCATCTCGCCGAGCTTGACCGCTCGACGCAGAAGCGCTTTGAGATCAATTCGAACGCTGGGCCGGATTGCCCTCGCCAGCGGCGGTCCGTCCGGGTTCAACGGATCGGCCAGTACCAGCGCGTCCGCCTCTGCGCTCGCGACCAACCCCGTCCGCAAACGCAGGGGCCCCTCGATGCGAGTCGGGACGCGAAATACCTTGGTGAGAAGCCCCTCGAGCGGCGAGCGCGCGAAATCGCCGGGAACCGGAATTCCCGCCACGAACAACACAACCATCAGGACGAGCAGCACGCCGAGCACGGCGCCCGCCCTGAGCGCCAGACGCAAGGCCGCGCGCCGTGGGCGCGGCGCTGCGGAAGCAGTCGAATGGGGATCGGGTGGCAACGGAATCAGCGTCCCGCGCTGAGCTTAAGCCCCAGTATACCGATGACGATCAGTCCCACGAAGAACCACCGCAACAAGGTCGCTGATTCGGCGAAAAGCAGTATCCCGAGCACGAACGTGCCCACGGCGCCGATTCCCGTCCACACCGCGTAGGCCGTTCCCATGGGGATGGTCCGTTGTGCGTAGAGCAGCAGCCCACCGCTCACCGCCATGCAGACGATCGCGAACGCGATCCAGCCGACGTGGGACCCTTGATCGGTCCAGCCGAGCTTGAGACCAACGGGCCAGCCCCACTCGAATACGCCGGCGATGAATAGTGCAATCCAGTCCATCTTCTCCTCCTAACTGCGTCACCGGCCATGACTGATCGGTGGCAGTTCTTGCAGTCGAATACTGGTGATGAATGATGGTGATCATTAATGGTGAGAAGTGGTGGTGCAAACAGTTCCTATCACCATTTCTCATCACCATCATTCATCACTTTTTTCTGTCAGAAGGGAAAGGACGCCACGATCCTCACCCCCTTCAACCCATCCGATCCCTGTCGGTACCCCAGGCCGATACGGTCGAACGAGGCGCCGAGAAATTCGATCGGCTTGCGCACGCCAAGCGTGAGCGCGAGCTCCACCTCGTTCGAGATGTCCTCCGTCGGGCTTCCGGGCAGCAGGAACTCGAGCTTATTGAAATACATCGTGCCGATGAGCTGGGCGCCGAGAATCGCCTGCCGGCCGGCGATCTCCATTTCGATCGGGAAGCCAAGGTCGCCGCCGATTGAAACCGCGCCTAAAACGCTGTCCGTGCCGTCAGCACTGTAGCCCGCGTAGGTGAGCTTCCCCCCGAGCCCGAGCAGCCATCTATTTTTGAGCGCCCGACGATAAAGCGTGGACGCGCCCACCGACCAGATGAACGCCGAGGTGTCGCGCTTGAATTCCCAACCGCCGCCCGCATTCACGAACGGCTTGACCACCCACCCCGGGCGCAATGGGATTTCGGCCTCGATGCCGGGAAGCACGCTGAGGCCAACGGCGCTGATACGGCCGATATCGAATTCCGTCAAGTCGAACTCCGCCAGGGCAGCAGAAACCGGAAAAGTCAGCCGCAGCCCCCATTGCTTCTCGGTCGCTTCCCTGATGGTGTACGCCATCGGCAAACGAATAACGCCGACCGTTTCCTCGCCGATCTTGTACGCGCCCGTGCCGTACACGGCGGCGTAATACCAGTTGAAGAGTTCGGAGACCTGTTCGGCACGCTGCTGGGCGACAGCACGCGGCAAGGCTTGCGCCCAAACTGCTTGCGACAGCGCAAACCCGACCAACACCAGCAGCACGCGGAGTCCGCGGACAAGTCGGCAGCAATGTCTTGGACGAAGCACGTGGACGAGAATACCGCAAACGAATGGCGTATGCCCGACATGCTGACGTAAAGCGTGTCTCTGCCGGCTCACAAAAGCGCTGCCGCTGAAAGGTGGCAAGAGCAGGGTCATTTGCCTTAAAATCAATGCGCCTGCCACTCATCCTCGACGAGACTCCAAAGGCTGAATTAACGGAATAGTCCCCTTTCGCGCCGTGCGCGTTTGTCGGCCCGCACCGCTACATGTCGCTTCCCTTGTGCCCGCGTGCACCGGTCGAACACCACTCAACTCGGGAGACTGCACAGATGTATCTTCGCGTAACCGCCGCCCTCCTCGCCGTTGCCGCGCTGGGCGCCTGCGAAAAACCGGCGCCTCCGCCCCAGCGGCCTGCGCCGATGGTCAGCGTCATGGCGGTGAAACCGCAGACCATCCCCTTTGTCCCGACTTACGTCGCGCAGACCGAGAGCTCGCAGCAGGTTGACATCGTGGCGCGCGTGTCGGGCTTTCTGGATAAGATAGCCTACGACGAAGGCGAGCTCGTCAAGAACGGGCAGCTTCTCTTCCAGCTCGATCCAAAGCCGTTCCAAGCGCAGCTGGAGGCGGCACAGGGCGAGCTGCTCGCCCAGCAGGCGCGCCACGCGACCGCAGCGGCCAATCTGAATCGCGTAAAGCCCCTTGCGCAACAGAATGCGCTGCCTCAGTCCGATCTGGACAAGGCGCAGGGTGAATTCGATGCGTCGAAAGCCGCCGTATTCGCGGCTCAGGCCAAGGTCACCGAAGCAGAACTCAACCTGAGTTACGCGACCATACGCTCGCCGGTGACCGGTCTCGCCAGCCGAGCCCTGCAGCGCCAAGGCGCCTATATCAATTCCCTCTCACCCGAGTCGAAGCTCACCTATGTCGCGGCTATCGAGCCTATGTGGGTCACCTTCAGCGTGTCCCAGAATCAGATGGCGAAGTACCGGAACCTCATGGCCAAAGGCCAGCTTGTGCCCCCGAAGAACCAGAACTACGAAGTCGAGATCGTGATGCCCGACGGTTCGGCGTACCCGGACCGGGGCAAGATCAGCTTCGCGGATCCGTCCTTCAGTCAGGACACGGGCTCGTTTCAGGTCCGTGCGGTTCTGCCCAATCCGCAGAGGACGCTGCGGCCCGGAATGTTCGTCACCGCCAAGCTGCACGGCACGGTGCGGCCCGATGCAATCGTCGTGCCGCAGCTCGCGGTACAACAGGGCTCCAACGGCCACCTGGTCTACGTTGTAAAAGAAGATGGAACGGCGGAAGTGCGTCCAGTCGTCGTCGGCGACTACTACGGCGAAAAGGGCATCGTGATCATGACCGGCTTGCGTGACGGCGACCGGGTGATCGTCGAAGGCGTGCTCAAAGTCATTCCAGGCCAGCCCGTGCAAATCGTCGAGCCCGGCGCTGCCGGAAAGGCAGGCAAAGCGGCGCCAGCAGCTGCCAAGGGTGGCAAAGCCGCCGCGAAGAAGAAATAGCAGGGCGCGCATGTTCACGCATTTTTTCATCGACCGGCCGATCCTCTCGGCCGTCATCTCGATCCTCATCGTGCTCGCCGGGGCAGTCGCCATGTCGGTAACGCCCATCGAGCAGTACCCGGAGCTTGCGCCCCCGGAAGTCAAAATCGACGCGCGCTACCCCGGTGCAACAGCGGAGGTGATTGCAAACACGGTTGCCGCCCCGATCGAGACCCAGATCAACGGCATCGACAATCTGCTCTACTTCTATTCGACCAGCTCCTCCAGCGGCAACGTCTCGATCAGCGTGCTGTTCCAGCCGGGGAGCGACCCCGACATCAACCAGGTAAACGTGCAGAACCGCGTGAGCCAGGCGCTGCCGCAGCTGCCGCAGGTCGTCTCGCAGCAGGGCGTCACCGTGGACAAGAAATCGTCGAGCATCATGATGATCGTCTCGATCTTCTCGCCCGACGAGCGCTACGACGCCACCTACATCGACAACTACACCAACCTCTACGTGCTGGAGGAACTGAAGCGCGTGCGGGGCGCGAACCGCTCATCCGTACTGGGTCTGCCCGACATCGCAATGCGGGTGTGGCTGCAGCCCGACCGCATGGCGCAGCTCGGCATCACGGTGAATGACGTCGCCAATGCGGTGCAGAGTCAGAACCAGACCTTCGGCATCGGCCAACTCGGTGCCCGGCCCACCATATCAGGGGTTCAGCAGCAGTTCGTCGTGACGGCGCAGGGCTTGCTCACCCGTCCCGAGGAATTCGAGGACATCATCGTGCGCACCGCGCGGGAAGGCGCCGCGATCGTCCGGATCAAGGACATCGGCCGGGTCGAGCTCGCAAAGCGCGACTACTCCATCTCAAGCCGAATGAATGGCAAGACCGCGACCACCATCGCTATCTACCAGCAGCCGGGGGCCAATGCGGTGGAGACGGCGAAGGCCGTGCGGGCGCGCCTTGACGAGCTCAAGCAGCAATTCCCGACCGGGCTCGATTACAAGATCACGCTCGACACGAGCCTCTTTACCCTGAACTCGATCGACAAGGTGGTGCACACCTTCTTCGAGGCCGTGGTGCTGGTAGTGCTGGTCGTATTCCTGTTCCTGCAGTCGCTGCGCGCGACCGTCATCCCGATCCTGGCCGTGCCCGTCTCGATCATCGGCGCCTTCATTGGCATGCATCTACTGGGCTTCTCGATCAACATGCTGACGCTGTTCGGCATGATTCTCGCCATTGGTCTCGTCGTGGACGATGCCATTGTTGTGGTCGAGAACGTGGAAGTGAACATGACGAAGCACGGGCTCTCCGCGCTCGAGGCGTCCAAGCGCGCGATGGCCGAGATCGCCGGTGCGCTGATCTCCATCGTGCTTGTGCTCGTGGCCGTGTTTCTTCCGGTCGCCTTTCTCGGCGGCGTGACCGGCACCCTCTACAAGCAGTTCGCGATGACCATCTCGTTTTCGATGGTGATCTCCGGAATCATGGCGCTCACCCTCTCACCGGCCCTCGCCGCGATCATCATCAAGGCTCACCACGGTGAGAAAAAAGGGTTCTTCCGCTGGTTCGAGAACGGTTTCGAGCGCTTGCGCCAGGGTTACGTCGCGGGCGTGGCGCGGGTCATCCAGGCGTGGCCAATCTCTCTCATCATCTTCGGTGCAGCCATCGGTGCGATCCTGCTGATGTTTCGCATCCTGCCCTCGAGCTTCGTGCCCGACGAGGACCAGGGTTACTTTTTCGTCGTGGTGCAGGCGCCCGACACGGCGAGCCTGGATGTCGTCAGCAAGTTCACAAAAAAGATCGAGAAGATCGTCGCGGCGGATCCCGCGGTGCAGGATGTCGCGACTGTGGACGGCTACAGCCTGATCGACGGCCAGTTCACGAACAATGCGGCCATCCTCTTCCCCTCCATGAAGCCCTTCGAGGAGCGCAAGGACCCGTCCCTGCTCTCCTTTGCGATGCTGAAGCGCCTCAACGCCCAGCTCTTCGGGCTCCAGGAGGGTTTTGCATTCGCGCTCAATCCGCCCTCGATTCCGGGGCTGGGCACGACCGGCGGATTCGAGTTCTACATCCAGAACCGCGGCGCGGGCGACCCGCGCGCAACCCAGCAGGCAATCCAGGCCTTCCTTGCCCAGGCACGTCAGCGCCCCGAGCTGCAGGGGGTCAATACGACTTTCCGCGCCTCGAGCCAGCAGCTCTTCGTTGACCTCGACCGCAACAAGGCCGAGGTGCTGGGCGTGCCCGTTGCGGACGTGTTCAATACGATGCAGGGGCTCTTCGGCTCACAGATCGCCGGCCAGTTCGCGCAGTTCAGCCGCGTGTGGTGGGTGATCCTCCAGGCCGATGCCGAGTACCGCGTCCGGCCCGAGGACTTCGACAAGGTCTATGTGCGTTCGAGGACAGGAGCCAATGTCCCGCTGTCCTCGCTCATTACCACCCGCTACGTCGCCTCCCCCAAGCTGGTGACGCGTTTCAACGGTTTTCCGGCGGTCAAGATCACCGCCAACCCCGCGCCAGGCTACAGTTCCGGTCAGGGCATCAGCGCGATGGAGGCGGCCGCGCGCGAGACCCTGACCTCGGACTTTTCTTTCGCATGGGCGGGCCAGGCGCTGCAGGAAAAGGGGTCCGGAAGCACTTCATCCTCTGCCTTTATATTCGGCCTCATCGTGGTCTTCCTGCTGCTTGCGGCGCAGTTCGAAAAGTGGACCATTCCGGTTGGCGTTGTGCTGACCGTGCCGTTCGCCATTCTCGGGGCGCTCCTGCTGACCTGGGTCCTGGGACTGCAGAACGACGTCTATTTCCAGGTGGGGCTCGTGACGCTCGTCGGTCTCTCCGCCAAGAACGCGATCCTTATCTCCGAGTTCGCCATCGAGCGCGTGCGGCAAGGCATGCCTGCGCGCGAGGCCGCGATCGAAGGCGCGGGGCTCCGGCTGCGCGCGATCCCTCGCGATCGCGACGGGCCCCGGCGCGAACAGCCTGCGCGCGATCGGCACCGGCGTTATTGGCGGCATCATCGCCTCGACGTTCATCGCGGTCTTCTTCACGCCGCTTTTCTTCTGGCTGCTCGAGTCGATGAGCGCAAAGTTCGGCGGCGGCAAGGCAAAGGCCCCGGCGCCGGGCGGCGCGACACCGGCTGCCGCCCCGCACGCTCCGCAGAGAGACGATTAGGATTTAACCGCAGATAAACGCAGATGCACGCAGATATATAAAACCGTTTGTTTGCCGCCGATGAACGCCGATGTTATTTACAGTAAAGCCCACACGGCATCAGGGAAAACGAAACCCGATTCACGATTCACGATTCACGATTCACGATTCACGATTCACGATTCACGATTCACGATTCACGATTCACGGTAATTAGATAAACGCAGATCGAGATTCACATCGAAAATGTTCCTCGAATTGAATAAACAGTTTTCATCGGCGTTCATCGGCGTTCATCGGCGGCTAAGAGACGTCTTTGAACTTCGTCATATCTGCGTTTATGTTCGTTTATCTGCGGTTACAGTTCTTGCGGCACTAGCGGGTTGCACTGTTGGGCCGGACTACGTCCGCCCCGAGGTCGACACGCCCAAGGCGTTCCGCTTCGAGGACAAGGAAACCCAGGACCTCGCGAACACCGCCTGGTGGAAGCAGTTCCAGGACCCCGTACTGGACGCCCTGATCGATGAAGGGCTTGCGAATAACAAGGATCTTCGCATCGCCGCGGCACGGGTCGAGGAATTCGCAGGTCGGCTCACTACAACGCGCTCGGAGTTCTATCCGCAAATCGGCTACGGCGCGGGCGGCTCTCGCGACCGCGGAAGCGAGCGTTTGGCGACGCCCGTGCCCCCCGGAGTATCCAACCCGCAGACAACTTACAGCGCGGTCCTCAACGCCTCCTGGGAAATCGATCTCTTCGGTCGCATCCGGCGCCTTTCAGAAGCGGCCGAGGCGCAGCTCATGGCGACCGAGGAAGCACGGCGTGGTGTGGTGCTGTCGCTGGTGTCGAGCGTGGCAACCGGCTACATTGCGCTCCGCGATTTCGACAAGCAGCTGGAGATCGCGAAGCGCACCGCCGAATCCCGGCGCGAGGCCCTTGCCCTGTTCGAGCTGCGTTACAAAGGCGGCGTGGTCTCCCAGGTTGAGGTATCGCAAGTGCGCTCGGAGTACGAGTCGGCGGTCGCGGCCATTCCCGCGATCGAGCGGGCGATCGCACAGACGGAGAATGCGCTCTCGATACTAGTCGGCCGTAATCCCGGGCCAATCGCTCGCGGCAAGACCATCGAGGAGTTGCGCGAGGTCGCCGTGCCCGCCGGCATCCCCTCCGATGTCCTGCTCAGGCGGCCAGACATCCGGCAGGCGGAGCAAAATCTCATTGCTGCGAACGCGAATATTGGCGCGGCACGCGCGCTCTACTACCCGCGCATCTCGCTGACCGGCCTCTTCGGCTACGCCAGCAGCGATCTCGGCGATCTTCTCGAGGGCCCGGCTCGGCAGTGGAGCTTCGCCGGGAGCCTCGTTGGCCCGATATTCACCTTCGGGCTCATTGAGGGCCTGGTGGCAGCCTCCGAAGCGCAACAACGGCAGCTGCTCGCCAGCTACGAACGCGCCATCCAGAACGCGTTCCGTGAAGTGGACGATGCGCTCATCGACAACCGCAAGTCACGCGAGCGCCTCGGCGCTCAGGACCGCCAGGTAGCGGCGCTTCGCGACTACGCGCGGCTCTCCCGCCTGCGCTACGAGGGTGGCTATACCAGCTACCTCGAAGTGCTCGACGCGGAGAGGAGCCTCTTCAATGCCGAGCTGCAACGCACACAAACGCAGGGCGAGGTCTTCAGCGCGCTCGTCAACATCTACAAGTCGATGGGCGGCGGCTGGGTCAACGAGGCCGACAAGCTCGCGCCGCAGCCAAGCATCGGTACCGCAGTGGAAGACGCGCCGCACCCGTAGCACCCGCCTTTTACAAAAAGGGGTCAGGACCCTTTTCCTGTCCTCCAAAGAACCTCCCGTTACAAAAAGGGGTCAGGACCCTTTTCCTGTCCTCCGAAGAACATCCCGGCGCGTTATGGGGCCATATATGACCCGAGGTCAGGGACGGGTTTGGCCACTGAAGGCTGACGAGACATGGCAAGACCATTGCGGGCCGCGGCGGGCGGCGTCATCTACCATGCCTTGAATCGCGCCAATGCTCGCGGTCGAATCTTCGAGAAATCAGACGACTTCGAGGGGTTCGAGCGAGTGCTCGGGGAAGCGTCCGCGCGGATCCCCACAAGAATCCTCGCCTACTGCCTCATGCCAAACCATTGGCATCTTGTGCTTTGGCCCGCCCGTGACGGGGAATTGGCGCGGTTCATGGCCTGGCTGACGCTGACCCACGCCCAGCGTTGGCATGCCCATCGTCAGTCGGCCGGAGCCGGGCATCTGTATCAGGGGCGCTACAAGTCTTTCCCAGTGCAAGACAATGACCACTTCTTGACTGTATGCCGTTACGTCGAACGCAACGCCTTGCGCGCAGGCTTGGTGCGCCGCGCCGAGGAATGGCGTTGGTCCAGTCTATGGCATAGAACGCATGGGACCCGTGTGAGCCCGGCATGGCTCTCTCCTTGGCCGATCGAACCGCCACGGAACTGGCTGGACTGGGCCAACCAACCACAGAGCGCCGCCGAATTGGAAACTGTCCGGAACAGTGTTCGGCGCGGCCAGCCTTACGGCTCGCAAAAATGGGTGCGCACCACTGCGAAGGCATTAAAGTTAAACAGCACGCTTAAAAAACGCGGTCGGCCAAAAAAGGGTTTCAGGAACGACGAAAAAGGGTCCTGACCCCTTTTTCAGGCCGGGAGATTTGCGCGCGCCGTGCGCGGGCGTCAGAATACAGCATGCTCTGCCGCAACGGACGCGACAGATGACCGCCCCAGGAGGGAAAGATCATATCCATCACGCGTGACAAGTACGACGCCGTGCTTCTCGATCTCGACGGGGTCATCACCGACACAGCGAGCATCCACGCGCGGTCCTGGAAGCGCATGTTCGACGAGTACCTGCGCGAGCGCTCGTCCCGGACCCGTGAGCCGTTCCGGGCGTTCGACATCGCCACCGACTACAAGCTCCATGTGGACGGCAAGCCGCGCTTCGATGGCGTTCGGGATTTCCTGAAGTCGAGGGCGATCAACCTGCCGGAGGGCACGCCCGACGACCCGCCCCTACATGAAACCGTGTGCGGCCTCGGTAACCGCAAAAACGAGCTGGTCAACGACGCCATTGCCAGCGACGGCGTCGAGGTCTACGAGGGCACGGTGAAGTGGGTGCATCGGCTTCACGACGAAGGTTTCAAGACGGCTGTCGTCACCTCGAGCCAGAACTGCGATGTGGTGCTCAAGGCCGCCGGGCTCGCGGACCTTTTCGAAGTTCGCGTTGATGGCAACACCATTCACGATCAGAAACTGAACGGCAAGCCGGCACCCGACGCTTTTCTCGCTGCGGCAAGACAATTGAGCGTTACACCGGCGCGCTCCGTTGTCGTCGAGGACGCCATCTCCGGCGTCGAGGCCGGCCGCAACGGCAAGTTCGGGCTGGTAATCGGGGTTGCCCGCAAGGGCAACAATGACGAGCTCAAGCGTCACGGTGCCGACGTAGTGGTGAACGACCTCGCCGAGTTGCTCCCAGGGAAATAGGCCGTCTTTTAAAAATCGAAAAACATTACTAGCCGCAGATAAACGCCGATGAACGCTGATATGAGACCCGCGGAAAACATGGTTTTCAACACGGTCGGTCTGTATCGGGACACACATGCGGCCAATAAGGGACATTCTTTGCCTCGGGTTCTGCGTTCGGGGTTCCGCGTTCCCTGTTTTTGGCATGGACTGATCTGTGTTGATCTGCGTTCATCTGCGATTAATTTCAAGTTGCCGATGTTCCGATTCACGTCTCACGATTGACGAGGAGCGAAGCGAAAAGATGATCCATCACGAACGCGTCGTCCCGCCCGGACACATCTACCCTCCCGACGAATGGAACATCGTCGAGAAGCAGTATTCGCCCGAGTTCCTCGAGATGACCGAGACGATCTTTGCCCTGGGCAACGGCTACCTAGGCATGCGCGGATGCTTCGAGGAAGGCACGCCCGTGTGCAATAACGGAAGTTACGTGAACGGCTTTTACGACACGTGGCCCATCGTCTACGGCGAGGACGCGTTCGGCTTCGCCCGCACCGGGCAGACGATCGTCAATGTGACAGACGCCAAGACGATCAAGCTCTACGTCGACGACGAGCCGTTCTACCTGCCTCGCGCCAACGTCGTCTCATTCGACCGGCGCCTGAACTTCAAGGCCGGCACGCTCGACCGCGAGATCATATGGGAGACTCCGGCGGGCAAGCAGGTCCTGATACGGTCACGGCGGCTCGTCTCCTTTCAGCACCGGCATCTCGCAGCGATCCACTATCACGTCGAGATGCTCAATGCGGAGGCGCCCATCGTCCTCTCCTGCGAGATGGCGACGCCCCCGCCGCCCGATGATGAGACCTCCGGGGACCCGCGAAAGTCCAAGGGTATCCGCGGCCGCGTACTGCGCCCGCTCACCCACTATCATCGCGACCAGCGTGTTGTGCTCTGCCACGGCACGGAGAGGAGCGGCATGACGCTCGCGTGCGCGACGGACCACGTCATCGAGACGGAGTGCGCGCACTCGGTCAAGGCCCAGAGCAGCCAAAATTCGGGAGAGGTCGTCTTCCGCGTCAGCGCCCGCTCCGGCCAGCCCGTCACGCTCGTCAAATACATCGCCTATCACACCAGCGGCACGGCGCCGGCGCACGAGATGTGCGGCCGGGTCGAGCGCACGCTCGATCGCGCCGTGGAAGAAGGTTTCCCTGCCCTGCAGGAAGGCCAGCAGCACTACATGGATGATTTCTGGCGCCGCAGCGACGTGCGCGTCAGCGAAATCCGCCACCATATCGTCAAGCGCACGTCGGTGGAGATCCAGCAGGCGATCCGCTTCAGCCTCTTCCATATCCTGCAGGCCTGCGCGCGATCCGATAACACGGGAGTGCCAGCGAAAGGGCTGACCGGCGACGCCTACGAAGGGCATTATTTCTGGGACAGCGAGATCTACCTGCTGCCGTTTCTCATCTACACCTCGCCGCGGATCGCCAAGAATCTCCTGCTCTTCCGCTACAACATGCTCGACCACGCGCGAACCCGCGCGCGCGAGCTAAACCACCGCGGCGCGATGTTCCCGTGGCGCACGATCAGCGGCGAGGAGGCGTCCGCCTACTACGCGGCCGGCACCGCCCAGTATCACATCAACGCCGACATCGCCTACGGGCTACGCAAGTACGTGAACGCGACGGGTGACCAGGAGTTCCTCGAGCGCCAGGGCGCCGAAATGCTGATCGAAACTGCGCGCATGTGGGTCGACCTCGGATTCTTCTCCGAGCGCAAGGGGGGTAAGTTCTGCATCAACGGCGTGACCGGTCCCGACGAGTACAACACGGTTGTGGACAACAACACCTACACCAATCTGATGGCGCGGGAGAACCTGCGCTACGCGGCGCAGACCGTCGAGTCCCTGCGCGAGACGAAGCCCGACGTCTACGCCCACCTCGCCCACGAAACCAGCCTCAAGGCGGGCGAGATCGAGGAATGGAAGCGGGCCGCGGACAACATGTTTATCCCTTACGACGAAGCGAGCGGAATCTATCCCCAGGACGACGGTTTCATGGACAAGGAGCGCCTGGAGCTGAACAGCATTCCGCCCGATCGTTTCCCCCTCCTGCTCTTCTACCACCCGCTCGTCATCTACCGCCATCAAGTCATCAAACAGGCCGACATCATTCTGGCGATGTTCCTGCTCCAGAACGAATTTTCGCTCGAGGCCAAACGACGTAATTTCCAGTATTACGATCCCTTGACGACCGGCGACTCGTCGCTGTCGTCGTGCATCCAGGCCATCATGGCCAACGAGATCGGCGAGGGGACCAAATCCATCGCCTACGCCCGTGCCTCGCTCCTGATGGACCTCGCGGATGTCGGCGGAAACGTCAAGGATGGCTGCCACATCGCAGCAATGGGGGGCAGCTGGATGATCTTCGCGTACGGTTTTGCGGGCATGCAGGACCACGACGGCGTTCTCACCTTCCGGCCGCGCCGCGTGCCAGAGGAGACCGCACGCATGCGCCTGAGGCTGACCTACCGCGGCCAGCTCTTCGAGCTCGAGATCAGCACCCAGGAGGCCAAATACACCCTAATTGAAGGGCGAGACCTCGTCCTGAAACATGAAGACGAGGCAATCCGTCTCACGCCCGATTCGCCTGTTGTTGTCCGCCCCGTAAAGCCCCGCGAGATCGCGCCGACCTTCGCGGCGCCACAGGCAGCTCAGCGCTGACGGCTTGTTGAAAAAAGGGGTCAGGACCCTTTTCGGACAGGTGCTAGACCGTAAAAAGGGTCCTGACCCCTTTTTCTCTGATTACGTTTTCTGCGCGCGGAACCTATCCGCGGACGAATGTCTATTGTTTTGAATGGTCACGTCGCGCATTGCCGGCGGTGATACCAACGCCGTGACGGATCGAACACTCACTCGAAGGAGGTTCCGATGCCCAAGACCCTCTCCGACAAGGAACTGAAGCTGATCGACGCCTACTGGCGCGCGGCCAATTACCTCTCGGTCGGCCAGATCTACCTCTACGACAACCCTCTGCTCCGAAAACCGCTGCGCAAGGAACACGTCAAACCGCGCCTGCTCGGGCACTGGGGCACGACGCCGGGCCTCAACTTCATCTATGCGCACCTGAATCGGATCATCAAGAAGCACGATCTCGACACCATCTACATCACCGGCCCCGGCCACGGCGGACCAGGGCTGGTCGCGAACGCGTACCTCGAGTCTACCTATACGGAGGTCTACCCCGAGATTTCGCAGGACGAGTCGGGAATGAAGCGCCTCTTCACGCAGTTCTCGTTTCCAGGAGGAATCCCGAGCCACGTCGCGCCCGAGACGCCGGGCTCCATCCATGAGGGTGGCGAGCTGGGCTACGCGCTCTCCCACGCCTACGGGGCGGCGTTCGACAACCCCGATCTCC
>Ga0111145_1049_pt1 | contig 18903 bp, 16 predicted proteins | sample DeeMarSeWOR28_12_FD_80392 | JGI IMG/M metagenome (GOLD analysis project Ga0111145, IMG submission 80392) | Betaproteobacteria bacterium SG8_41 | reverse complement strand
ACGGCGCCGCGCGCCGTAATCGGCCAAATATCCTCGACCACCCCGCGGCGGACGCAGACGTAATGATCGTAGAGGTTAACCGTGGGATCGCAGTGCCCTGGAATGAGCTTGAGCTTGTCGCCCACTGCGATCCGCGCGCCGGGCTGCAGCGCGAGCACGCCATGTTCGTCAGAAGCCTTAAGGTACTCCGCACCCTCCCGATCCGCCACACGCGGCATACCGGAATCGACGCTCGACGCCTTGAGTCCCGCATCCACCACCGCGCGTTCCGGCGCGGTGCGGCTCATCACCGTGGTCCAGACAAAAAGGCTGTGCTCGAAACGCGGGATACCGCTCTCGGTCCATTCGTTCCGGCTGTAGTCCACATCCATGAAGATGTAGGATCCGGGCTGGATCTCGTCATAGACCCCGCTTACGGTCTCGAAGATATAGGTCCCGGTGCCAGCGCCCGTCACGCGCCCGCATTTCATGCCCGCCCGCTCGATTGCCGAGATCGACGATTTGACACGCGCTGTGGCCTGTTCGATCGCTGCCCGTCGCTCCTCCACTTTCCGCAGGTGCTGGGCTGCGCCCTGATAGGCCTGCAGACCGGCGAATCGCAGGTTGCCGGACGCGGCGATGCGCTTTGCCAGAGCAGCGGCAGGCTCGCCTGGTTCGACGCCGCACCGGTTTGCGCCGACGTTGACCTCGACCAGGACGTCGAGACGAACGCCTGCTTCGCGCGCCGCCGCGTCAAGCGCGCCGACATTCGATGCGTCGTCGGCGCACACGGCGATGCGCGCCCGCGCCGCGAGCGCAGCAAGGCGTCTGAGCTTGAGCGAGCCGACGACCTCGTTGGCGATGAGCACATCCGGCACACCGCCCTCGACCATCGCCTCGGCTTCGCTCACCTTCTGGCAGCACACGCCGACTGCGCCACGGGCCATCTGCGCAAGCGCGATCTTCGGACACTTGTGGCTCTTGGCATGGGGCCGGACCCTCACGTTCTTGCCGGCCAGCGATCCACCGAGCAGGTCGAGATTGCGCTCGAACACGTCGAGATCCAGGATGAGGGACGGGGTGTCCACCTCGGCCAGCGCCATGCCGATCTCAGCGGGACAGTAGGCGGTCATGGAAGACAAAGGATGAAGGATGGAGGAGGACCTGCGCGCCCGGCGCGCCCGTTATCAGCCGCCAGTCGTTACTTATTGACCCCCGTAAAGGCGCCCTTCTTTTCATCCACCGGTATCCCGATGATGCCGTGAGTCATGTCCTTCACGGCGAAGAAAATGACGTCCTCGTCCTCGGTGGCGATGGTGTAATGCACGACGTTGGCCGGGAAATAGAGCAGCGTACCGGGGCCGCAGATTCGCTCCGGCTGGTCTCCCACCTTGACACGCAGCTTCCCTTTCACGATGTAATTCCATTGCTCGTTGGGATGGTGGTGGGGGTTCGAGCCGGTGCCACGCGCCTTCGTGACCAGCGCGCATTGCATGCGCTCGCCCTCGACCACGGGGCCATGCCCGGTCGAGTACCCGGTGCCCGCTTCGATGCCGGCCATCTGCATAAGCGGAAAGATATACTCACCGTCGCCGCCTTTCACGGCGCCCTCGGTCTTCGTCTGCTTGCGGGATGCTTCCTTCGTTGTCATGGAGTGTCCTTGCGGTGGGAGTGTCCGCGAAGCATAGTGAGCGCCCTTCCATACGTCAAATTCGAGTCAAGAGCGCAGTGGGCCAACGGCGGCAGGGCATTGTGAGCGCTTGTTTGCATCGCTTCCCTCTTCTATGATTCACCAACGGTGTTCGGCCGATTAACGCGAGGACCATCCAGCAGGAGGGCAGGATCATGACGGACTGGAAGAAGAAGCTGGGCTTTATCGTTCCCTCCTGGAACACGGTAATGGAGTACGAGTGCCAGCGCCTCGCGCCCGATGGCGTCTCGGTTCACTTCACCCGCATCGCTCACACTAACGACGACGAAGAGACGCTCCTCCACATGATTCACGAGGTGCCCGCGCTGGCCACGCTTCTGGCGCATGCCAAGCTCGACGCCATCTGCTTCGGCTGCACGGGCGGCAGCTTCGTTCGGCCCACCATGGACCGTGAAATCTCTGACCTGATCAGGGAAAAAACGGGAATTCCCGCGACCACGACCGCAACGGCCCTCGTCGAAGCCATGCGCGAAATGCATATTGCACGCGTCGCGATCGCTTCACCGTATCCGCAATGGCTGAACGAGCGACTGGTCTCCTTTCTCGCCGGCAAGGGCATCGAGGTCGTCCGAGAAAAAGGCCTCAACACCGAGTGCCCGGCGTTTCTCCCGCCAGAGCGCTCCAGGGAACTCGCGCGCGAGGTGGATTGCCCGGAAGCCGACGGCATTTTCATCAGCTGCACAAATTTCCGCGCTCTGGAAGGTGTCGAGGAACTCGAGGCGGAACTGGGGAAACCCGTCCTCACCAGCAACACCACCACGATGTGGCACACGCTGCGCACGGCTGGGTTCGAGGGACAGGCGCAACGAGGCGGGAAACTGATGCGTGAGCACCTGACGGTATCGCCCGCCCAGCGCGTCGGCGCAAAAGGGGCGCGCCCTGTTCGAGAGAAAGTGGGATAAGCCTCCCGCAGCGCAGGACAAAAAAAGGGCGGCTCAGCCGCCCTTTTCGTTTCCCGCGCTGCGCCCGTTGAATACGTTCATCCGGTCACTGGTCACTGGTCACGGATTTTAGGCCGACACATCGGCCTTCAAACCCGCCTGCTCAATGCCGTACGCGCAGCACGCTTCGTCCTCCTCGCCCGTGCCACCGCTGCCGCCAGCCGCGCCGAGAATCTCGCCCTGCGCGTTCTTGATCAGCACCGCGCCGGTCTGCGGCAGGAACTTGCCCTCGGCAGTCGCCGCCAGCGTGACGAAGAAGTTGGGGTTGTCCTTCGCGCGCTTGAAGAGCGCCCGGCTCGAGGCGCCCATCGCCACCGACGCCCACGCCTTGCCGCGAGCGACGTCGAGACGAAACATGCTGGCGCCGTCCTGGCGTTGTGCAGAGACGACATTGCCACCATCGTCGATCACGACGACACCGAGCGGCTTGACCTTCATCTCAGCGGCTTTAGCAAAGGCTTTCTCGATGATGGTATTGGCTTGCTTGAGCGTGAGCTTGGACATCAACTCCTCCTTGAGAATCGGGTGGGGAAACATCGAACGCCGTTCTTTTCGGGCATACGGCCGATGAACGTTAGCGGCGACGAAGCGTGGCGACTATACAAACTCCGCTCGGTCGCTGTCAATCAGCGCCCTACCGGGGGATATGGTGGTGATTACTGGTGATAAGCAGAACCGGGGCAAACAAGGGCTCAACCTGACCTCTTATCACCATTTTTCATTACGACCTCTCGTCACCACTATTCATCACATTCAAGAACCAGGTGCGGCTAGAGCGGCGTCCTGACAACCTGTCCATTGGACTGCACAAACCAGCGTTCACTCTGGAAGGGTTTGCCTGAGAGCCGCGCGCTCATCCAGTCGGCGATCATCACCGCGGGCGTCGGGCCGAGGTTGGTCGAGGGCACGTTGCCGACCGAGTGGCGGCAGTCCTGATAGACGACAAGGCGCTTCTTGCTTTTCAGTGCTGCGATGAGTCGCTCGGTGTGCTCCATCGGCGCGAGCTCGTCGGCCTCGCCCGCGACGCATAAAAAGGGGGCGCGAATCTTCTCCACATGCCCCTCCCACGTCAGTGTCCGGCAGAACTGATCGAATGCGCCTTCATCGGTAAAGCCCGACATGTACATGAAGCGCCGCTTGAAAGTCGGGCAGGCCTCTTCGAAGATCGTTCGCATCCCGGGCTCAAGGCAGGTAGCCATCACCGCGCACGCCTTGAAGCGCGGCTCGGTCGCCGCGACGATAGTGCCGAAGAACGAGCCCATGCTCTGGCCGACGACACCGATGCGCTCTGGATCGACTTCGGAGCGCGCGCGCAGCCACGCCATGACAGCGTGGCCCGCCTCGATCCAGTTCGGCATGCTGACGTGGATCCCGTTTACAGCGCTCTCGTACTGGCCCGGTCCTTCGAGCGTCAGCACCGCGATGCCGCGCTGCAGCCAGCGGTCCCCGTACATCGCCACGCCGGTTTCCTTGAAGCCGTCCATGCCCGGGATCGCCCAGATTGCCGGCAACCGCCCCCCGTCGTAGCCCTGCGGAAGATGGAACCAGCCAGGCAGCGCCTTATCCCCGAACGGGACCCAGGCCGCCTCCACCTTATGGTCGGCCAGCTCGCCGTAGCGCGTGTAGCAGGCGCGCTTGCGCTTGTTGAGCATCAGGTTGGTATCGTTGTTCTCGTCGTGGGGCCACTGCGCCGCAGCGTAGTGGATCGCGGCCATGAAATAATTCTGGCGCGCGGTCACGAGCGCCCCCTCCTCTTCCGCAGCTTTCGCCTTGGCCTCACGCCGACGCGCGGTCGCCTCGAACGCGGGACCAATGTCCGCGTATTTCTTCACCTTTTCGCGAATCGCGGCAAAATCGGCATTCGCCTCGGGTCCGCACGGCGCGTTGTAGCTGATCGAGCGCGGCTGGTCCCAGTCCACGCCATTCGCCCGGATGATGTTGTCGATGAGCCAGCGCTGCTCCGCCCAGCGGCGGGTGAGCGCCCGCCCATGGGCCTTGTTCGTCGCATTCACGCTTTCACTCCTTCCGTCTGCGAGGGCCGGTGCCCGTATTTGATAATTCGTGAGTCGTGAGTGGAAAGCGATGAGTATCGACCGCCGACGCGCGGTTCAATCCGCTCACGCTTCACGGCTCTGATCAGCGTTCATCTGCGGTTAATGCTTTTTTCTTGTCTTGTCAGCCGCGCCAGTTATCCGCCGCGCCGTGCTTTCTGATCGCCGCCTCGAGCCGCTCGGTGGAGCGTACCGCCGCGTAGCGAACCGGCCGGCCTTTCCGCACCACGAAACGGTAGTCCTTCCCGCGCGGAACGTGGAGCACGTCGCCGGCGCCAGCGCGCCGCTTCTCTCGGCCAATCCGGGCATCGAGGCCCCCGTGGATCACGTAGAGGAATATTTCATGCTGAGCACGCTTCGCCTCCTGCACGTGCAGCGGAGGTGACTCCACGAACCCGAACGCGATATTCGTGCCCTCGACCCAGCGCTCGCAATGCCCCGAGGCGGCCGGCGCTTCGAGCGACTCGATCATCGGGTAATAGCAGTTGCCAAGGCCGTCGACGATCGCGCGCGACTTCTCCGGTTCTTTTCGTCTGCCGGGATAGCGACCCTCCTTCACCGCGCGCTGGACTTCTTTTGCTGAAGGCGCTTTGTCCGGGAGCCCCTCATCAGCGGCGGCGCCGATCATGGTCCAGGTCCGGTCCTTGATGTAGAGATAGTGAAGGTCCCCATCCTCCGTCGCCTTGAAGCCGTGGCGGGCGTACGGCGGAAAATGCACGAATGTTCCGGGCTCAATAATCCGTCGGTCCTTGCCGACGATGCAGTCGACCTTGCCGCGCAGGGGGAATGCCATCAGTTCGTTGGGATGGTAATGGAGCTCGGCCCCGGTTCCGGCGCGCTTCTTGATCATGCGGAAATACATGAACTCGCCTTCGATCACTGGACCCACCGCGGTCGACAGGTGAGGGTTGAAGCGGTGGGTTTTCATTTTCTCGAAACGATAGAACGGCATGAGTTTTCACTCCCAAACATATGGCCCAACCGCGCGGACACTCATCCGCCGGCGCGCCCCGGTCACCACGCGCACCACCATTGGGCGTCCCAAGTTTATTGGATACACTTGCGGATGGGTAGCAGATCGCAGTCCAAATGGTGACGCCTCCCCCATGAGCGAACTCCACTTCCTTTCCATTGCCGAGGCTGCGCGCCTTATCAAGTCCCGGAAACTCTCTCCGAGCGAGCTCGCGCAAGCGCACCTCGATCGCATCAGCGCGCTCGACGGCCAGCTGAACGCGTTCATCACCCTGACCGCCGAACTCGCGCTGAAGCAAGCGCGGCAGGCAGAGCGCGAAATCGCGAAGCGGAAGTACCGCGGCCCCTTGCACGGCATTCCGATCGGGCTCAAAGACATCTACAACACAAAAGGCATCCTGACCTCGGGACATTCGCGGGTTTGTATCGATAACATCCCCGACCGCGATGCAGCGACCGTGACGAAGCTTTACGAGGCGGGCGCCGTGCTGCTCGGCAAGCTCGCGACGCACGAATTCGCCCACGGCGGGCCTTCGTTCGACCTGCCCTGGCCGCCGGCGCGCAATCCCTGGCACCTGGAGCACTTCACAGGCGGCTCGTCGAGCGGCTCAGGCGCCGCGCTCGCAGCGGGACTTGCGATGGGAGCGATGGGATCAGACACCGGTGGCTCGATCCGGGGACCCGCTTCCCACTGCGGCATTGTCGGGCTCATGCCAACCTACGGGCTCGTGAGCCGAGCGGGCGTCATTCCCAACTCGTACACCTTCGACCACTGCGGGCCCATGACGCGCACGGTGGAAGACTGCGCACTCATGCTGCAGGCACTCGTGGGCTACGACGCGGAAGACGCAGGCAGCATCCCGGCGAAGGCTCCCGACTACAGCGCGGGGCTCAAGCGCGGGATCAAAGGACTTCGGATCGGCGTACTACGGCACTACTGGGAGCAGGACCTCCCCGCGCACGAAGACTTGCGTCATGCGATGGACGCAGCGATCGGGGTCCTGAAAAAGCTCGGCGCAAAGGTGGAGGACTGCCGCACGCGCCCCATGCAGGATGCGCTCGACGTCAAGGTCATCATCGCCGAGACGGAGATCTTCTCGATCCACTACCGCGAGCTCGCGAAGCGCCCGGGCGACTTTGGCCGGGACATCCTTGGGCGCATGCTTCCGGCCTGCCTGTTCCAGGCCGCGGATTATGTCGCCGCCTCGCGCGAGCACCGGCGCATGATCCTCGAAGGACGCCGGCTGTACGAAAAGTACGACGTGCTGCTCACCGCCGGCTTCGGCCCTGCTCCGCGCCTCGACGGTTATCGTACGACCAACTTCTGGCAGCGCTCCAACGTTTTCACGCCGTCCAACGTGACGGCGGGGCCGGCGCTTGAACTCTGCAACGGCTTCAGCAAGAGCGGCCTGCCACTCGGGCTGCAGGTGATCGGCCGGCCGTTCGATGAGGCAACCGTCCTGCGGGTGGGCCACGCCTACCAGCAGGCGACTGACTGGCACCTGCGGCGCCCGCACCTCACGCCTGGCGCACCGCAACCGCCGGTCAACGCGGATGGCAACGAGCCGCACCCCGCTGACGTGGACTCGAAGACCCGTGCGCTGATTCTCGAGATGGCCGCGCGGGCCGGGCTTGAGCTCGACGAGCGCCAGCAGGCGATCCTGCTCGAGACGGCGCCATATGCGCTCGCGATGGCGGAGCGCATCCGCAAGGACCGGAACCGGTTCGAGGAGCCCGCATTGGTGTTCAGGTTCCCTAACTAAAGACGATTACTGGTGATGAAAAATGGTGATGAGTACTGGTGATACGGGAAACCGTTGAAAGCCGACGGTGTTCATCACTATATTTCATCACCATCATCTCATCACCATTTCTCATCACCCCTTGGCGCTGCGAGAAAGAAAACGAGATGACTACACGTGAGCCGCTCTGGGCGGGAGAAAAGGAGGGGCGCTCCTTCCGGCGCCTGGACGTCACGACCATGCTGAACGGCGCGATGCTCGCGATCCCGCTGCACGTCGTGACGGGACGCCACCCGGGACCCACGTTCGGAATCGTGACCAACACGCACGGCGACGAGTTCGCCGCGACGATCGCGATCCGGCAGTTCCTGGATGGCCTCGACACCGCGAAGCTGAAGGGGCGAATCGCGGTCGTGTCGGTCGCCAACCCGATGGCGACCGCCGGCTTCGGTCGGCAAACGCCCGAGCAGCACGGCCGCACCGATCTCCACGAGGTCTACCCGGGCAATGCGCGCGGCAACACGACGCAGATGATCGCCGCGACGATCACCGAGCATGTCCTGCATCATGTGGATGCGCTCATCGATTTTCATTCCGGCGGCAACGGGGGTCGCCTGCAGGCGCGCGTGGACTACAACACCAAGACGCCGGACGATCTCAAGCAGAAGAACCTGGCGCTCGCCCGCGCATTCGGCGCGCCTTTCGTGCATGAGAACGAGTTCGCCGGCGCTGCGGCTCAATATCTCAACGGCCGCGGCATTCCAGCCGTCAACCCCGAGGTAGGCGGAGCCTATCTCGGCCCGCACAGCACGGGCTACTACACGAAGATGATGGTCGACGGTCTCGCCGGCATGACTCGGCACCTCGGGATGATCGAAGGGGTGACGAAGCCCGTGAGACAGCTTCATTTCGACCTCAAGGCGCGCCGCGAGATCCGCCCCAAGCAGAGCGGTTACCTCGTTTCCTTCTACGAGCGGCCGGAAGACCTCTGCCAGCTTATCAAAGGCGGCACCAAGCTCGGCGAAGTCGTGGATCTCTACAGCTACCAGGTAATCGAGCAGCTCGTCGCGCCGTTTGACGGCTACCTGTTCTTCTCGCGCTACTCCGGCGTGGTGGGTGGCGGGACGCAAGCCTTCGCGCTTGCCGAGGCGACTCAGTCGCGCTGGCTCGACTGAGCCCTCACCGCGGAGGAAATGGTGTGAATTAATGGTGATGAGTGATTATGATGAAAAATGATGATAAACAGCGTTGGTCATTGCACGCTCGCGCTGCGCGGCTAGTCATTGGCCGCACCCGTCACCAGCACGCATCACCGCTACCCATCACCAGTTTCCATCACCATTTTTGAGCATGGACGGCTTTCTAGGACTCGGAGCGATGGCGGTCCTCGCGTGCGCAATCGCGATGACCGCCGGCGGCACGGTCAAAGGCGTCGTCGGCATCGGCCTGCCGCTGGTGTCGCTGCCCGTTATGGCAATCTTCATACCCATTCCGAAGGCGATCGCCCTGCTGTTGCTTCCCTCTTTCGCAACCAGCGTGTGGCAGACCTTTCACGGCGGGTTGTTCGTGCCCTCGGTCAAGCGTTTCTGGCCGCTTCTCCTGGGAATGGCGATCGGAACGCCGATCAGCGTTCGTATGCTCGCAACCTTTGACGTCACGGTGCTGTACCTGACTCTGGGCACCATCGTCGCAATGTTTGCCGTATTGCTGCATCGGAGCATCGTGTTGCCTGTCTCCCCGCGCGCCGAGCCGTGGGCGGCGCCGGTAGTGGGGGCGGCATCGGGACTCGTCGGCGGGTTGTCGATGCTGTTCGGCCCGGTCTACGCGATGTATCTCGCCGGGCTCAAGCTCGGCAAGGAGCGCCTTGTTGCCGTGATCGCACTATGCAACGTCTGGGCCACCGTCGTTCTGGCGGCGTCGATGGCCCGGTTCAATCTTTTCGGCGGCACCGACTTCTTGGCCTCCCTGCTGGCATTGATTCCATCGTTCGCGGGGCTGGCACTTGGCCAATGGCTGCGCCGTTACATAAACGAGGATCGCTTCCGCAAAACCCTCGCGGCAGTGCTGTTCCTGATCGGCCTCAATCTCATCCGCAAGGCCTACGCCTAGCGGCATTCCTGGATAATGGTGATGAGCACTGGTGATAAGTGAGCGGTGAAATGCCAATAGGGTTTTTCACCATTTTTCACCGCTCCTGTTAAGAGGGAAAAGGGAGAAGCAGATGAGTTCTCAACGCAAGGCGATGCACGCAGGCGAAGCGGTGGCCGAGGCCTTACAGGAGGAAGGGGTCGGGACCGTCTACAGCGTACCCGGTTCCCATATCCACCCGATCTACGACGGATTGAGCCGGGTGAAGTCCGTCCGGTTCGTCACGTGCAAGCAGGAACCGAACACGTCTCTCATGGCGGACGCCTATGGCCGCCTAACGGGCAAGCCGGGCGTGTGTGTCGTCACGGCCGGCCCCGGTTGCGTCAACTCCATGGCCGGGGTGGCACAGGCCTACGGCGCAGCCTCCCCGATGGTTCATATCAGCGGTGCCGTACCGCTCAAGGCCGACCTCGAGGCCTTTCACGGCGTCGACGATCCCGCCTTCGTCAACGAAATGTTCAAGAAAATCACCAAATGGACGGCGCGCGTCGAGCGCATCGAGGACATTCCCGAGGTGATGGCCAAAGCGTTTCACATTGCGCGCAGTGGGCGCCCCGGCCCCGTGCACGTCGAGCTGCCGCGACTGGCGGATTACAGCGAATACGTCCTTCAGAAAGAGCCGGCAGCTCTGCCGGCGTACAAACCCCTGCCCACTGTCGTGGCAAGTCCCGATGCGCGGGACGTGGACCGATTTGCCAAGCAGCTCATGAACGCCCGATCCCCGGTCATCGCGGCAGGCAAAGGTGTGATCCGGCGGGGCGCCCTGCAGGAATTGTCCCAGCTCTCGCTGAAACTTCAGGCGCCGGTCATCTGCGCGCAGGACGCGATTGGCGTCATTCCGGAAGACCACCCGTTCTTCGCCGGGCATTTCTCCCCCCTGAGCAACCATCCCCTTTGCGTCGAGGTGCTGCAGCAGACCGATTTGATCCTCGGGGTCGGGCTCAGGGCGGGTGCAGCCGAGCTAACCGACCTCAAGAGCTGCGCGCCGGAACGAAATGTCATCCTCGTCGGCTTCGATGACGCAGCGAATGCGCGCTATGAGGGCGAGAACCAGCGCGTGGCCGATCCCAGGCTCTTTCTCGCGGCGTTGCTCGAGCGACTTGGAAATGATCAGCGCCCGCATGATGAGGCACGCCTCGCGCGACTGGCCGAGCGCAAGCTCGCTGTGCGCGACGCCCTCGCCGCGCACAGCGCGCCGCACAGGAATGATAAGCCGATCCATCCCGGCGTACTGATGGAGGCGATGAATGCGGTGCTCGACAAGAACGCCGTCGTTGCGAGCGATGTCGGCAACTGTCAGATGTGGGCGCGCGCATACCGCCGCATCGCCACGCCCGAGTCGTTCATGCAGTCCGGCGTCTGGAACGCCATGAGCTACGGACTGCCAACGGCCATCGTGGCGAAGATGGAGTTTCCCGGGCGCCAGGTCGTCGCCCTCGCCGGGGACGGGGCGTTCCTCATGACAATTGGCGATCTTCCCACCGCAGCAGAATACGGCGCAAACATCGTCATGATCATCCTCAACGACGGCGCCTTCGGCCAGACCTATATGCAGCAATCCAACATCTACGGCCATACCTATGGAACTGCCTTCCGCAGCCCCAACTTCGCGGACATCGCCAAGGCCTGCGGCGCCGAGGGAATCCGCGTCACCGAGCCAGGCGACATCGAAGGAGCGCTGCGGCAGGCACTCGCCACGACCAAAGACAGGCCAGTCCTGGTGGAGGTAATGGTGGGCAGGGGGTCCTACCCGAAGCTCTAAATGGTGATGAGTAGTGGTGACGCGAGTCACTGCCAGCCGCACCACCAGTCAGGCGCCTTCGCTCTCGACCACCGTTTTTTGCTTTTCGGTTAGATGAATCTGCGTTTACCCGCGTTTATCTGCGGCTAAATTCGTTTTTTTCAGTCGGTCTAGCGCCGCTCGAGTTGGTCGAGCAACGACGGATCGCGCAACGTCGTATCCTGGCCGCGCACCGGATTCTCGATCGCCTCGCGCAAGCTGTGCGCGCCTTTCCATTCCGCGGGCGGCCGGACCGAGCCTTCGCTGCCCACTTGGTCGATGCCCCAGTAGATTTCCAGACGGTGATTGTCGGGATCGCGGAACTCGATGGCGAGCTGGACGCCCGCTCGCCGGCGCCCCTCGAAATCAATGGTTGCGCCGCTCTCGCGCAGGCGCTTCGCGGCGAGCAATACCTCGTCCAGCGTGCCCACCTCGAAGGCGACGTGGTTCAACTCGACGTTGGGCGCTGTCCCGTCAAGGGTGCCGACAAGACCGATCCCGTGATGGTCCGTGTTGCAACGCAGGAACACCATGCCGCCCGGCACCATCTCGTCAGGATAAACATCGGAAATCTGAAAACCCAGAACCTCGGTATAGAACCTGACCGAGCGCTCCAGATCTCGGCAATTGAGCACGACGTGTCCGATCTTGCGGATCTGGAACCCCAGCCCGTTGGGCCGCGCGTATTCCCGCAACCTTTGCACCGTGGGATGCTTCTCGATTCCCTCATACGAGCCGCTGTAAGGCCGCTGGCGCGAGCCATGGTCAGTGGGCGTGGCCGGCGAAGAAGCTTTTCTATTCATGGCAATCTCTTTTCCACGTAATCAATGAAAAGGCGAACGAGACAGGCTCGAGGCGAACCAAAGCCACTACGCATTACCCTTTCCGCATTACAAACGGATCGAGCAGTATCGCAGAACGCGGCCGCGAGCGTCGAGTCATGCCTGAATGAAAATCAGTCACCAGGCAACTGAATGACCAGGTCACGACGCAAACGCGCCCAGGCAAGCACGTGGCCGCTCAGGAGCTTAGCCGCCTCGTTGCTTGACTGCCTGGATCAGAGCTCGCCATCCGAGAGCACCGCCCAGCTTCGTCCTGCCTTGGGGCAGACATGGACAAGCCGATTTCCCTGGGCTACCTTTAGCGGTTTCTCAAAGTGACAGAAAACAACGGGAGCGCAAAATGCTCAAGAAGGACATCAGGATCCAATCGAGTCAGGGTGGCGAGTTCGACTGCTATCTGGTTACGCCCGATACCGCGGCCCCGGTCCCGGCCATTGTCCTCGCCTCCGCCGTGCACGGCGTCGACAAGGACATTCGCGCTATAGCCGACGAATTCGCCTCGCGCGGCTACATCGCCGCGGCGCCCGACTTGTTCTGGCGCTCGATTCCGGGGCCCCTGTCGCGCGATGACAACCGCACGAAGGAGCGCTCGCAGCCGCGCCTGGATAAGATCAGGACGGGTGAAACCGACCTGGTGGACACCCTCGCCGAAGTGCGCAAGCAGCCGTCGTTCAACAGACGCGCCGCGGTGATGGGCTTCTGCTACGGCGGCCCCTACGCGATCCTCGGCCCGAAGCGCCTCGGCTACGACGCGGGGATATCCTGCCACGGCACGAACATGCTGGACTATATCAAGGAGCTCGAAGGGGTCACGCAGCCGGTCTGCATCATCTGGGGCGACCAGGACCACCAGGCGCCCGCGCCTGTGCTCGATGCCTACCGCGGCGTTCCATCGCGCATGAAAAACGTGGAAGTGCACATCTTCCCCGGCGTGCTTCACGGCTACATGATGCGGGAGAGCCCGAAGGCGTTCCATCAGGAAACATACGACTTCTCGATGGCGCGCGCGCTGTCCATTCTCGAAGGGCTGCGGGGCGAAGGGGAGCGTATGCGCAAAGCAGGTTAATTTAGCCGCGGATAAACGCAGATACACGCAGACGACGAACTAAACAGACTCAAGAACCGTTCATGTATCGGCGTTAATCGGCGTGCATCGGCGGCAAGTAAACGTCATTCGGGGTTCGGGGTTCGGGGTTCGGGGTTCGGGGTTCTTGAGTATGTAGATCTGTGTTTATCTGCGTTTATCTGCGGCTAAATCGGTTTTTGGTTTATTGCGGTCACGGGTCACTGGTCACCGGCGTTCAGCGCGCGGGGCGATGAGCCCCTCCTTCTCGAGGAGCGGATAGATGCCGCCGGCCTGAACGAGCGCCAACAGTTTCGGCGGCATCGGCTTTCCTGCCAGCGCCGTACCGCGCGTCACGTTCTTCACCGCCGCGCGCTCGAAGTCGACCTCGGCGATGTCTCCCTCCTCGAACGCTTCGTCCACGCCCGGGCACTCGACTGCCGGGAAGGCGAAGTTCACGCAGTTGCGAAAGAAAAGGCCGTTGATATACGGGGCCAGCAGGCAGGAAAGCCCGAGATTCTTCAACGAGCGCGCCGCCGGACGGCTCGAGCCCATGCCGAAGTTCTTCCCGCCAATCAGGATGTCCCCCGGCTTGACCTCATCCGCCCAGCCCGGCCGGTTGGCGCTGAAGACGTAGCGCACCTGCTCCTCGGGCTTCAGGTAGAACGCCGCCGACGGAAGAATCAAGTCGGTGTTGATGTTGTCGCCGACTATCCACACTCTGCCTTGGAACTTCATGGGCTCTCGTCAATGAAAATAGATCATGGCTGGAGGCCAAATGGTGATGAAAAATGGCGATGAACACCCTCTTCCGTCGTAGCTCCTATCACCGATAATCATCACCATTTCAGCTCAAGAAATCGCGAGGATCGGTAATCGAGCCGCGGATCGCAGAAGCTGCGACAGTGGCCGGCGATCCCATATAGATGCGCGCACTGGGATCGCCCATGCGGCCCTTGAAATTGCGCGTGCTCGCGGTAATGCACGTCTCGTTCGGACCCAGCAGCCCCAGGTGCCCGCCGCCGCAGGCGCCGCAGGTGGACGGCGTCACCACCGCCCCCGCCTCGGCGAGCGTGGCAATGATCCCCTGCTTCGCCGCCTCACGATAGATGTGCTGGGACCCCGGGGTGATGATCAAGCGCACGGTGGAGGCCACCCGCTGTCCGTTCAGCACGGCGGCGGCAAGCGCGAGGTCATCCAGCGTTCCGTTCGCGCACGATCCGATGAAGGCCTGGTCGATGCGCGTGCCTGCCGCCTCGGCCACCGGCCGGGAGTTCCTGATCACGGAATCGGGAAGCGCCACCAACGGCTCGAGCGCGGAAAGATCCACCTTACGCACGGCGGCATAGCGCGCATCCTTGTCGGGACACACGCTTTCGAAAGGTCGCGGATTGCGCGCGCGCAGCCATTCCTCCATCACCTCATCGGCCTCGAAGGTGGCAAATTCCGCCGAGAGCTCGGCGCCCATCGTTGTGAGCGTCTTGCGTGCCGGGATCGACAGACTTGCGACACCGGGCCCACCGAACTCCACATTCTGGGTCGCGTGATCGCCGTGCTCTCCGGAAATCTGAAGAAAGGCATCCTTTGCGGTTACAGCGCGAGAGAGTTTTCCCCCCAGCTCGTAACGCACCGTCTCGCCGACCCGAAACCATGTCTCCCCCTTGATCGCGGAGTAGACGACGTCGGGCTCACCCACGCCACGCGCGATGCAGTTGAACACGCCGGCGCTGCAGGTATGCGAATCGCTGCATACCAGCACGCTACCGGGAAGGGCATAGCCGTGGTCGGCGACGAGCTGGTGGCTGATGCCCTGGCTGTAGCCGACATCGTGAAAACGCCTGATGCCGAACTTCTCGACGAACCGGCGACCCGTGCCGTGCGCCTCCGCGCTGTCCGTCGTCGAGGCCGGCACGCGATGGTCGAACACCACGACGATACGGTCCGGGTCCCTCACCTTCAAGATCTCCCGCCAGCGACTCGCCGTGAAGCTGTTGTCGATCAGCACCACGGTGTCCACTTCGACGGTCACAAGATCGCCCGGCCCGACCTTCGCCTGGCCGCTCTTCTTGGCGAGAATCTTCTCGGCGATCGTCATGCCCATGGCTGGTTCCTCGCGACTGCGCGCCTCATCGTGCTCAAATATGGTGATGAATGATGTTGAGAAAGGGTGATAAACACCGCTGGCCGAAGTAACTCTTATCACCAGCGCTCATCACCAGTACAAAGGGCGGCGTCAGCCGCCGGCGTAGCGCCGCTCGAGATCATCGAGCTGCGCCATCCCCATGAGATCGTTGATCTCCTCGAATGAGACTTGGAGATCGGGCCGCTCGACCACGCGCTGCTTATCGAGCGTCTCTCCCTTGAACGCTGCCATGGCGTTCATCATGCCTTTCACCGCTGCCGTCGTCAGCAATCGCGGATAGCTCACCACGGCCACGCCCAGTGCCTCGAGCTCCTTTGGCGTCATGAGGGGCGTGGTCTTGCGCGTGCGCAAGCCGAGGCCCATGTTGACGATCAGGGGCTTGGGCACGCCCTTTGCCACTTTCGCGATGTCTTCTCTGGAAAGCAGCGCATCGGCATAGAGGCAGTCCGCACCCGCCTCAGCGTAGAGATTGAGCCGGCGGATCGCGTCGTCCACACCGATGGGGCCGGCGGCATCGGTGCGCGCGATGATGATGAAATCGGGATCGACGCGAGCATCCACCGCCGCTTTCACTTTCTGCACCATTTCATCGGCGCTGATCACGCTCTTGCCCGCCATGTGACCGCAGCGCTTGGGCCAGACCTGATCCTCGAACATGACGGCCGCGACACCCGCCTTCTCGAAGGCGCGCGTCGCGAAATAGACACTCATGGCGTTGCCGTAGCCGGTATCCGCATCGGCCCGAAGCAGCAGGCTGGTGCAGTCCGCAAGCCGACGGGCGTTGGAGACGTTTTCCTCCAGCCCCATCACACCGCGGTCGGCCCAGCCAAGCCGGCTCTCCGACGTGCCCGCGCCCGTGATCGAGCCCGATTTGAAGCCCATGCGCTCCACGAGGCGCGCGCTGTAGCCGTCGTAGACGCCGGGCGCAACCACAATCTCGGGTGCGTTGATCAGTGCTCTCAGTTGCCGGCCTTTGCTCGCCATTTCCCGCTCCGCTCTCTATTCGAGAAAGTGATGACTGGTGGTGATGAATACTGGTGATGAAAGATGGCGATAGGTGGCCGCGGAATCCCGATGGTGTCCATCACCATTTCGGCTCACCAGGCCACGGTTCCGCCATCGACCGGGATGATCGCGCCGGTGATGAAGTTCGAGGCGTCCGAAGCCAGCAGAACGGCAATGCCCTTCAGATCGTCCGCGCCGCCCGTCCGCGCGAGCGGGATCTCGCGCAGGATCTGCTCGGCGCCGCGCTCGAAGAGCTTCTGGTTGATGGGCGTCACGAAGAACCCCGGGCAGACGCAGTTGACGTGGATGTTGTACTGCGCCCACTTGATCGCGAGGTCGCGCGTGAACTGCACCAGGGCCCCTTTGCTGGTGCTGTAGACGACCGAGTTGTAGGCCTTGGGGTTGCGCCCGATCAATCCCGCGACCGAGGCGATATTGATGATCTTGCCGCGCCTCGCCTTGATCATTTCGCGGCCGAAAGCCTGCGCACAGATGAACGGCGCGGTGATGTTGAGGTCCATGATCTGCTGCCAGCGCTCGAGCGGCATTTCCTCGGGCGGCGCAACCCAGGCGCGCCCCGCATTGTTGACGAGCACATCCACCCGCCCGAATTTCTTGAGGGTGGCCGCCTTCACGGCTTCGACCTGGTCGGGCTTGGTGATATCGGCGGCGATCGCCAGCGCCATCACGCCGCACTTTTCCAGCTCGTGCGCGGCCTGCTCGCAGTTCTCGAGCTTGCGCGAGCACACCACGATGTGCGACCCCGCCTCCGCCAGCCCCGTTGCCATCTGCAGCCCGAGCCCCGTGGCCCCGCCGGTCACGACGCTCACGCGACCGTCCAGACTCATCAGCTCCTTAACCGTTGCCATACACCCCTCCAAAAACCTGACGACAGTCCCTACAGCAGCCGCTTCATTTTGCGCCCGCCCGTCGGCTCGAATCCGTTGTCCTTGTAAAAGCTCACCGTCCGCGCGAACTCGGGCAGGGGGGGCGTCGCCAGCTCGAGGCGCTTCCATCCCGCTGCGCGGCCGTGCGCGACGCATGCCTCCACCAAGTGGGCGCCGACCTCACGCGATCGCCACTGTTTGGCGACGTAGAACTCCTGGATGATCCCGAACACGCCCTGCGCATAAAGTGACCGGCTCTCGCAAAGCGTCGCCACCCCGATCGTCTGCCCGCTCGTGTCATCCAGCGCGATATAAGCGACGTAATTCCCGTCCGCAATCCAATCGCGGCCCAGGACTGCGCTCATCTGAGCATCGACGTCGAAGTGCTCATGGCCGATCATCTCGATGATCTCGTCGGTCAGCGCTTTCACCATGCGCGCGACTTCCGGCGCGTCGGCCGGCGTTGCCTGCCTGATCGTGACCGCCATTTCCGTTACCCGTCCTTTAGCAGCTCGCGCGCGATGATGTTGCGCTGGATCTCGGAGGTGCCTTCGTAGATCCGGGTAATGCGGGAATCGCGGTACATCGTCTCGATGCCCGCCTCGCGCATGTAACCCATTCCGCCATGGATCTGCACTGCACTGTCGGCGACCTTGCCAAGGGCCTCCGTCGTGAAAAGCTTCGCGACGGAAGCCTCGAGCGTGCCGCGCTCGCCGCGCGCGAAGATCTCCAGCGCGCGCTCGACGAGCAGCCGTGAGGCATCGCGCGCCACCGCCATATCGGCGAGCATCCATTGCAATCCCTGATATTCGGCAATCCTGCGCCCGCCCTGGGCGCGCGTCTTCATGTATGCGGCGCTGCGGGCGATCAGCTTGTCCATCATGCCCACGCAGCGTGCGGCGATGGTCACGCGTCCCCACGTGAGCGTCTTCATCGCCTGGATATAGCCCATGCCCTCTTCGCCCAGCCGGTTTTCGACGGGCACCTCGCAGCGCTCGAGGACGACGGGCGCGGTGCTGACGCCGTGCATGCCCATCTTGAGCTCGTTGCGGCCGACCTTGAGTCCTGGAAAACCGCGCTCGACGATGAACGCCGAGATCCCCTTCGTGCCCTTCGCCTTGTCCGTGACGGCCATCACCGTGAAGACATCCGCGATGCCGGCATTGGTGATATAGATCTTCTCGCCGTCGAGGACATAGCGGTCGCCCTGCTTCACCGCGGTCGTCCGCATCGCGGCCGGATCGGACCCGGCCTGCGGCTCGGTCAGCGCGAAACAGCCGATCAACTCGCCAGTGGCCATCCGGGGCAGGTACTGGCGTTTCTGCCCCGCGCTGCCGAGCGCCACGATGCCCGTGGTCGCGATTCCCGTATGGTTCGCGATCACGCTGGCAAAGCCGTAATTCGACTTGCCGAGCTCTTCCTCGATTGCGCACTTGCCGGCAAGATCAAAGCCGGCGCCGCCATACTCCTCGGGAATCGTGATGCCGAAAAGCCCAAGGTCGCGCGCCATCTGCATCAGCTCGTCGGGAATCGTGTCGTGCTCCTCGATCCAGCGCGAGCGGGGCTCGACCTCATGCTCGAGGAAGCGCCGCAGCGCTTCGCAGAATTGCCGCACTTCAGGAGAAAGCTCGATTGGCAT
>Ga0111145_1048_pt1 | contig 18942 bp, 13 predicted proteins | sample DeeMarSeWOR28_12_FD_80392 | JGI IMG/M metagenome (GOLD analysis project Ga0111145, IMG submission 80392) | Betaproteobacteria bacterium SG8_41 | reverse complement strand
AATGGTAACGCATGCACTGCTCGGCGCGCGAGCCGCGTAAAATGGGGCTTCCAAGAAATAATGCTGACGGGGAGGTTGCGTGGCAGCGGTCGGGGTAATCGGTACGGGACTGATGGGCGCGGCGTGCATCGAGCGTCTCAAGGGGGCGGGCCTCGAGATCGTCGCCTATGACGTAGACGAGGCAAAGCGCGCGGCGGCGGCGAAACTCGGCGCGCGGGCGGCGGCGTCGGTTGCAGAGGTCGCCAGTCAATGCGAGATGATCGTGCTGTGCGTTTTTACGACCGAGCAGGTCGAGCAGGTCGTGGAGGGCAAAGGCGGCATTGGTGAGGCTGCCGGAGGGCAGTCACGTATCGCGATTTGCACCAGCACCTGCGATCCGGATCGGCTCGCCGCGCTGGCGCCGCGAGCGGAAGCCCGCGGTGTGCGCTTTCTCGAGGTGCCGATCTCGGGCACGAGCCGACAGGTGGCCGATGGCGCCGGGGTAGGGTTGATTGGCGGCGACAAGGCCGTCATGGAACGTGCCGCGCCGGTGCTCGACGCGATCTGCCCGCGCCGCTTTCACCTGGGTGCCGTCGGTAACGGCTCCCGCACCAAGCTTGCCGTCAATCTTATTCTCGGTCTCAATCGCGCGGCGATGGCCGAAGGCTTTGCCTTCGCGGAGCGCCTGGGCCTCGATACGGTCGCGTTCCTCGAGGTCGCCAAGGCCTCCGCCTGTCATTCGCAGGTCATGGATGTCAAGGGGCACATGATGGCGCGCCGCGAGTTTGACAAGGTCCAGGGCCGCATCGACCAGTCATTGAAGGATTTCAAGCTCATGCTCGAGCAGGGCAGCAAGGCCGGGCAGGCTCTGCCGTTTGCAACGATCTATGCGCGAATGCTCGAGGATTGTGTGCAGAATGGAGAGGGTGGCTGGGACAACTCGGCCATTCTCGAAGCCGTCCGGCGCCGCCGCGCGTTGTAGCGTTGTCCGCGTGCGCGATCGCAACCGCGCAGCGCGCGACAGCGGTGGCCGCTTTCCGGACGGTTTGCTAAGCGCCGGCCGGATGCAGCACGATCTTGTGGGCCTCGACGTTACGTGCCTCGAGGAGTTTCAATGCTTCCTCGGCTCGGGCGAGGGGGAAGCGATGGCTGATGTAGAGATCCGGGTTGACCTTGCCGCTGCCGATCAGCTCGAGGCAGGGCGCAAAGGCCCGGAAATTCCCGCGCGAAAAATTGAGATCGATTTCGCGGTCCTTGAGATAGGCAATGGGGATCGTGGCTTTGTTTTCAGGGAACGTGCCGACGACCGTAATCTGGCCGCCGCGTTTGACCATGCGCACGGCGTCCGCAACGGTGCGCTCCTGAAAACCGCCGACGCACTCGATGACGCGGTCAAACCCGCGCCCGCCCGTAGCGGCAAGCGCCCGCTCGCGAAGGTCGCCGTCGTCGGCGCGCCAGGCGTGCGGAATGCCAAGGTTGCGCGCGAGCGTGAGACGGTATTCCAGAAGGTCGAGAATCGTCATCTCGGCGCCCATTGAGCGCGCCACCAGCGCGGCACCGAGCCCGATCGGGCCGGCGCCGATGACCGCCACTTTGTCGCCGGCTCGGGGTTTCACGCGATCGGCCACGGCGTGGTAGCTGATGCCGAGGACCTGCACGGCAGACGCCTGGTCGAAGCTTACGTTCTCGGGGAGCGAATAGAGGTTGAACTCAGGCACGCGCGCGTATTCCGCGTACGCGCCGTCGCAGTCGAAGCCCATGGTCTTCAACGTGTCGCAAATGTTGGAGCGTCCGTCGCGGCAGGGGCCGCAGGTTCCGCACGGAAGGTCGATATCGCAGCAGACGCGCTCGCCCACGCGAAAGCCGGACACATTCGCTCCGAGCGCGACGATCTCGCCGGAGAACTCGTGCCCGAGCACGCGCGGGAAGGTGAGCCGCGGATGCTTGCCGTGATACGCGTGCAGGTCCGAGCCGCAGATCGAGCACGCATGCACTCTGACCACGACCTCGCCCGCGCCGGGCGCGGGATCGGGCACCGTCTCGCGGCGCAGGTCGCCGCCGGCGTGCAGAATCATTGCCTTCATAAGAGGGAAAATGGTGATGAATAATGGTGATGAATAATGGTGATGAATAATTGTGATGAAAGATGGTGATAAGAAAAAGTCTGTTCCCACCTATCACTAGTAATCATCACCATCTCTCATCACCAATTCTCATCACCTGTGGGGTTATCAGCCGACGCGAAAACGTCGCACCTGCTCTTCGCTGACTTCGACGCCAAGACCTGGGCCCCGCGGGCGGGCAACACGGCCGCGCTCGATGCGCAGCGGAGTCACGGCGAGGTCCTCGGCAAGGTAGTGATTGGTGATGCTCAAGCCCCAGTTCAAGTTGGGGGCAACGCAGCCCAGCTGGACGATCGCCGATGCGCCCAGGCTGGATTCGGCGACCTTGCAAGCCAGGTTGATATTGAGGCCGAGCCCCGCGCACACCGACATGGCCCGCGCCGTCACCCCGATGCCGCCCAGCTTGATCGTTTTGATGTTGGCGCCCTGAATGGCACCCAGCCGCTGCAGCGCGATGATGCTGGCGATGCTCGCGATCGACTCGTCGCCGCACTGCGGGATCGGGCTTTCTCGCGCCAGAGCCGCCATGCCTTCGAAGTCTTCGGCCAGGAGGGGCTGTTCCATGAACAGCAAGTCGGCCTCCCGCGCGCGCTCGGCAAATTGCCGTGCTTCTGCAAACTTCATTCCCATGTTCGCGTCGGCACACAGAGCGATTTCTTCCCCGAGATGGCGCCGCACGGCCAGCGCGGCCTCCGCCTCCTGCGCCGGCGCCTTGATGCCGATCTTGAGCTTGAAGAACGTCCAGCCTTCCTTGAGCTTGCCGGAAGCTTCCGCGACGTCGTCCTCGACCCTGGAATTGCCGAGCAGAAACATCGGCTGGACCTCATCGCGCAGCGCGCCGCCGAACAGGTCGCAAAGCGAGACGCCGAGGTGGCGCCCGACGAGATCGTTGATGGCCATGTCGAGCGCGCATTTCGCGCCCGTGTTGTGCAGCAGTGCACCCGCGCAGCGCGCTGCAAGCTTGGCGCGATCGAGCGCGTCCTGACCGCGCACCAGCGGCGCGAGGTGGTCCGCGACGGCGGCAGCCATGCCGGGGAGCGTGTCGCCGGTCATCAGCGGAGCGGCCGAAGCCTCGCCCCAGCCAACCAGACCGTTGGCGGCCTCGATGCGCACCAGCAGCGATTGCGAGCGCTCGATGCGCTCGCCCGCCATGACGACGGGCTTCTTCAAAGGTAGCGCGACGGGGATCGCGTCTACGCGCGCGATGGCGAGCGGAGCGGCGGCTGCGCGCGTAGCGGCCGATGCTGCTGCGGTGAGGGCCATGGTCTCCTCCGGAAGTCGCGGGCTTCTTTATAGTCCCGGGTCCGCGATAGATCAATGCCCTGTGGTGACCTTCGCCCCAAATACCCGCTGCGTCCCGCGGCGCGTGCAGCTCAACCGGCGCGGCCGTCGGCGCGCGGCCGGGTGAGAATCGGCCAATACGTCGCGGTAAAGATCGCGAATGCGAGCGACCATAGTGCGCCCGAGAGCAAGGTGGCCGACAGGTATGCCGCCGGCCATGCAATAGGCAGGAGGACGCGCGCTGCAGCGGCAAGCTGAATCAGCGCATAGCACGTCGTTTCGGCGCGACCAGCCGCGAGGGCGCGGCCCGTATGCCCGCGCGCCGTGCGAGTCATCATGCCGAGGGTCATGCCGCCGATGACGCCAATGGTGAGCGCGTGCGTTGCGGGCCCCGGCGTGATCCACTCGAATTCGGCGGCAGCGCGCAGCGCCAGGTGTACGACGATCCAGCCGTACGATGCATGCAGGATCCAGAGCAGCGGATTGCGCCGCGTCTTGAGCGGCGCCCAGAGCACAAGCCGCGCGCCGTGCGCGAGGGCGCCCCCCGCCGCGGCCATCGCGGCCACCAGGGCTTGACCGTAAAGGTCTGCGACAAGGAGGACGAGCAAGCTGCCCAGGGCAGCGACTTCGACGGCGTGCGCCCGGCGCGCGCCGGCGCCCGGCACCGCATTGTTGGTGAACATCGGCACGACGCGACCGGCGATGATCGCAACGATAATGAGCACGAGATCCAGGCCGACGCCCAGCGCCTCTCCCGGCGAGAACGGCGCAGTGCCAATCAACGCGGTGTAGAAAGCAAGGTTGGCCGCGCCCAGGGCCAAGACGAGAAACACGAAGAAAAAATTGCGGTAATTGCCGGCGCTGATGAGCGGGCGTCCAATGCTGGCTGCCACTCCGAGCACGAACAGCGTGTCGGTCACCATGGCCCATTCGCGCCAGGCGGTGAGCGCAAGCACCCGCCCGGCGAGCCAGACGGCTGCGAGGAACGCAAGCGGTGCGCCGGTTGGCGTGGGCAGCTGCGTCCAGTTTCGGACAGCGGTAAACAAAAAACCCGTGATCACCGCGAGCGTGTAGCCAAAGAGCATCTCATGCGCATGCCAGTGGGCTGCGCCCAGCAGTTGAGTTGCCGAGAAGCGGCCGGAGAGCTGCACGGCCCAAAGCCCAATGCTCAACGCGCCGAACGCGCCTGCCAGCAGATAGAACGTCCGGAATCCCAGGGCGAGCACGGGAAACCGCGTTGGCTTCGAGGGTGGCCTTGGACCCGGAGAAGATGCGACGGGGATGCTCATGCCATGTGGAAAGGGGCCGTACAAAAAAACCAGGATTAGCCGCGGATAAACACAGATAAACGCCGATGAGTATTTTCAAGAAGCATGGATGCCAAAAACCGAATCCGGTTTCATTCAGATGCGGATTTCACTACTCACCAATCAACTTTGAACCTTGAACCTTGAACCTTGAACCTTGAACCTTGAACCTTGAACCTTGAACCTTAACAGCCCGTGGGATCGGAGTATCGCAGGCGGCGGGATGCCGCGCCCTTGATTTTGATCAAGGGCGGGCAAGACGCATGGGAGTGCGAATGCGGATCAGCTTCGTGGAAGGGAGATGTCGAGCGAAGCGCCCAATACCTCGCGCATTCGGTGCCAGTGGGAACCTTCCCAGTAGATGCGCCTGCACCCGGGGCAGCGCATGAACGTCGCGTATCGCTCGACAATGGGATCGGGGATGCAGTGCGCGGCGGCGCCGCGCTCGATCGCCTCGAGGCGAAGGTTGCAGTGCAGGCACAGTGTGAAGGGCAACAAGCGCGCCTCGAGCCCGAAGCGCGTGGCGACCTCTTTCAGCTGTGCCTCGGGCTTGCGTGCGTGCACGAAGCAGCCCCGCGCCAACTCGCGGCATTTGAGGAGCTCGCGGTCCCGCGTGAGCACGATCCGGCGCTCGCGCGCGGCGATCTCGATGATCGCGCGGTCGTGAAGCGCGTTGTCGTAGAGCGTGTCGAATCCGAGCATGCGCAAGAAACGCGCAAGCCCGCCCAGGTGCGCATCCGCGAGGAAATGCAGCGGCTCGCCTGCGTCGTCGCCCGGCTGGTGCGGGAATACCTCGATCGCATCGTCCTCGCGCACGATCCGGTCGAGTGTCGCAGCCTGTCCGTTGACGAGCAGTCGCCCGGCCTCGGTGTGCGGCACGCCGACGGACTCGATGGCGTGCTTGACAGTGGCCGCGCGCGCGCATTCGTGGGAAAAAGCGCCACTGCGCCGCTCGGGAGCGAGAAAGCTCACGAGCTCGCCGTGGAAATGGAATTTCGCTTGCGCCATTTACTGCCGTGAATCGTAAATCCTCAAGCGTGAACCGGAAGAACCAAGGACATCTAGCCGCAGATAAACGCAGATAAACGCAGATTGATTGATGCGGAACAAGAAATCCATTCGGCTTCGGCCTTCTGACGCAGAGTCGGTCGATTCACCATTCACCATCCACCGGGTTGAGTGAATTGTAGCCCCGGGCTCGCCGCCGAGGCGCGGCATGAGCTATGCTTGCAGGTTTTCAGATTGCGGATTCCGATGGCCCAGTATGTCTACACCATGCGCGGCGTGGGCAAGATGGTGCCGCCCAAGCGCGCCATTCTCAGGAACATCTCGCTGTCGTTTTTCCCGGGCGCAAAGATCGGCGTGCTGGGATTGAACGGCTCGGGCAAGTCCACGCTCCTCAGGATCATGGCGGGAGAGGAAAAGGATTTCGATGGCGAAGCCATTCCGATGCCTGACATGCGGATCGGCCTCCTGCCGCAGGAGCCTCATCTCGATCCCGCTAAGGACGTGCGCGGCAACGTCGAGGAAGGCGTGGGCGGGACGATTGCGCTCATCAACCGCTTCAATGCGATCAGCGACCGCTTCGCCGAGCCGCTCGAAGACGACGAGATGAACAGGCTGCTGGAAGAGCAGGGGGAATTGCAGGGAAAAATCGACGCGGCCAACGGCTGGGAGCTCGATCGCAAGCTCGAGGTTGCAGCCGATGCGCTGCGGCTGCCGCCGTGGGACGCGGATGTGACGAAGATCTCGGGCGGCGAGCGCCGGCGCGTGGCGCTGTGCCGGCTGCTGCTTTCCGAACCAGACATGCTGCTGCTCGACGAGCCGACCAACCACCTCGACGCGCTCTCGGTACAGTGGCTCGAGCGTTTTCTGGAGCGCTACCCGGGCACTGTCATTGCGGTGACTCACGACCGTTATTTTCTCGACAACGTCGCAGGCTGGATCCTCGAGCTCGACCGCGGCTACGGCATTCCTTGGGAGGGGAATTACTCCTCGTGGCTGGAGCAAAAGGAAAAGCGTCTCGAGATCGAGGCGAAGCAGGAATCCGCGCGCATCAAGACCATGCAGCAGGAACTTGAATGGGTGCGTTCGAACCCGAGGGCGCGGCAGGCGAAGAGCAAGGCGCGGCTGGCCCGCTTCGAGGAGCTGGCGTCCACCGAGGTGCAGAAGCGGAACGAGACGAACGAGATTTACATCCCGCCCGGACCGCATCTGGGCGACATCGTCATCGAGGCGGACGGGCTCAGCAAGGCGTACGGAGACAAGCTGCTCTTCGACGGGCTTTCGTTCCGGTTGCCCCGCGGCGGCATTGTCGGTGTGATCGGCCCGAACGGCGCCGGCAAAACGACGCTCTTTCGCATTCTGGCGGGCCAGGAAAAGCCGGATTCCGGCAAGTTGCGCATCGGCGATACCGTAAAGCTGGCCTTCGTTGACCAGAGCCGGGACTCGCTCGATGCGGCGAAAACGGTGTGGGAGGAGATCTCGAACGGGCAGGATGTGATCGAGGTGGGAAGCTACACTGCGCCAAGCCGCGGCTACGTCGCGCGCTTCAATTTTAAGGGCGCCGACCAGCAGAAGCGCGTGGGTGAGCTCTCCGGCGGCGAGCGCAACCGCGTGCACCTGGCAAAAGTGCTGCGCAGCGGCGGCAATGTGCTGTTCCTGGACGAGCCCACCAACGATCTCGACGTCGAGACGCTGCGCGCCCTCGAACAGGCGCTGCTCGACTTTCCTGGCTGCGCGGTGGTGATCTCGCACGACCGCTGGTTCCTTGACCGTATCGCAACGCACATTCTCGCGTTCGAGGGCGACAGCCAGGCGGTCTGGTTCGAGGGCAACTATGCAGATTATCTTGGCGACCGCCGCCGGCGCCTGGGCGAGGACGCGGACAAGCCGCACCGGGTGCGCTACAAGCCGCTGATGACGTGAAGGTGTTTCAAGCACCGAAAAACTTTATCAACCGCAGGTAAACGCAGATCGACCGACACGGGAATCAAAAACCGTTTTGCCTTCCGTCTTATCACTTGAGGTTGTCCGCGGCCGATCACAGCCGACAGGGGCTGATAGAGAAGAAGCGATTTGAACTGCGCGGGTTTTGCGTCCGCGCTTGCCTGCGGCCAGATGCTTCTGATTTTGTTTTGCGCCTTTACGCCGCGGGGCGGCGTTCCGCCGGGCCAATGGCCAAGGCGCGCGCGTTCGGCGAAGGGGACGTCAGCGCCACGGGTTTTCTGGGTTCGGCCGTACGTGGCCAGCCCGCGCCCGCAGCGGCGCGATAGACATTGATGTAGGCCGGCACGGCGGCAGACCAGCTGAAGTCGCTCGACATCGCGTAGCGCTGCAGCGTGCGCCAGAGTACGGGCGCGCGGTAGGCATCGAGCGCCCGTTCGACAGTTGACACGAGATTGGCCACGGTGAGAGGCGAAAACGAGAACCCCGTGGCCGTTCTCGCGCGCAGCGTTCCCGCGTGAGTGTCCATTACCGAGTCGGCGAGACCCCCTGTGGCGTGCGCCACCGGCAACGTTCCGTAACGCATGCTGTGAAGCTGGAGCAGCCCGCACGGCTCATAGCGCGACGGCATGAGGAAGGCATCCGAACCGGCAACGATGCGATGGTTGAGCCCCTCGTCGAAGCCGGTCCGCACCGCGATATCGCGCGGATGGCGTGCGGCCAGCGCCTTGAGCGCCTTCTCGATATCACGATCGCCCTGGCCATTCACGACGATTTGGGCGCCCATCCGTGCGATCGCCGGCGCGGCTTCAATGAGAAGATCCACCCCCTTCTGCCAGACCAGGCGGGCCACCATTCCGAGCAATGGCATGTCGCGTGCCTCCGGCAGACCGAGCTCGCGCTGCAACGCCACTTTGTTGCAAAGCTTGCCGTCGAGCCGGCTGGCGTCGTAGTGGTGCTCGAGGTAGGCATCGTCGGCCGGATTCCAATGCTGAAGATCAATACCGTTCGAGATGCCGGCCAATTCGCCCGCGCGCCGGCGCAGCAGCGGGTCCAGGCCGAAGCCGAGATCGGGCCCCTGGATTTCTCTCGCGTAGGAGGGGCTCACCGTGGTGATGCGCGTGGCGTAGCTGAGTCCCGCCTTGAGCAGCGACACGTTTCCGTAATACTCGAGCCCGTCGACCGTGAACGCTTCACGGGGGATGCCGAGCTCATCGAGCACGTGGGGCGGGAAAATGCCCTGGTACGCGAGGTTGTGGACCGTCATCACGGTGGGCACGTGGCCCCCGTCGCAGTGAGCCAGGTAGGCGGGCGTCAGCCCTGCCTGCCAGTCATGACAGTGAATGACGTGCGGATGCCATGCGAGCGGGCTGCCAGCGCCGCCCAGGATGGCGGCGATGCGCGAGAGCAGGCCGAAGCGCAGGTGATTGTCGGGCCAGTCGGTGCCCTCGGGAGACTGGTAGAGGCCCGGGCGGTCAAAGTAAGCCGGGCAGTCCAGCAGGTAAATCGGATCCGGGTCCCGCGCCTGGAGGAGCCGCGCCGGCGCAAACTTTCCGCCGGGCGCCGGGAAGTCGGCCACGCAATGCGCGTCGGGAAAAGCGGCTGCGAGCGCCGGGTAGGCCGGAACGAGGACACGCACATCCAGTCCGGCGGCAGCCAGCGCGCGGGGCAAATCGCGGGAAACTTCAGCCAGGCCGCCGACCTTGGCCCAGGGCGCAAGCTCGGGCGTAACAAAGAGGATTCTTGCTGCGGTACGGTTCATGCCTCGCACCCCTTTTCAAAGGGAAACCAGGGCACGCTCCAGACTACTTGCTCAAACTTACAGGAATATGACAGAACAGTGCGCGCGCTACCTTGCGTTGGATCAATGTTGCATGGGTGGACAACTTCGGCGACTCGAGATGCGACAGGGTGCGGGGACCGCAAAATGGAAAAGCGGCACGGGGCTCTCACCCAGGTCGTGCCCGCGCGTCACTCATAGCCCGGGGATTCACACCGCGTAGGCCCGGCTCACCGCCCGGCTGGCCACCGTGATGCCGTGCATCACGAGGCTGCTGGGCGAACCTGATCCGCCAGCAACGATGAGGTGCAGATCATCCGGATCGCCGATCACGGGAACGAAGGCCTCGTCGTCGTTGAGATCGATCTTGAATGGCCAGCGCGCCGCGCCTGCTGCCCCGCGCCAGATGCCGCCGCGCTTGATCTCACCCAGGCGCCGGCCGGCGCGTTCTACGAGGAGGGCGTGAACGTCAGCGCGCGAGAGCCCGCGCTTGGCGCAGATCTCGGCATGCTGGGGACTCAGCACGACGGCCATGTCCGCCTGCCGGAAGATATTGCCGCCGCCGATGGCGGACATCATGTCGGCGATCGCGACCAGCAGGCGCTCCGGATCCTCGCTCACGTCGTCCCAAACCAGCACCGGACCCTCCAGGGGAATGGCCGTGACGACGTTCTCGTTGTTGACATAGCCCCTGGCGGCTGCGTAGGAGGGCCACGGACTTTCCGCTTCGTTCTCAGCGACACAGAAGGTATAGCGCCACGGTCCGCCGAAGCCGCTCAGCGCCGTGACCCCGGGAATGCCGCCGCCGAGGTTCATCATCATGAGACGCAGCGCGCGGCCGATGGTCGCATTTGCGCGGAAGCCGGGTCCGAAGCAGCCCGTGCCGCCGTGCAGCCCGATCTCGCGGGCGTGCGGGCCATTGACCAGGACAAACGGCGCGCCGGCGCTCGTCGTCGCCTGCAGCAGCGTGAGATTGAAACGCTCCTCCAGCACCGCCTCCATGACGCCGATGAGCAAGGGCAGGTACGACGGCTTGCAGCCGGCCATGACCGCGTGAACGGCGATCATGCGCACCGTTGCCTCGCTCAGAAGCGGCGGCACGGTCCCGATCACCTCCGCTGGATCGCGTCGTGTGCCCGCGAGCATGGCGGCCACGCGCGCTTCCGTCGGCGGGATGACCGGCAGGCCGTCGGACCATTCCTTCTCGAAGAAGAATTCGAATTCGTCCATCGTCAGGCAAGCTTTTCCAGCCGCAGATAAACGCAGATAAACGCAGACAGATCCATACAACGGTCAAAACCGGTTTGCGTTTGCTCTCTGGCTTTTCTCGCCGCCGATGAACGCCGATGAACGCCGATGTTACCCATCAAAGAACGTGACCCCGGCGTCCAAACAGCTTCGGCGCGGCTATCCCCTTTCTTATTGTTAGCTGCCCATGAATGCCGATCTACCCTGCAAGTACGCCTGCCCGCAGATTTTGGGGAACGCTGAAGATAAACACCGCTGAACGCGCATTTGAATCTGTAATAGAAGTCGCTGTTTTTATCGGCGTTCATCGGCAGCGAAAAAAAACGATTCAGCGATTTGTAGATAATCATCGGCGGCAATAAGAGCAGTGAATGGTCAATGGTGAATAGTCAATGGGGAATGGGAAAAAACCGCACGTCCTGCCGCTCCATTTCCTATTCCCTATTTCCCATTTCCCGGCTGATCTGCGTTTATCCGCGGCTAATTGTTTTTGGTTTCACGATTTACGATTCACGATTTGCGATTCACGTTCTCGCGGGCTAGACCTCGTAGCGGCCGTGCACGGCCCGGCTCCCGCCGCTCCAGCCGTGAAATACAGCAGTGCACGGGCCCCAGCCTCCAGCGACGATGAGCTGGAGATCTGCGGGATCCTTGATCGCCGGGATGAAGCACTCGTCATCGTCGGGATCGACCGCGATCGGAAGCGCCAGTGCGCGCTCGCGCCGCCAGTTACCCCCGCTCCTGAGATCGCGAACCTTGCGCCCGGCGAGCTCGATGAGCCGGCGGTGCACGCTGGCCCGCCCCATGCCGGCCTGCGCGCAAAGCGAAGCGTGCTGGGGTCCCATCGCCACCACCATATCCGAGCGTGCGTGCATGTTCCAGGAGCCCATTGCGGTCATCGTATCGGCGATTCCCGTGAGAAGCCGCTCCGGCTCCTGGCTAACGTCGTCAAAGCAAAGGCGCGGGCCCTCGACCATCGCGCACGTGATCACGTTGTCATCGGGCGCGTAGCCCTTGGAGGCGGCGAGACTCTCCCAGGGATGACGCTCGGCCTGTTCGGTCACGCATGCGGTGTATCGCAGCGGCGTCGCAAAGACGGTCGCCGAGCCCGCGCCCGCGATTCCGCCTCCGACATTGAGGAGGATCAGGCGGATGGCGCGGCCGATCGTGGCGTTCGCGCGAAAGCCCGGCCCGAAGCAGCCGTTGCCGCCGTGGAGGCCGATTCTGGAGGCATAAGGTCCATTCACGATCATGAGCGGGGCAACGCCGTGCATCGTTCCTTGCACGCCGTTCAGATTGAATTCATCGCGCAGCATGAGCGCAAGGCCGCCGATGATGACGGGAAGGTAGTCGGGTTTGCAGCCCGCCATCAGCGCGTGCACGGCGACCGTGCGCACCGTGGCGATTTCCAGCGCTGGCGGAATGCGGCCGATCACCTCGTCCGGGTCGTGCTGCGTGCCCGCGAGCATCCGAGTAAGGCGCGCCTCAGTCGGCGTCACCACCGGGAATCCATCCGACCAGGGTTTCTCGAGGAAGAATTCGAATTCGTCCATTTCAGAGTTCAAGGTTTCAGGTCTAAAGTTTCAGGTTCAACGTGTAGGACCCAACGCCGAGCCCTCGAACCTCAAACCTTAAACACGACCATTCGCCATCCCCCATGCGTTCTGTTGTCGTCCATTATGCCTCGACGAAACGCGCTGGCGTTGTAGCAGCCGTCATGTGGACTTCGCCGCACCCGCGGCCCGGACGAGAGACAATGTCGCCTGGGAAGGGATTGGAGCACGCATGGCAGAAGGAGTCGGGCTCGCGCTCGGCGCGATGATCTTCTACGGGCTGGCGGACTGGGTCTACAAGTACGCCGCAGCAAGAGGGGTGCAGGCGCACCACTTTCTGCCGCTGCAGGCCTTCTTTTTTGCCCCGGGTATTTACCTCTATGGGCTTGCAACCCGGACGCTTGTCTTCGGCGCCGCCTTTGCCTGGGGCATGTGCGCCGGCGTGCTCGTGTTCATCGCGCTCTACAACTTTGCACGCAGTCTCGCCAGCGGGGCGGTAAGCCTCGTTGCGCCGGTATTCAGGCTGAGCTTCTGCATTACCGCGGCACTGGCCGTTTGGCTGCTCGACGAGCCGCTGACCGGCTGGAAAGTTGCAGGACTCGTCGCCGCGCCCGCGGCGGTGTGGCTGCTCCTCGGGGGCGGGCCGGGGCCGGCGCCGCGCGCGACCACAACCTCGGTGCTGCGGGTGCTTGTCGCGACCGTGGCGATGGGGATGGTGAGCTTCGTGTACAAGCTTGGCACCCTCGCTGGCGGCAGCCCGGCCACCGTGCTCGCCGGGCAAGCGAGCGTGTTCCTGCCGCTTGCGACGCTTTTTGCGCTCCTGCGTGACCGCGGTTTCCGTCCGCTGCCCGGCGGATGGCGCTACGGCGCAACGACAGCAGTCCTGCTGCTGTTTGGTCTCGTGATGCTGCTCGCCGGACTGGCACGCGGGGAAGCGAGCGTGCTGGTGCCTGTGGCGCAGCTCAGCTTTGTCGTGACCGCGGGCCTCGGCATCGTCGTCATGCGAGAGCCGATGACGCTGCGCAAAAGCCTGGGCCTCGCTTTTGCCGTGGCAGCGCTGGCGTGTCTCGCGCACAGTTAGGGCGCCGATCGGCTCACGCGCCGACGTACACGGCCACAATCCGTGATTCGTGATTCGTGGGTCGAAACGTCAGAGGCCTGGCACTGAGCGCAGATAGACGCCGATAAACGCCGATGAGTCGAGCAGATGGGAAACAGCAAATGGCAGGCCCGGTTGAAACCGGAGACGGGCTGTTGCTATTCGACATTCAAAATTCAACATTCACGATCTGCAGGATTGTGCCCGGGCCTCAGCCGAGCGATCGCTTCTGCCTGGTCCGCTGTCGCTCGTGCTCGTAGGCCAGCGCTGCGCCGACGATGCCCGCATCATTGCCGAGGCGCGCAGGCACGACACGCGCGGCGACCGACAGGCGCGGCAGGAACTTGGCATGCTTACGGCTCACGCCGCCGCCAATGATGAAGAGGTCCGGCCAGAAATAGCGCTGCATGTGCTGGAGATAGACGTCGACGCGATGGGACCACTTCTTCCAGCTGAGGTTCTTTGCCTCGCGCACGCTCGCGGCGGCCCACGTCTCGGCATCGCGCCCGCGGATCTGGATGTGCCCAAGCTCGGTATTCGGGACGAGATGCCCGTTGATGAATAGCGCGGTGCCGATGCCGGTGCCGAGCGTGACAATGATGACAAGACCCGCGCGCCTTCGCCCGGCGCCAAAATGCATCTCTGCATAACCGGCTGCGTCGGCGTCGTTGATCACGGTAACCGGAAGCCGGCCCGCCTTGCGGAAGAGCCTCGGCGCATGGACGCCGAGCCAGCTCTTCGAGATGTTGGCGGCGGTGCGCACATAACCCTGCTGCACGACGGCGGGCAAGGCGCAGCCGACGGGGCCTTTCCAGTCGAAGTGACGGATAAGTTGAGCGACCGTAGCAGCGACTGCTTCGGGCGTTGCCGGTTGCGGCGTGGGAATGCGGTGGCGCTCGGCGAGCAGCTTGCCGCGCCGCGTGTCGACAGGCGCGCCCTTTATGCCGCTTCCGCCGATATCGATGCCCAGCACCCTCATTGCAGTCACTCCTGTGCTTGCGTTTTTCCGCCGTCGCCGGCGAATGCCTCTCGGTCGGGTGCGGTATGCATGAGGCTCGCCGCGGATCACGGAAGTATACGGCAGGGCCGGGCGCGACTCTTCCACCGCCGGCACAAGCTCGTTGTCCGGTTACCGCGCCGACGGCCCGGACACGGTGCGCCTCCTCCAGTGCCCGCCCAGGTCATCGACCGCCATCGCGAGCGCGGGCGTGAGGAGCATCAATAGCACTGTGCCCAGCAGAACGCCGACACCGATCGAGACGGCGAGCGGAATCAGGAACTGAGCCTGGATGCTGCGCTCGATGATGAGCGGGAAGATGCCGAGAAACGTGGTAATGGCGGTGAGAAGAATCGGGCGGAAACGGCCTTTGGCCGCGTCGACGATCGCATCCTGCGGTCCCTTGCCTTTGCGGCGTTCCTCGTTGGTGAAATCGATCAGCACGAGCGAGCCGTTCACGATGATGCCGGCAAGCCCGATGATCCCGAAAAGGCTCGTGAGGCCGAGGCTGAGCCCGAGCAGCAGGTGACCAACGACCGCACCCACGAGCCCGAACGGCACGGCCGCGAGCACGATGACCGGCTGCACGTACGAGCGGAAGGCGAGCGCGAGCAGCGCATACATGACGAACATGGCCAGAACGAAATTGCGCGCGAGAGCCGGCAGCGTGAGGCCCTGCTCGCGCTGTTCGCCTCCCATGCGGTAGACGAGGCCGGGGATCTCCTCCTGGAGCCGGGGCAGCACGTCCGAAACCAGCCGTGCGTTGACCGACTGGCCCGTAATCACCGCAGGATCGACTTCCGCGAGCACGGACGTCACGCGCCGTCCGCCCACGCGCGTGATCGTGGCAGGGCTCGTGCCCGCGGTCACCTCGGCGAGCTCGTGCAACGGCACGAAGTCGCCGGCCGGCGTGCGGATGCGGTAGCGAGAGAGAGAGGCCAGGGTACCGCGCTCCTCGCGCGGGAGACGGACGTACACGCGGACTTCGTCGCGCCCGCGCTGCACGCGCACCGCCTCGGCGCCGAAGAACGCCGCGCGCACCTGCTGTGACAAGCTTTCCAGCGTCACGCCCAGCGTGCGTGCGTAGGGCTTGAGCGCGAACTGCAACTCGCGCTTGCCGGGATCCTGGTCGTCGCGCACGTCGAAGACGCCTTCGATGCGCCGCAGCTCATCCTGCAGTCCCTGAACCGCCTGCGCCAGCCCCTCGGGCGAACGTGCCGAGAGCTCGACCTGCACCGGCGATCCGAGGTTGATGACGTTGGAGGCGAAGGTGAGCTTGCGCACCTGCGGCAGCGTGCCCGTCCGCCGGCGCCAGGCCAGCTCAAAGTCGCGCGAGGAGATGGTGCGGATCTCGGGATCGAGCAGTTCGAAGACGACGGACGCCTTGTTACCCTGGAGAATGTTCAGCACGCCTGCAGCGCCCGGCCCCGTGCGGTCCTGCATGCCAACCGAGATATAGACCGCGTTGACGAGATCGCGGCCACTCGGGTCCTCGAGTTCGCTGGCTGCTTCATGCCCGGCCCGCTCGACACGCAATGCCGCGGCAAGTGTCGTCTCGGGTGTCGCGCCCTGTGCAAGCTCGAGCGCCGCGGTGACGTAACGGCCCTCGACCTGCGGGAAAAACGTGAATTTGATGTAGCCGCCGCGGATGACCCCGAGCGTCAGGAGGAAAACCGCAAGTCCGGCGGCGATCACTACGCCGTAATGCGTGGTTGCGAAACGCAGTGCGCGCTCGAGGGGGCCCGCTATGAAGCGCTTGAGCGCCGCGTCCATGCGATGCCGCAGCCCTGCTATCCAGGCGCCGGGGCGTGTGCGCGGCTCATAGCCCAGCACCTGCAGGTGCGAGAGATGGCGCGGGAGGATCAACATTGCCTCGAGGACCGAGACGGCGAGCACCATGATGACCACTGCCGGAATCTGAAACAGGAATTTCCCGATGGTGCCGGGCACGAAGAGCAGCGGCACGAACGCGGCGACGGTGGTCGAGACGGCAAGCGCCACCGGCAGCGCGACGCGCTGCGCGCCGGCGACCGCCGCCTCGAGGGGCGGGCGCCCGCGCTCGTTCTCGGCGTAGATGTTCTCGCCGGCCACGATGGCGTCGTCGACCACGATGCCGATCGCCAGTATGAAACCGAAGAGCGACAACATATTGATCGAAAGCCCTACCAGTGCCATCACGCCAAACGTGCCGATGAACGCGACGAAGATCCCCGCCGATACCCAGAACGCGAGACGCAGGTCGAGAAAAAGGGCGAGCGCACAGAGCACCAGCAGGAGACCCACGGCCCCGTTCTTCATGAGCAGCCGCATGCGGCTCTTGAACTCCACGGCGTCGTTGCGCCAGATCGTCGCAGAAATCCCCGGCGGCAGGCTTGGCGTGAGCGTCGTGTCGACGTAGTCCTCCACCTTGCGCACGATGTCGAGCACCTTCTCGTCCCCGACCCGGAAAACCTGCACGAACGCGGCGGGCTTGCCCTGATAGCGCATGATCAGGTCCTCGTCGCGGAATCCGTCCTCGATGCGGGCGATGTCAGTGAGCCGCACGCGGGCTCCGGTGCGCGCCGACACCACCACGATTTTCTCGAAGTCGCGCCGGTCGTAATTGCGCCCCTTGGTGCGCAGCAGGATGGACTCGCCCTGCGCCTTGATATCGCCGCCCGGGAGATCCAGGCTGCTGCGCCCGACTGTCGCGGCGAGATCCTGCAGCGTCAGGCCGTAGGCGCGCAACGCGTCATTCGGAACCTCGATCGAGACTTCGTAGTTGCGCACGCGCGCGACCTGCACCAGCGAGAGCCCTGGCGTTGCCGCAAGCTCTTCCTTGATGCGGTAGGCGAGCTCGCGCAGCACCGCCTCGCCTGCGTCACCGTAGACGGCAAGCTCGATGACGCGCTGGCGGGTCGTGAGCTCCTTTACCTCGGGGCGCTCGGCTTCGTCGGGGAAGGTGGTGATGCGATCGACCGCCGACTTGACCTCGTCGAGCTTGCGCGGGACCCGCGCTTCGCGCGTGAGCTCGGCCCGCACAACGCCAACGCCCTCGGCAGCGAAGGAGGTGACGCGCTCGATGCCCTCGATACCCTCGATCTGCTCCTCGATGCGCTGGATGATGGCTTCCTCGATCTCGTCCGGTGCGGCGCCCTGGTAGACGACGCGCACTTCGATGACCTCGAGGTCGATCTCGGGGAACACCTGCTGCTTGAGCGTGAGCGCGCTTGTCAGTCCGGCAATGACGAGGAACGCCATCAGAAGGTTAGCCGCCACCGGGTGGCGCACCATCCAGGCGATGAGCCCCCTCACGACGCTGGATGCTCTGTCGGCGCCGGGGTGGCGCGAGGCTCGACGACGACGCGCACCGCCATGCCCTGCGTGACGACCTTGAGATCGCTCACGATGACGCGCGCCCCCTCGGGCAAGCCTTCGGCCGAGACCGCTGCTGTCTCGTTCGCTTCGCGCAGCACGCGCACCGGCTGGATCGACACGGTGTCGCCCGTCCCCAGCAGCCAGAGCGTGCCGCCGTCACGCAGCGCGCGCCGCGGGACCACCGCATAGCGCCCTTGATCGCGTCCCGCGATCTCGACGCTCGCGTACATGCCGACGAGCAGGGGGGGCGGTGAAGCGGCGCCCGCCGAAACTGGTGTGCCGCGCGCAGCCGGCTTGTCCACGCGCACGACCACGTTGAAAGTGCGCGTCGCGCTGTCGACCGCTGCCTCAATCCGGTCGACGCGCCCGGGCCAGGCGTAGCGTGCGTTGCCATGCTCGACCGTTACGGTCGCCGGGACTTTTTCGTTGCCCACGTAGGCGTTATCGCGCCAGGGATCGGTGATGAGCGCGACGTCGCGATCCGTGAGCGAGACCGGGATTTCGACCACCTCGTCGGCGAAGATGCGGGCGAGCTCCTTGCCCGGCTGCACGGTTTCGCCGAGGTCGATCTTCTCTGACAGCACTTTGCCCCCGAATGGCGCGCGGATGGTGGTGCGCTCGAGATCGATGCGGCGGCTGTCCTCCGACGCCTCGGCGCGGGCGAGCGCTGCCTTGGCCTGGTCGCGGCCCGCAATCCGCTCATCGAGTGTCTGGCGCGAGAGAAAGCCCTTGGCGACCAGCTGCTGGTTGCGCGCGAGCTGCTGTTCAGCAAGTTTGAGCGTCGCCAGCGCCGACTCGCGGTCCGCGCGCGCCTGGGCAAGCGCGGCGCGGAACGGCTCGGGATCGATGCGGATCAATACGTCGCCCGCGGAAAAAGCGCCGCCGGTCACGAGCGCGGGGCTCACATAAGAGACCTTGCCCGAGATTTCTGCGGCGAGGCCGATCTCGGCGCGCGGCTTGACCAGGCCGTGCCCCGTCACCGGTAGCGCGCCGTTGCGAAATTCCACTGGTGTGACGCGCACGAGCGGCAATTGCCTCACCGGCGGGCTCACCGCCGGACGCGGCTTCAGTATCTGGAGCGCCACGAAGCCGGCGATGCCCGCGGCCAGGACTCCCAGCGCCACAAAGCGCCAGAACCATTGGTTGTGCCCAATCTGCCCGCTGCTGCTCATGCATCAATCCTTGGCGCCGGCGCTTTTGTCCACGGAAAGAAGCGATTATAGTCGCGACTGCGCTCGGGGACGACAATGGTGATGAATGATGGTGATGAAT
>Ga0111145_1047_pt1 | contig 18962 bp, 28 predicted proteins | sample DeeMarSeWOR28_12_FD_80392 | JGI IMG/M metagenome (GOLD analysis project Ga0111145, IMG submission 80392) | Betaproteobacteria bacterium SG8_41 | reverse complement strand
GGCCGCCGCATCGACGTGCACGCGTGCGCCGGGCGGCGGCGCGGCTGACCAGGTGCCGGGACCATAGAGCCTGCCGTATCGCAGCACCACCCCTCGAAACGGCCCCGCGAGCACGAGGCGCTCGAGAACCTGGACCGCGTGCGCCGTGCGCGCCGCCACCGGGTCGGACGCGCTCACGTTCAGCGGCGCGTCTTCCGTGAGGGGCTTGGGGCCCGGCGCGTAGGCAAAGGCGATGCTCTGCGCAATGACGTGCTTGACGCCCGCCGCGACGCAGGCATCGACCAGGTTCTGCGTGCCGACCTCTCGCAGCACCGCATTGCGGGGCAGAGCCTTTTTCAGGCCATCGGGGTCGAACTGCTTTGGCAGGTCAGTCAACTGATGGATGACTGCATCCGGCCGTGCGCGGCGCACCGCGGTTCGCAATGCCTGCGCGTCGAAGACGTCGACGATTGCCGGTTCGACGCCTGAGGCCCTGAGACCGCGCGCGGCATCGGCCTTGCGCGTCGTGCCGACGACGTGCCAGCCGTCATCCAGGAGCAGCCGGCACAGAACACGACCGATGACGCCTCCCGCGCCGGCAACAAACACGCGCTTGTCCGTCGTCACGACCGGGGCTCTCGGTCTCCGGCGAACTGTGGGGCGCCGCCCTGCATTTCATCAGCCGGCGCTAGACGCCGTACGGAATCTTGGCGGCCATCATCTTGCGCCGGTCAAGCCTGCGCCCATCGACGACGAACGTCCCGTCGCCGACCGCGTGAACCGTGCGCTTCTCCTTGCGTGCGGCGTCAAGGTGCGCGGCAACCGCTTCCAACACGACGATGTTGTGCCGGCTGACGATGTCGATGACCTTGCACTCGATATTCGCGAGGCACTCCCTGATCAACGGCGGCCTGACGCGCTTGCCCTTTACCGGCGTGAGCTTGAATCGGGAGAACTTGTCCGTGTCGGCCCCGGAGCAGGTCCCGATGCCAACCACCGTGTCCAGCATGTCGACGGTGGGAATGGCGATGACGCACTCCCTGTTCTTTCGCAGCGCCGCGAAGGAGTAATTCCATTCACCCGTGGTAATGGCAAAGACCGGCGTGAAATCCATCACCATGGTCCACGAGATGGTCATGACGTTGTGCTTCTTCCCGTCATGGGTCGTGACGAGGACCACGGGCCCTGGTTCCATCAGGGTGAACGCCGTGCTCAGTTTCAGCTGACGCATGAAAACCTCTCCGATCGTCGCGCCGGGTCTGCGCGCTCGATGCTAGGGCGCCCGACGTTCCGCATCACCGGCCGCCGTGGGCCGACGGCCAGCGGGAACCGCAGGCGATACGCCTGCAGCGGTCCGCTGCATGCGGTGGTTGGGCATCGTCTACCGTGCAACGCGTGCGCGAACCGCCCAGGCCCGCGCAGTCAATGGGATCGACCCGTTGACTGCGCTCGGCAGGCGCTCTCTTATGCGGTCCCGTAGGCGCGCCCGCGATGTCTCGTCGAGCGACATGGCGTAGGCGGGGGCCGGACCTTGGCCGCCGAGGAACGGCTGCCAGTAGTCATCGAAGTTCGCAAACGGCGTTGGCACGTCGATCGGTTTCACTTCGACGCCCTGCAGTCCCGCGCCGGTGAAGAGCTCCTCGAGGGGCTCCGGACGGCATGTCGGGAAGCGAACGCCTTCGTCCATGTTCGCGGCGCTCGGATTGAGCTCGACCGCGGCATCCCAGAAGACCCGCATCAGCTCCATTCTTCCAGCGTAGTCCCAGACGTACGCGGCGATCGTGCCGTCCTTGCCCGTTACCCGCGACATCTCCAGGAGCGCAGCGCGCGGGTCCTGAACGAAGTTCAGGACCAGTCCGGAGACCACCACATCGACCGACGCGTCATCGAGTGGAATCGCCGTCGCGCTGCCTTGGTAAAGCGCCGCCCGGCCCGCGAGATTGTCCTTCGCGGTCTTGAGAAATCCTTCCGAGGGTTCGACGCCGGCGACCGCGGAGGGGGAACAGCGGTCGACGATCGCCGCGCATAGCGCCCCCGTACCGCAGCCCACGTCCAGCCAACGCCGGCCGGCCGGAATGTTCAACCACGACAGAAATCGGGACGCGACCTGGCGGCTCCACCGGCCGACGTACTGCTCGTATGGGCTGCCACGCTCCCAGGTGTCGGAGACCGGTTTCTGCTCCATGGTCATATCCCCTTACGCATCATGCGATGCCCGGCGGCGGGTATCGGGCGCGGCGCTGAAACGAAGGCGCCGTTGCACGCATACCGTTGTTGGGCGCGGTTGCGCGAACAATGGTTACTCGTCTGTTTGCATGGGCTTCAACCTCGAGACCCAATCGCGCTTCTTGCGTTGGGCCAACAGCTCGAGTTCCTGCTCAATCGTCTCCAGCCACATCTGTTTGGCGGGGCGACAGGTCCAACCGAGTTCTCGCTGGGCCTTGGCGCTGGAGTAGGCGATCGAAATCGAGGCGGCTGAGGCCGTTTCACGGGAAACGGCGGCGGGCAAGCCCACCAGCCGCTGCAAGGGCTCCATCGCTGCAAACACGATTTTGGCCAACCAGGTGGGGATATAGAACCGGATCTTAAATCCACCCGGTTTCGTCATCCAGATCTGAGTCATCTCGCGCAGGCGGATCGGTTCGCCGGCCAGTATGTAGGTCTCGCCAACTTGACCCTTTTCGGCCGCCAGGGCAATGCCTTCGCTCAGATCATCGACGTGAACCAGCGAGTTGATGGTGTCAGGCGCCCAGGCAAAGGGCGTCATCAGTCGATTCAGATACATCCGCAGGAAATAGCCGCGCGCCGAGTGGTCATTGGGGCCCACCACCCCGTCGGGACAGGCAATGATGAGCGGCAACCCGCGCTGTTGAAAGCCGCGGGCAATTTCATGGGCTTCAGTCTTGGTCTTTTCATAGAAGGATACGCAGGGCTTTTGCCGTCGATAGGTTTCATCCACAGCGATCGGCCCGGTGGCGCCAAACGCGATGGTTGAAGAGACATACACGGTTCGCGAGATGCCGAGCTCGAGCGCCAGGCCCAGCACGTTGTCGGTGCCGGTTACATTGGTGGCGCGCATGAGCTGGCGTCCCTGCCCGGTCAGCCCGAATTCATACCAGCCGGCATTGTGAACAACCCAATCGGCACCGGTCATGCCGGCCCGCATGGACTCGCGGTCGGTCACGTCGCCCGGTACACACTGCGCACCCATCCTGGCCAGGATGCGGGCCTGCGGGCTGCCCGCGTTGCGCACCAGCGCGACGACATTCCAGCCACGCCTCAGAAGGGCCTGTGTGAGCGGCCGTCCGATAAAACCTGTGGCACCTGTGAGAAATAGGTTCACGCCTTCAGCCTCCGGTGCTCAGGAGCAGGGGGTTCGATTCGAGATGCGCCCGATGTTTGAGCTTGCCCGCGGGCGCCGCGAACGCTCAGGCATCATCGTTGCGACGTAACGATCGCAGTCACGCAGACGCGCTGGAAGTACGTTGCGATAGCGTCCGCAGTGTTGAATACCTCGGACGAGCCATCAGAGCGGACGGCTAAGTACGGCGCGACGTAGCGCACAGGTGATGCGGTTGCCATGCGGCTTCCTTCTGCTCGCCGCCTTCGTCGAGCGCTCACTCAGCCGCCGGAAATCACGGCGTCCGGTATCCGGTAGTGCTCGTAGTCGTTGACTTCAACGAGCCAGTCGTCTCCGCTCCTGCTTACCTTCATCTTCGATCCGCCGTCGACGGACACTTTCCCGCCCGAGAAGGTCAGGACGCGCTTGAACCCGCCGGGGGGCGTGACATGGACCTGTGCGTTGCCGGGCGCGCCGCGGATCACGCCGAACTCGCACTGCGACGAGCCCAGCGCCGCGTTCCCCATCGAGCAGGGCACCTTGCCCGTGGCGTGGTACGGCGTCCCCTCAACCTTGGCGTCTCCGGCGGGTGCCGTTCCGAGGGCCGCCGCAGACGCGCTGCCCGTGATGCCGATGGTCAGCTTGTATCGCGCGGTTTCGTTGCGGCGTGCGGCGTTGCGCATCAGATAGACGCGGATCGTGTACTCGCCGTCGGCAGCGAGCGTCCCGCTCCAGTCGTTGCCATTCGATGAGCCGACGAAAATGGCAACATCGTTAGAGCCTGGCGGAAGCACGTTGAAGTAGTTTGAACCGTTGTCGGTCTTGAGCCCGACGGTCATGGCCTGGCCCGCCCGGGCGCGCAGCTTGTAATCAATCGTCTTGTCGCCCTTGAGCGAGCCAACGAGCGTGGTCGACGAGGCTCCTTTCGCGAAGTGCACCGGCCGGGATTCAATGGCCCCGGCCGCCAACGCCCATGGACTTGCGGCAAAAAGCGCAACAACGAGTGCGAAGCGACCACTAGAAATATTCATCATCTTTCCTTCTTTGTGGCTACATCGGCGTCGACGATCAGGGCCGGGACACGGCCGATCTGTCGGGTGCCGCATAACGCTGTGCTCAGCGGCGCGGCTTTGCCGCGGCTGTTGAAGCACCCTGTTCACTCTCATGGGCTTTGTATGGATCCCGTCCGCGCATCAACGAACACTCATTGTTCCAGCGCATCTGCAAACGTGCTCTTTAGGCGCCGATTGATAACCCGTAAAGGGATACCGATAGGAACCCGCTGCCGCTCCGCAATAGCGATTAGGTCGTTGAAGGTAACGTGTACATCGCCGTTGGCATCTTCCCAGATGAGCAGTTTCTGGCAAAACGCATCAAGGCCCAGTGTCGGAGCCGAAGCCATAGCCTGCCCCCCGGGACCAGGGCCACCAAACAGAATCAGTCGCAGCGGGCGCAGGTCAACGCCATATTTCCGCGAGCGCGCAGCGAAATCCACAATCCCGAAATTCACTGTATCGGATTGGGCATCGATGGCTTCCCGGATGCGCTTTTCCGTAATGGTGTAGTCAAACGGGCTGTCAAGCGTGACAAGCCCGTTATCCGGCATCGCGTCCGAGGGAAATCGCGCAATCGCGGTCTGGGGAATACCTTCCATGGCGGTTGCGATCGCAGATTCGTAACGATCACGGAGGCCCGCCTGGTCCGGCAGGGCGTAGCGATTTTTCAGATAGTCGAAGTTGTTGGCGATGACCGACGCGCTACCCGAACCCTGATCCTCATAAGCCAACGCGCGCAGGGGCAGGTCGATGGCAGCAAGCGGCGCATGTTTCAATATCGCCGCTTCGAGTTCCGGGTCAGACCAGATTAATACATGAGCGGGCGGCATTGACGATCCGGCTTGTGCGGCTAAGCGGGAGTGATCTATCTCCGCAATTATTTCGAGCCGCGGATTCGCCCGCACATTGCCTTCCAGCGTCTGGAAGAGCTTGTCCGGCTCCACATAGCGCGCTGCGGAAATCGGGCCGGCATCATCTGAGCAACCGGCCAAACAGAGAATCAACCAACACGAACAGAGAAGATATGTGCGGAGAAAACACCCGCCGTAAGGCTTTCTTGTCACCAAGCGTTGCCTCTGCTTGTTGCAACGTGATCTCGGTAAAGCGCTATCGCGAACAAACCCAGGATCACCTCGAGAACAAAATAGACGACCAGCAGCCAGTGGGGCATACCGTCCAACAAGAAACTTAATAAGCGCCCGGCAGCAAGACCAAGCATGAAAACTGCGCAGGCAGCCAAGGCGGGCGCCCTCATAGTAAGGCTGAATGCTCCCCACAGCCACAGCACGACCATGCCAACATAGAGCCCCATCACCGCGCGCATGATATGCGTAAGGTTGACGGTGTCGACAGTGATGCCGAAAAGTGCATCCAGAGAAGCTGATGGCATGGCGCCATATCCCATCGCTATCGGCACCAGCCCAACGGCACAGAAAATCAGAAAAGCCCTTGTTTTCATGCTGGCCTCGTCATGAACGTGGAGGTTTGCGGCGCGGCAACCCGAACCGGTGATTAGGCGATGCGATCACTGCCCTGTTGGGCGGATCCCGCTTTGGAAGCCCACGAGAAAGTCCTTTGCCCTTTCGCGTAGCGGTAAACGTCGAGCACGTCGAACACCAGGCTGATCGAGATCGTGGCCGCCACATAGTAGCCCCAGACCTGCAGCTGAACCGGATGCTCTATGGTTAGAAGGCGATCTATGAGCCAAGGTAATAGCGCTAACCAGGGCAAGTGGCACAAACCGATGAGGCGTGAGAAGGGCGTTTTCTTGTGAATCTGGCCCGCGACGACCAGCGTAAGAATCAACGTCGCTAGGACAAGCTGACCTTCAGCTGTGGTGATGAACACCAGGCCGCCAATCAGCTGGGGGACGTTCAACAATGCGCCCCAGATGTTCACGACCCGACTCGCTTTGCCGATATCGCGAATCATCAGAAGAGCATCGCGCAGCAGATTCATCGGTTCCGTCGCAGAACAAGCCGCCTAACGTTCGCGCTGAACCGCCGCCGAGGCGCGAGCCCGCTGGCGGCGATCGGCTCAAGCGCGATGTCAGGCGTCATCGGCCACCTTTTGATGCGATAGAACCCACCTCGCATACCGACGCACATGGTCTTTGTGACTCGATAGCGCCCGACGAGCGACAGCGAATGCCTTCTCGCTGTCGAAATGCATCGCGAGTCGAAGTTGGTCACGAAACTGCTCTGAGAACTCTCCAGAATCCAGGCGCTCCAAGATCACGCGCAGAAGCCGGTCGCGGTGCGCCCTCGGCAACTCGAGATGCTTCAACCTCCGGCACATCATGGCGCGACCCCGGCCGTGCCACAAGCCTTTGGTCTCCGCGCAAACGAAGTGGACGCAGTTTTCAACGACTTGCGTTGCCCCCGAGGTCAACTCGTCAGCGAGCGCCCGAACGTGACGCTTCGACATGCGCTCGAACTCCTGGGTCTCGAGGAGCTCAGTCTTCATGACGCCTAACGCTCTGGTTCAGCGGCGGGCCGCGCAGCGGTCCGTGCGCTGCAACCGGTAGTTGGGCATCCAATCATTCCTACTTCTTCCTGGACTTGCGTAGGGCTGCTACTGGATCGGTATTTGCGGCGAGACCCTCGGCTGCGGCAACAAAGAGCAGTTTGCCATTCGCAACCGCGAATGAGTGCGCCGAAAGGTAGCTTCCAGTACCTACGGAGCGCACAGTAACGACGATCTCTTGCTTTTGATCTCCATCGATGTCGGCAAGCATGACCTTCTCGACAACTCCATCGCGAGCACGAATAAGCCCGGAAGTGAAGAATGTGGTTTCATCCGGGGCCGCCGCGGCTTGATAGAGCCGAACGCTGAAGCTGCCAATGGACCGCGCCTCGAAATCACCCTCCGCCACAACTACCGTCTCGCCGGTTGGGAGCGTGAGCTTAGACAGGAAACGCTCTTGCGGCGCGGCATGAACGGAAGTTATGAGGAGCAGCACCAATGCAGTTACCCATAGTCTCATTTCGATTTCCTTCCTCTTTGTCGGCAAATGACCGGAATCACAGGGATGCCCAACGTCTGAATTCAGCGGCGTGAAGCCGCGTAGCGGGCGAGCGTTCGCTGGAATGAGTTGTTATGCGGTTGCTCACCCTCTCGCCTTCATGTGCCATCGGACCCGCGGACGACAATCTTTCCACCTGCTCGGTTCTCGTCCATCAATGTATGCGCTTGGATCAGCTCTTCGAACTTGAATACGGGGCCGGTTTTGACTTCGAGCTTGTCGGTTTCCACGAGATCGACGTAGTTTTGCAGTTGTGCTGGTGTCATATCGGCGGCCTCGCCGCTATAGGACGTGAGCTTGACCGCGGTAGGAACGTCGCCCATCGGATGGAAATGATCGAGCACCCACGATCCACCAAGGATCCCCGTCATGCAAACGATTCCGCCGCGCCCTACGCAACGCAACGAGTCGAGTAAGGTAGTCGCCCCGACAAGTTCAAGAACTCTGTCATACGGCTTGCCCGTACCGGACGTGATCTGCTCCGCGAGCGCTCCGTGATCAATCCAGACCTCGTCGGCACCGGCGGCCGTGAGTTCGGCGGCCTTCTTCGGGTCACGGGTTGTCATCCCGACCCGGAGACCCGCTTTCTTGGCCAAAGCAAGCGCAGCCATTCCAATCGACGAAGTGCCTCCGCGAACCAGCAGGGATTTGGCGCGGCCTATTTCCAGCGCCGTGTACAAGGAACCGTGGGTGGTCTGAAGCATCTCCGGCAATGCCGCAAGCTTCTCCCATGGCAGTTTGGTGCGTAACGAAAACACACATTCGTGTGGCACCAGCGTGTACTCGGCATAGGATCCATCGAATTGGCGGCCCATGCCGCCCATCATTGCGGCGACTGCAGATCCGGGCTTCGCAGCGAGACCACCCGGGTCCACGATTTCGCCGACGCATTCGATGCCAAGGACACGCGGAAACTTCACTGTGGGCGAATCGCCCCTTCGCGTGAACCATTCCGACCGGTTCAATCCGAACCCTCGGACCCGTATCAGAGCCCAGCCGCGACGAGGTTCCGGAACAGGCATCTCCTCCAGCCGAAGCTTTTCTGGGCCCCCAGGTTCACGAATAACCCATGCCTTCACAATATCTCCCGAGTAGGTCTACATCGCGCCTTGAAAGCCTTGCCCGCGCCGCGGAATCATCTGCCGCATAACGCTTCGGTTCAGCGGCGGACCGCAGCGGGCCGTTCGCTGCAACCGAGAGTTAGGCGATTCAACCGGTTCTCCAGCTATGGCGTGAACTCGACCAACACTCGCATCGTCTCGACCTTCAGACCGTCCTCCCGCATCGCCCTCTGGCCTTCGTCGGACTGCAGAAACTCCTGGAATTTCGCCATATCGGGTATATCGGCCATAACGCCTGTTGCATTGGGATTGTTGGGGTCGCGGAAGTTTCGGCACTTAATTCCAAGTTTCCCGAACATCTCATGTCGGCTTCCTGGTCCCTTCTTCCAGGCTTTGGCCCAGACTGCACCGTCCTTAACTTCGTGGAACACGATTGCGGTCGTCATTGTGGATTCCTGCTTTGTGTAAGTAATCGGTTTGGTGAAAGTGGCCGTCTTGCGACGCCTAACGTTCGTGCTAAGCCGCCCTCGGAGGCAGGCGGCGCCTGCCGTAGCGGGTCGGCTCGAGCGAGGGGTTAGACGCCTGCGTCACCTTTGAATCGCTCCTGCCAGCTCTTAGCGGACATGAAGGATGGATCAGCACGGCAGTTGGCCTCGGTTTCAGCAAGGATCTCAGAGTCAGACTTGGAGAGGTCGAGGGGATCGCCGTGAGGCTGCGAGACGTAGAAGGGAGTATCGAAGTAGACCTCGACCGTATTGCCCTCTGGATCGTTGAAGTACACAGACAGTGCGTTGCCGTGGTTCAGCGTGAAGAGCTTGCTGGCGCCTAGCAACGGTGCCTTGGCACTGGTCCGCCGGAGATCATCGATAGCGTCAGCCTTGAATGACAGTTGCATGATCGTGCTGAACGTCGCTTCAGGCGGGCGCCCCGACGAGATCACGAGCTGATGATGATGTTCTGGGTCAGCACTCATGAAGACGAGGTCGTTCTTGAACGTCTGCCCTTGCCCCCGGTCCGTCACTCGCAGACCGAAGAGTTCAGAGTAGAAGCGAACCATCAGTTCAACGTCACGGACATACAGACCGACGTGCGAGAGTCGTGGTCGGGTTGAGCGCAGCATGTTTGCCTATGCGGGGGTTGAGTGGGATGGCGAGTCCAGGCGTCTAACGTCCAGCATCAGGGGCGCCGTCACCGCGCCAGCACTTCGGGACTAAAATGATCGGCGTCCCCTGCATGCACGAATTAGACGGCAAACAGACTTCTCTCTTTCGACCGAAGGGCAACCAGTTCTTCCGCCGTATACATCGGCGGCACGGGATCGTATCGTTTATCCAGCACCTCCAGGTGATTCTCCGGCAGGGCCACGGAACGAACAGCCAGAAAAGCTTTCCCGGAGAATAATCGCGCGTCAATTAGCGCCTGACGCGCCTTTCGGCTCACCATCAACTGCCGGAACCGCATCATCTTGCCCTCACGGTTCGGCCCATCTTCGCCCCACGGCACATATGCGAAGTCCGCATCTGGGTACGTCTCCGTCCAGAAACGGGGCACCGTCACGAATCTGAGCCCAGATAAGTTTGATTCGTCTGCCGCCTGGGTAGCAAAGAGGTCCAGGACCGGCTCTAGCAAGGGATCGTCCAGAACCAGGTCCGAACGCAACCAGCGCTGATGGAAGCAGTTCTGGCCCATCTCGATAGACGATGTGCGCTTGGCAGGGGCATCGCCCACATCGCGGATCCAGAGGTTGCGCTCGAACCAGGGGTGATCGAGTCCGTGACCGAGGCTATGGTCCGGAAGGGCGACGAACCACCCAGGCCCGGCCTTGCGACCGGCATTCCGGCAGCGGAGAAACGAAAGGCCGCGCAGCTTTAGGCGCTCATACGCCGCGACAAAGGCCGCCGAGACAAACGTGTGGTTCAAGGCGTGGGCTGCAGGCAGCGACCCGGGTTTGTAGGACGGATACTCGTCCCACAGTGAGAAGCTGTCGTCCGCCGTCCTAGTGACCAGCAAGAACCAGTGTGCCGCCGCTGTCTCGTGCTCGTCTAACAACTCGGTAACTGTTCCGGCGCCGGCAACGACGAGCCCGGACTTGCACTCCTCGTGCACCTTGCGGAGCGTATCGCGACCGCGCTCCGAACTGAGATTGATTCTGGCCCAGGCATTGCTGTGAACCTTGAGGCGGAGTTTTCGGTAAACGCGAGCGCGCATTCGTTCCGAATCCTCGGTTAGCGCGTCAGCAAAACCGCCGCTCCCGGGCGCATCGAGGCGGAAGTCGATTTCGAAGCGGGCCATGTCCGTGTCGTCTAACGTTCCGCATGAGCGGCGCGCCGCCAACGCTCAGCAACAGACCCTTGTCCATGAAAGCGTCCGCTCCCTGCGGCTGTTAGGCGCCGTCGAGGGCAGCCCACATTTCGGCCTCTCGACACCACCGAGCGCTGACTCATGGCTTCGACATCGTACGCTGTAATAGCGGCAGAGATATTGCGATGACGCCGGGAACGATTACCGCCGCGAGGAGGCCCAGCGTGTCGTTGGAGCTGAGGTGACTCGACTCGCTTAGAACAGTGGCAGCGCCAATCAGCACGAGCGCGGCCGCAAACCCGACAAAAAGACCGGGGGACTTGGTTTTGTATCTCCCGTTGAGCAGAAACACGACAGCAACGAGCACCTGGACAAGAAGTACGCCAGAAATTCCGAATGCGATAAGCCCGACTATCAGGATCGAGAAATCGGAAGCCAGCGCCGGAGCGGGGACCACCGTCAGTGTGACCGCTGGAACGACATGTCTAAGTCTGAGCCAGAACACGGATCGCATGGCACTCCGCTATTGAGACGTACGCCTAACGTAGAGGTAACCGGCACGCCGAGGCGCGGTACCCCGGCCGCAAGGAGGATGATGAAGAGCGAGCGCCTCGCGGCCAGGGTGCCTTGCCGTAGCGGGTCCGGTTGACCGACATGTTAGGCGTCGCCCTCAGGTAGCTAGAGACGCTGACGTATTGCCAAGGCGGTGGCCGGGCGCCAAGAAACGTGGCGCTCGGCATACGTGCTGCCTAGTGTGCCACGATCGCGCGCCGTTATCATGGCTCAGCCATGGATGACGCAGCTTCGACACTTGCGACAATTGCCTTGCTCTGGGCAGCAGCTGCGGTCGCGCCTGGGCCCAACTTCCTTCTGACGACGCAGACCGCGATTTCAAGCGGCAGAGCAGGTGGCTTAAAGGTGGCGCTTGGACTGGCTTGCGGCTCGGCGTTCTGGGGATTCGCTGGTTTTTTTGGTGTTCAGGCCGTTTTCAAGATGGTGCCCTGGTTATACGGGGCGTTGAAGATCGGTGGCGCTTTGTATCTCTTGGCGACTGGACTTAGGTTGACTCTCAGGAGTTTCCGGCGTGCGCCTGAGGCACGCCTTTCTCATGGGGAAGGCGGCGGAGAGTTCCGGTCAGGGCTGGCAATCAGCATCGCCAATCCCTATTCGGCGTTGTCCGCGGCAAGCCTGTTCGCCGCAACGCTGCCCCCGACGCCGCCGGTTTGGCTTGGCTTGGCAGCCGTTGGTCTCATGAGCTCGATAGCGATCGTGTGGTATGGCTTCGTTGCTTGCGCACTCACAGTGGGATCAGCCGCGCGCATATTCCGGAGCCTGGGCCACTGGGTGGACCGGATCGCGGGGCTGGCGTTCGTCGTCTTCGGCGTTCGGATGGCTGTGCGAGACTGATTACGACACTCGAAAGCGTGTGCCTGCGGCGCCTAACGTGTCGCTTGCACCGGCGGCCCATGGCCGTCCGGTGCAAGCGAAGGTTAGATTCTGGTTAAGCGACTTCCAAAAGCGCACGCGGGTTCTTCTGTGCGATCAGGAGAAGAGTTCGGGCGGCACCTGACGGGGCACGGCGGCCTTGCTCCCATTCCTGCAGAGTACGCACAGAGACCCCAAGAAGTTGAGCGAACCGGGACTGCGAGAGGCCCGTTTTCTCGCGCACGGAAGTCACTGATGGGATGGTGGTCACCCGGCCGTGCGCGCCACGCTTGATCTCGCGAATTCCTTCGAGAATCTCAAGACCGATATTGCGTTTGGCCTTAGCCATCGAGTTCCTCCTTTATCTTGCGGAGAACGTGAGCCGGGATGTTCTGCTCTTCATTCTTCGCGTAAATCGTCAACATCCAAATCACGCCTTCGCGGGTCTTGGCGTAGTAGATCACTCTGATGCCGCCCCGCTTTCCGCGCCCGGGCTGCGCCCAACGCAGCTTGCGGACCCCGCCTGACCCCGGGACCACTGCGCCACTTTCTGGCGCTTCGATCAGCTTTGCCTGGAGCCGGCCGTACTCATCGTCGGTGAGGTAATCGCCGACAAGGCGCGTAAACAGCTTTGATTCGACAAAGCTGAACATGGCGCATTATACGTCAATGACGGATAGCGTCAACCAGAATCTAACGTTCGAGCTAAGGCGGCCGGCCGTGGAGGGTCGCCGCTTGAGCGAGGAGTTAGGCGTCACTTCTTGCCGCTTGCCAGCCAGCCCAGCTGCCAGCCTGTACCGAGGCCAAGAAGTCGGCGAGCAAGCCGTTGAACTGGCTCGGCTCCTCCAGGTTTGGAGTGTGTCCGCAGTCTGGTAGCAACGCCAGCCCAGCGTGGGGGAGCCAACTTCGGAGCAGCATAGATGCCTCAACGCACGGTTCGTCGCGATCTCCCGCGACGACCAGCGTTGGAACCGGGAGTGAACGCAACGCATCCTCCAGCTCGACGACGGTCTTGCGCTTGGCGACTACCTCGCGTGCCAGATGGGCGCATGCTCGCGCATCGTGCTCACCGGCGTAGCGGAGGAACTCCGCGAAGCCTCTTGGATCTTTGCGCTTGAAGCTGGCCCTAGTCGGCACATTTGCTAGGCTGTCCACTAGGCTCCGTATGCCTGAGGTGTCCAGCGCCGCCGCCATTGCTTCTTGTCCTTGGAGGAAGGCGGCTCGGTGCGTTGACCCAGCTCCCACTCCAACGAGGATCAGACCGCGAACACTGTCTGGCCGCGCGATCGCGAAGTCGCGGGCGATGTTGGCCCCCATTGAGCAGCCGCACAGGAAGACGGCGCCGAGTTGCAGGTGTCGGAGGAGCTGCGAAAGGTCACCGACCAGAAGCTCCTGGGAATACTCACTCGCTTGCTGAGGGACTGAGGAAGGCGGGTAGCCACGATGGTTGTACGTGATGACGCGGTAGCTGCGCGAAAGGCATCGCACCTGTGGTTCCCACGATCGCCCATCGCCCGCGAACTCGTGAACCATAACGACTGGGGTGCCTTGGCCGGTCTCTTCCCAGTACAGCTGAACTCCGTTGACAGCCGCTAGTGGCATGACGTGCTCCCGTTAGCGCTGAAGTGAGAAGACGCGCGTTCAGTGACGCCTAACGTTTGAGCTAAGCGGGCGCCAACGGCTTGGGCCCGTAGGGCCCAGGATACAGAGGGGCGACCGTAGGGCCTAAGCCGTTGGCGCTCCGCTTGAGCGAAGGGTTAGGCCTCACAGCGCCGCCCAGCGAGACGCTAAGCCGAACGCGTGCAACGACCCGATGATGAGACAGACCCCTGAAGAGACGAGCCAGAACGTGGTGGAGTTCTTCGGAAAGACAGGGCGCAGGAGGGGAAACGCCAGACCGCGCGCAAGGTAGACGGCTGTGATGCCCAGGAGGGCAAGCTTGGTGAGTGGCAGTGGAGCGATGAGCCCAGCGCCTGCTATGGCGTAAGCGGCCCAGGTCAGGAGCGCCGCCGCGATAGCCAGCGTGACTAGCGTTGGCTGTATCTTGCCAGCCTCCACAGCGCGAGCCATGCGCTCCCCAGCGCCCATGAAGCGGTATGCCTTGGGACCAAGCGCCACACATGCGAGATGCGCCAGGGCTGCCAAGGCGCTCAGGGCCGCGCCAGCAACCAGGGCTGTAGAGCCGGGATCGAGCACGATGTGTCTAGTGAGGCCTAACGTCGCCGTGAACGGCGGGCCGCTACGGGGCGGACGTGTGGCATGACGCGTCCGGCCCGTCCGTTCGACGTGAAGTTAGAACGCAGGACACGGACACGCTTTGCGCCCTTGCCGTCGGCAGTTATTTATCCCGCTCGCCGGCACCTCGAGACTTCTCGGCGTCCTGCTTCGTTTGCGTCTCACTCGGTTTCTGGAAATCGCCAATGACACTTTTTAGAGGGCAGATCGTGACTGCGGGACACTTCTTGCAACCTGCCGCTAGAGCGATTGGGCATAGGGTCATCCTAATTCCTCCTCATTCGGCGTTTCGCGCGCAAATCCATCCGATGCGTTCTAACGCCGCAATGAGCCGCAATTGACGGCGACGACTGGAGCGGCAGCGAAAGGAGGAGCGGTCAAGCGTCGGACTCCATTGTGTTGTTAGGCGGCGCCGCGCGAGTGGGGGCGGTTCGTTATTCGCCACAATGTTTCTCAACGCGGCAATTTGCGGCCGCCAAAGTACGAAGCCATCGCAAATAGAGCGACGTATGCAAGATATACGAACGCCGAAGCAACGCTGCGAGCAGGCCCAAGCAAGAGCACACCTATGGTGATCATATACGCGGCTGCGCCGTTAGTTATAACCCACCATGCCCGGACAGCGTTCCGCCCACGGCGGCGTCGCAATATCAGAGATAACGCCCAAAATATCAAAACAGAGACTGGTACACCGACAATGCCTAGCAAACCCCCTGTCCACAAGGCGCAATCAACATTACTGCAGAGAGGGCTGTTTCCAAACGAATTGAACGATGCATACGCACTCAAAGGGTAAAGAACAAAACCGACTAACCCGACAGCTGGTGAATATTTGTTGGTCACTGGCCTATCCTTGTCGCCTAACGTTCGCGTTGAGCGGCGGCCGACGAGTGTAACGAGGAGGGCACCGCAAGCAAGCGAAGCGCGCTTGCGGACGTCCGCTCGAACGCGGGGTTAGTCGTCACGTATGGCACTTGCGGAACCCTCCCAGGCGTCCGAGAAAAGACCGAGGCGGTATTCAACTGGGATAGCCTGACAGAGCTGGAGCAGAATATCTTTGGCGGTGCGCAGAGCTCTGTTTGCGTTCCCGAGGGTGATTTCGCGCTCCAGATCAGACGTTGGCGAATCGGTTCTCTGTCTGTCGTACTCGTCACGAGTCCAGATATGTTCCTCCTCGATGACCTGTGGCTTCGCATGCGCGATGGCGTTGCGTTGCTTCGACAACCACCGCGCGCTCGACCAAGGCTCTGCGTGTCTATCGTACTTGACGTTTAGGCGGTCGCATAGCAACCGGAGTTTGGCGTTGGGCCCCGCACTTTCGAAGTCTTTCCAATCGGGAATGATCCGCTTGCCGATGGCGTTACAGATCGCCTCTATCGCAAGGCCACATAGCGTAATCGCCGTTAGCTGACTGTAAAACCAGCCGGGGCGTTTCGCCTCCGCGTCTTCGACGGCGGCGCGCGCAGCGCCGATCAACATGTGATGCGCAGAGAAGGAGCGCGACCTGGTGACCTTGAGCTTGCTGCTCATGTGACGACTAACGTTCGCGTTGAGCTGCGCTCGCAGAGCGTCGGCTCTCGAACGCGCAGTTAGATGGCTTACCGGTATACATCCTTCCGATGTCCGACCTTGAAGATCGTAACTTCTCGGCGCTGATCGTCAACAAGGTAGATGATCCGATACCTTCCCTGTCGCACGCGGTATCGATCACCATATCCCGCGAGCTTCTCAGAACCCTGTGGTCGAGGGTTCGCTCCCAGCGATCGAATTCTGCTAATTACTCGCTGACGATCAGCCTTAGCGCCGATTGTCTCGACCTCTTTCGCCGCCGACGTCTTAATCAGAACGCTATATTCGGCCACGCCGCTTTAGGCCCTGGACGAACGTGTCGAATGAAATGCTCTTCTCGTTCTTTCGCTCGGCGAATGCGGCAAGATCCTCTGCGTCCTCGGCCAGAGCAGCCTTTACAGCGTCGTTGACCATGTCGGAGATGGATCGGTCCGACGCCGCAGCCTTGAGGCGCAAGGCGCGGTGGACGTCGGGCTCGAAATAGACGGTAGCGCGTTTTTGAGTGTCCATGCGCGCCATTCTGACGTTGAGACGTTAAAACGTCAAGGCACTAGCAGCCATCTAACGTTCGCAGCCACCGGCGCGCGCCCGGTGACCATTGCAAAGCACGACCCTCGCGCGCGCGTCCGCGTGCGCTGCGCTGTTAAGCGGCAACACATGCCAAAACGTGGAGCTGCGGGTAGATGCGGCCTTTGAATGCCGGTCGGCGCCTGCGAGCTGCTGTCTGCGCCTGGCGGGCATCACCTTGGAGGCGGCGGGGCAACTGAGTTCGCGCATGCCGTGGAAGGGTACGCCTTTGCTTGGGAGCTCGCCCTTGCTGATCGATATGCTCAGCATGCGCTCTGCGTGTTGCCGTTTAACGTTCCCGGTGACCGGCGCGCGCCCGGCAGCGCGCGCGGACGGCAGCATGTCCGCGCGCGTCCGCGTTGACCGGGAGGTTAGAAGGCAGACACTTCATGCGGTGAGCGTAAGCCCCCATTGGAATACAGCCAATAGCACAATCACACTAGCCAACAGGAAGAAAAGACAGCCCGCGGACAGCAGCGCGGCTGTAAAGAGCGCTAGGGGTGAGCCGCAGGCTAGTAGGCCCCGCAGACGCGAACCAAGTGTGGTTGGGGCTGAACTGGCAAAGAAAGACTGCGCCTGGCGCACGCACAGACGGACTCCCGGAAAGTAGAGAGCCGTACCAAGTGCGGCAAGGACTAAGGCCCAGAACAATGTGCCGATCGCGTGCACGGTGCGTTTGCGGTGCGTCGTGTTCTGCCTTCTAACGTTGCCTTCAGCCGCGCGCTCCAGCGCGTCGGCTGCAAGGCTTTGTTGGGCGGCATTGCTTCGTCCCGCGTTTCAAAGCTCGACCCCGTTCACGAGCTGCCCTGTGTTCTTATCTATCTGAACCCAGTCGCCGTATCGGACAAGAAAGCCCTTTTTCTTGATCTCGGTTCCGACGTGCTTGATGTAGTCCTCATCCGGAGTGTAGTCACCAAGTCTCAGGATTTCGCGTCCTAACTTCGTAACGCGGTACACCGTTAATTGGAGAGCAGGCTCTTTAGCGTCCCGCTCAAGAAAGAGGCCCTTCCCATAAGCGGTAATCACGTTCCTGAAATTGTCTTGAACTGCGGAGCCCATCGACCAAGTGAGACCAATAGCCTCTACGCCACTGAGTATTCCCATCTCCTGTAGTTCGAGCAGATGCGAGAACAAGACTTGCTTCCGATCAAGAAACGGTTGATCACGATACACAAACTGACCGTGGAAGATTACGAAGGGGCCTATTTCAGCGATCTTCAGAGCGTCGTTCTTAGAGAGGGTGCGCAAGAACTCCAGAGTGCCCATTGAGTAGCTCCCGGGCACCTTAACTTCTTCAGCGAGAATTCGCGCCCAGACCTTCTGCATGTGCTCCACGGTCACATCTTGAGCATTCTCTCTCCACCGATTTAGCCAATCTGCATCGACTGGCTCTTCTGATACGGCTTCATCGCCGACATGACGTGCTTCTTCTTCGGCGTGCATGGCTATTCGCTGCAGATTCACAAACCGCTGAACCTCGCGCGCCGAAAACTTCTCGGCCGCCGCACGGAGTAGATCTGGCGAAGGGTCACGCTGATCCACCAGCGCTCTTGTTCCTTCTTGAACCTCGTCTGGCAAGGATGCCAGAGGTGCCGCGCCTTTGACCTCTAGTAGTTTCCCCCTCTCGTCGAGCGCCTTTCGTCCGGCGAGGATGTCTTGGGCGTCCTTTTCTGCCTGTGCGAGTATCAGCCTCTCGTGTCGCCTTACATCATTTTGTGCTCGGCCTTCGCGCCGAATCTGCCAAGGCGTCAGCAGTCCACCAATACCTTTTTCCGTCAGCGTTTCCCATATCTTTATTGCTAACTTCTCACCCGGAATCTCAACCAATGCCATAGTGCCGCCTCGGTTTAGCCGCCCAACGTGCCCGGTAACCGGCGCGCGCAGCGCGGTGACCTGCATGCGCCGGCACGTCGCGCGCGTCCGCGTTGACCGGGGGGTTAGAGCGCATCATCACGAGCGCCCACGCACCCAGCGCAGGAGCAACGTTACGGGAATCGCGACTAGCCCCACCAGGATGACGACAAGTATGCCAACGAGATCGCCGCCATCGCTAACAAAGTCGGTCGCGCGATTCACCATGGCGGGACCTCCAAAGCAAGCCGCATAGACCAAGAAGGCTCCATAGACGCCGAGCGCGCCAAGAAGTAATACGCCAAGCCACCACCAGCCTTCCGGTGGGCTCAAGGCTATGACGCCAGCAACCCCGATGTATACGAACGGCAAGCCAAAGGTGGCCATAGCCACGCGCAAGAACAGTGGATCTAGCACGACGTCCTGCAATTTGCGAAGGACTGACATATGCGCTCTAACGTGCCCGGTAACCGGCGCGTGCCCGGCGGCCTAGGCACATGGCGGCGCGTCCGCACGCGTCCGAGTTGACCGGGGGGTTAGACGGCCTATTCCCG
>Ga0111145_1046_pt1 | contig 19779 bp, 21 predicted proteins | sample DeeMarSeWOR28_12_FD_80392 | JGI IMG/M metagenome (GOLD analysis project Ga0111145, IMG submission 80392) | Betaproteobacteria bacterium SG8_41 | reverse complement strand
CCATCATCCATCACGACACCATGGAGGCATTGTGATTCCCCCGACTGACAAGACCGGAAGCCTGCGCTCTGAGCGGCGCCGCGACAACCAGCAGTGGCTGCTCGACTGGATGGTGAAGACCACCGGGCGGACGCACAATTTCGCCTACGATCATCGCGAAATCCCGGCCGAGGTGAAAACCTACCGGCAAATTCCGCGTGTCATGGAAAAGGCGGGTCGGCACCAGCAAGCCATCGCGCGGGCAGCCGAGGCGGCCGGGCATCGACAGAGTGCGTGCGAGCTCTACTACAAGGCGTGCGAGCAGTACCGCATCGCCCAGCACGCGATCTTTGTCGACGACCATCCCGACAAGATCTTCCTCCACGGCAAGCTGATCGAATCGTTCGAGGGTTGCATGCGGACGGCGGATTATCCGATCGAGCGGGTCGAGATTGATTGGGAAGGCGCAAAGATCCAGTGCAACTTCCACAAGGTCCCGGGCGGCAAGAAGCTGCCCACGATCCTCTCGATTCCGGGCATGGACCAGACGAAGGAGGCGGTGCCCGATCCGAGCAACAATCTGTTCATCAAGCGCGGCATGAACGTGCTTTGCGTCGACGGACCCGGCCAGGGCATGAGCAACCTGAGAAAGATCCGCGTCACCGCCGACAACCACGAGCGCGCCACGAGCGCCTGCGTCGACTGGCTGACCAGGCAGCCGGAGGTGGATCCCGCGCGCATCGGGGTAATGGGAATCTCGATGGGCTCCTACTGGAGCAACCGGCTTGCCGCGCACGACAGCCGCGTGAAGGCGATCGCCAGCTCGGCTGCGAACTACGGAACCAAGAAGGCGATCTTCGAAGAGGCCTCACCACGCTTCAAGCAGATTTTCATGTACATGGCCGGAATTCACGACGAGGCCGAGTTCGACAAGATGGCGGAAAAAATGCATCTCTTCGGCTACGGGCCCAAGGTCAAATGCTATTCGCTGATGGTGCTGGGCGAGTACGATCCCCTGTGCCACCTCGAGGAAGGCCTGGCGTACTTCGAGGAGGTCGCCGGCCCGAAAGAGATCTGGGTGCTAGAAAACGAGAACCACGTGCCGCGGCCGAGCCGCAACTTTGGCGGAATGCTCGCTGATCCGCTCGTGGCGGACTGGCTGAAAGACGCGCTGCTGGACAAGAAGCCGCGCGACCTCAACAAGGCCGTTTTCGTCCACGACCGTATCGGCGAGGGGCCCTATAGTCCCCAACTCCGCGGCGTGGAGGATGTGTACCTGGGCAGACGGCTGGAGATCTGATCGCGGGTGATGGACGAGGAGCTTGAAAACCGTGAGATTGGAAGATCGCGAGATCGTTAGACCGGGAATCGGGTTTTCTCCCTCTCGCGCCCACGCCCTCGCGCGCTTAGGTCGTAGGTTGTTGCCGGCGCAAGGGAGCTAATTGGTGAAGGCGATCCGGATTGCGAGGACCGGCGGGCCGGAGGTTCTCCAGCTCGTCGAAGTGCCGACGCCGGTCCCGGGGCCGGGGCAGGCGTTGGTGAAAGCGCACACGATCGGCGTCAATATGCCGGAAGTGCTGGTCCGCACGGGACGATACGGCTGGATGCCGCCTCTGCCCGTGATTCCCGGCATCGAGATGAGCGGCACCATCGCGGCGCTGGGATCCGGCGTTGACGACTTCAGCGTTGGCCAACCGGTCTATGTGTCGGCCCGCGAGCTGCCGCATCGCTGTGGGTGCTATGCCGAATACATCGCCGTGGATACCCGCGCGCTGGTTGAGGTGCCGCCGCAGGTCGAGCTCGAAGCCGCCGCCACGCTCGCGAGCTATCAGGTCGCGTGGCACCTGTTGAACAGCGCGACGCGAGGCTTCGCGTATGACTCGGTGCTGGTGACTGCGGCGGCTGGCGGCATCGGCTCTGCCTGCGTGCAGCTGGCGGCCGCTGCCGGTAAACAGGCCATCGCGCTGACGAGCTCGGCTGCTAAAGCCGAATTTGCCAGAACTATGGGCGCGAGCGCGGCGGTTGCGCAAGCTGAAGGTGATTGGGGCGCAAAGCTGCACGAAGCCACCCGCGGCCGAGGGGCGGACCTGATCCTCGATGCCGTCGCGGGCGCGCGCTTCCCGAAGCTGTTCGAGCAAGTCGCGCCGTTTGGCCTGGTCATCCAGTATGGCCAGCTGGCGGGGCTCCCGGATTCCGCGGCGGTTTACGAAGCGATGCGCGGTCAGTTCAGCCGCAGCCCCGCGCTGCGTCTCTTCACGATGCACTCGTTCGACGACGATCCGGCGGCGCGACGCGCGTGCACCGTGGCGCTGCTCGATCTGTTTGCGGCAGGCACCGTTCAGCCTCCGATTCGGCAACGCCTGCCGCTCGCCGAGGCAGCGCGCGCGCATGAGCTGCTCGAAAGTGGAAACGTGCTCGGAAAGCTGGTGCTCAAGCCCTGAGCGGTGAGCGGTGAGGGGTGCGCGAGCTCCAACGCTCGTGAAGCGTGAACCGTGCGCTTGGCGGAACCAAGCGCTGTAGTTACTATTCATAACGACATGTCGAGAAAACGGCGCCGATCCGGCAAGCAGGGCACCGGGGACAAGATACCTGGAGCGGGGCATGGCGCCGATGCGCGAGCGGCGGAGGGCCGGGGCAAGGTCGCGCGCGGGCGCGGCCCGCATCCGCTCGACAACTGGTTGTTCGGACTCGCGCTGGCAGGAATCGCGCTGACGTCCTACCTCACGTTCACCGCATGGTTCGGGGAGTCCCCGGCATATTGCGGCGCGGATTCCGAGTGCGGCCTCGTGCAGCAAAGCCGCTGGTCCACCCTGCTGGGCGTGCCGATCGCGTTCTGGGGCCTCCTGACCTATGCGCTGCTCGCGCGGCTGGTGTGGCGCCTCCGGACCCGCCCGAGCTCGTGGCGGCTGGCGTTGACCGTTGCCACGATCGGCGCCGGCGTGAGCTGGTATCTCACTGCCGTCTCGGTATTCGTCATCGAAGCGACCTGCTTCTACTGCCTCACTTCTTTCGGCATTGCGAATGCGCTGCTGGTATTGTTGGCGGTGCGCAGGCCCACGCACATGCTGGAGCACGCCTGGACCAATTCGCTGCCGGTCCCGATCGGTTCAGCCGCGGTAATCGTGTTCGCGTTGTTTCTGCATTTCAGCGGCCTGTTCGACCCCGCAGCGGGGCCCGAGAAGCCGTATCTCAAGGCACTGGCAATCCACTTGCGTGATACCGGCGCGCGTTTTTACGGCGCCTACTGGTGCCCGGTTTGCCAGCAGCAGAAAGCATTGTTCGAAGCCTCGGCCGACAGGTTGCCCTACGTCGAGTGCACACCAAACGGGCGCAACGGCGTTCACAACTTTGCTTGCGTTGCGAACGAAATCAAGGACTATCCGACCTGGATCATCGACGGCCGGCGCTACACCGGCATGATCCCTGTCGCCGAGTTGGCTAGCATGTCGCGCTTCGAGTGGACAGCGGACGGAGCCCGAAAAGAATAAGGTGGGACAGCCCGGTTTTGCCGGTTTTCCGCTCATACGCTGTCCCGACGCTGAACGGTTCTTACCGGCCTTCCTGCATCACTGCGAGCGGCCCTCTTGACGCCGTCCTTCATCTGACGGAAGCTTGTTGCGCTTCCGAGGACTAACCCATAAGACGGCACCAGCCGCTTGCGCCCCGCTGAGCGCGGGAGAGGGAGAATTTATGGGTGCAGTCCACCTCGTCTGCCGCCTCGTGGCGGCGTGCCTTATCGCATGGACCACGGCCGCGGCATCCGCGCCGCCGAGCTTTCCGACAAAGCCGGTGCGTCTGATCATCGGCAGCGCGCCCGGATCGGGTCCCGATATCATCTCGCGGCTCGTGTCGGACCGGCTGTATGCAGCGTGGGGCCAGCGGATCGTCGTCGATTCGCGGCCCGGCGTGGCCGGCATCATCAGCGCGGAGCTGGCGTTGCGCGCCAATCCGGACGGTTACACCTGGATGATGCTGACCTCGCAGCTTTTCGTCGCCACCTCGGTCTATCCCAATCTCAAGTTCAACCTCGACAAGGATTTCGTATCGATTGCCCTGATCGGCTCGGTGCCGTTCGTTCAGATGGTGAACCCCAAAGTGCCCGTGAAGTCGATTGCCGATCTGATCGCGCTCGCGAAGAAACAGCCGGGGGCGATCAAGTACGGTTCGGCCGGCACGGGCGCATCCGAGCATCTCTGCGGCGTCATGTTTACGCGCCTGACGGGCATCGAGATGCTGCACGTGCCCTACAAGGGTGTCGCCCAGGCCATCGCCGACACGATGGCCGGCGATGTGCAGCTGACCTATGCCGTTATGCCGGCTGCGCGGCCGCACATCGAGAGTGGCAGGCTGAGGGCGATCGGCGTGACCAGCGGCAAGCGCGCCCCGCTGCTGCCTGCTGTGCCCGCGATCGCGGAAGTCGTGCCCGGCTACGAGATGATCGGCTGGTACAGCCTGGTTGCCCCGATCGGCACACCCGACGCCGTGCTCGCCAAGGCGAGCGCCGAAGTGGTCAAGGCGGCCAGGGATCCGGCGTTCGGCGAACGGCTGAAAGTGCTGGGCGTAGAGATCATCGGCGGCAACCGCGCTGAGCTCGATGCGTTCCGGCTCGGGCAAAGGAAACGGATCAGCGAGCTGGTCAAGGGGGCCGGCGTCGATATCAAGTGACTTGTCGCGCAGCGTGAGGGATCGCGTCGGGGACAAACACGAGCAGCTGCGAAAACAGAAGCGGCCTGCCCCCCATCATTGTCATTTTTTCCCCGCCGGCGGAGCGGGCCACTCAATATACGGAGGCGCTGGAGCCTCGTCTGGCGGCAGCCCTGGCCGTATCGGGGCGCCGACCGGTCCCATCTGGCGCACGTAGCGGTAGAACGCCCGCAAATCCGCCTCGGTCCAACGGTTCAAGTTGAACCACGGCATTGGCGGGCGCGTCTGCAGGTTCCGCGCGTAGCGGACCCAGTCATCCTCTTTCATGCGCGAGAGGCTCAGGCGGACGTTGGGCGCGTAGGTTGTGCCCCACGGCCCGCGAAAGCCGACCTTCCCGTCACCCAGCAGCCACTCGCTTTCCGGCACCTTGCCGTTGCTTGGCGCAAAGCCGGCCGTGTGGCAATCGTTGCAGCTGCCCACAATGAGGAGGTACTTGCCACGGGCGATCTGCTCCTTGCTCGCCTTGACATCCGCGGCGGCAGCGGTGGTGGACATGGCGGCGCAGAGGAGCACGGCGAGGACGCCGTGGAGTGCAGTGTATTGGCTCATACGAAGCTCCCTGGTTGGCCCGAGCGGTGGCGATTGTAACTCCAAATTTTCCATGGCGCTGATCCGGTGATGATTAAAGGGCAACAGGCGGCGACTGACCCTGTTGCCTGCCAAAGCTTGCCAAGAAAAGGGTAAACGGCGCATTCTGGCCAGATCGAGGCGATCGGGAACCAAGGACAGGAGCGCGCCATGGACGAGGAGGAGCTAAGAGAACTGGCGGATGCGGACATTCACGCAAAGATGTCGGGAGTGGGCGATCGCTCGCCGGAGCGTTACCGCATGCAGCAGGAGCTCGACCGCCGGGTGATAGAACGCGTCTCCCGGGAATATCTGCGCTGGACCAAGTTCGCCGCCATTGCTGCGATAGTGGCCGCGGCCTTTGCGATAATGACGCTGATTGTTACGCTGATCACGCGGGACTGGTAGGCGCCGCTGGAAAAGCGTAACCGGTAACTGGTTTTGGCGGGTGCGAGCCGCGGGATCCCGATTGGCGCTTCACCATTTATGATTCACGGAAGTTAAAACCCATCGGCGATTGACCGCGCGCCGTTCACCGTTTGTTGCTCGAGGCGCGGCGGACAGGCAAGCTATGGTTTGCTGGCAATGATGGAGGGCGCGACATGAGAAGGCACCACGACATGGGCGGAACACCCGACGGGCCCGTCGACACAAGAGCGCACGACGCGGAGCTGTGGGAGAAGCGGGTGGACGCGGTGCGCAACCTGCTCGGCCAGCAGAATCTGCTTTTAACCGACGAGCACCGCCGCCACATCGAGAATCTTCCCCCCGGGGACTACGACGGTTTGAGTTACTACGAGCGCTGGATCCTTTCGCTCTCCAACCACCTGCTGGAAAAGGGCATCCTCACCGCCGACGAACTGGGCCGCAAGATGGCCGAGGTGGAGGCGCGCGAGGCCAAGGACCGGGAGCATTACAAATGAAGTCCCGATTCCGTGCCGGCGACGCGGTGAGCGTCCGGGCGGCGTACCCGCCGGGACACATCCGCACCCCCTACTACATCCGCGGCAAGCAGGGCGTCATCGAGCGCATCTGCGGCGAATTCGCCAACCCTGAAGAGCTGGCCTTCGGCCGCGACGGTCTGCCGAAACGCCCGCTCTATCGTGTCCGCTTCCGGCAGCGGCATGTCTGGCCCCACTACAGCGGCGCGGTCGAGGACACGGTGGACATTGAAATCTTCGAGCACTGGCTCGAGCCCGCAACATCAAAGGCTATGACATGAGCGAACATAACCGCGGACATCAGCACGATCACGAGCACGCGCGAACGTTCCAGCGCGACCACGACGATGGCGGCCCCCTTCCGTATCTTCAGGTGATGGAAATCGCCGTCCGCGAGTTACTGATCGAAAAAGGCGTCATCACGCCCGAGCAGATACGCCGCCAGATCGAGCGAATGGATGCGCGAGGCCACTCGCGTGGCGCGCGCGTCGTTGCGCGTGCGTGGACCGACCCGGCATTCAAGGCCCGCCTCCTTGCCAACGGGCGGGCAGGGTGCGACGAGATGGGGATCAGCGATCTCGAGGCGCTGCACCTCGTGGTGGTCGAGAACACCGCTGACGTACACAACGTCATCGTCTGCACGCTGTGCTCGTGCTATCCGAAACCGCTGCTGGGGTTGCCGCCCGCCTGGTACAAGTCGCTGCCTTACCGCAAGCGGATGGTGCGCGAGCCACGCGCCGTCTTGAAGGAATTCGGTCTGGAACTTCCCGATGATGTCGTCGTGCGCGTCCACGATAGCACTGCCGACATGCGCTACATGGTGCTGCCGCGCCGGCCCGAGGGTACGGAGGACTGGAGCGAGGAGAAGCTCGCGGCGACCGTGAGTCGCGATTGCCTTATCGGCGTTGCTTTGCCGCACGCTTTAAAACAGTGACCTGTGAGCCGTGACTGGTAACGGGTGACAAGGAGGAAGAAGGAGGATGGAGAGAAGACCGGCAGTTTGGTCGACTTACCACTCACCATTCACGATTCACGGAAGTAGGGCGGCGTCTACCATTCACGATCCACTGTTTGGGGGCCTGCAATGACTCGACGTCCTGAATTGGTTCGCAAGCTGCTGGGCTCGCTGGCGGCAATCTTGCTGGGATTGGGCATCGGCTCGGCAAACGCTACCGACATAAAGACCGGGATCATCGTTAATTCGGTCCCGCTCACCGCAGAAACGGTGCAGCAACTGCAGCAAATCTACCCGGTGCCGATCCAGCCGGGGCGCTATTGGTACGACCCGGTCTCTGGCGCCTATGGGCTCGAGGGCGGGCCGATTTCCGGTCAGATGCTGCCAGGACTTCGGTTAGGCGGGCCCTTGCGCGCCGATGCTTCGAGCGGCACATCAGGGGTGTTCATCAACGGACGTCAGCTGACCCTCGGGGAAAAATCCCATCTCGAAGGAGTGTGCCGAACACCGGTATTTCCCGCGCGCTATTGGGTCAACGCCTACGGAATCGGCGGCTTCGAGGGCGGACCACCGAGTTTCAATCTCGCGCTGTGCGGCGCGGGCAGCGGTCAGAGCCGCGGCGGCGGCTCCAGTACCCGAACGTTCTGCAATCCCGACGGCTCCTGCTCGTCTTCGGGCCTATGGGGCTCGATTCTCACCGCTCCCCGCTGATTCTTCGGGCGCGACCAGCGAGGTGTGGCCAGAGACGAGAAATTGATGACTAACGGCTGACGATGTGCCGTTCAGTCGATTCACAATTCACCGTTCACGATTCAGGGTCTCGGCTGACGGAAGAGCAGTTCGACGTAATTGCGAAAGTGCCGCAGCTGGTCGCTGATGACCCCCGGCTCGTCCAGTGCCTTGCCGGTGATAAACGCGCCTTCGAGCACGACAGTGAACGCGTCGGCCAGGCTCGCTGCGCTCACCTCCGCCTGAGGCGGGTACTTCCGGGCGATGGCTTCGAATTTTTCCTTTAGCAGCTCGCGCCACTTTCTGAATGATTCCCGGATAAGGCCCCGGGTCTCGTCGTCAAACTGCTGCAGCTCATAGAGATAGGAAGCAAAGAGGCAGCCGGGGTAGGGCTCTGTTAATCGTTCGAACATCTCCTCGAACAGTCTGATGAAAATGAGCATCTGCTGCAGCGGATCATCGCTCAGTTTCTCCGCGCGCTCACGCGTCTCGCCGTAGATCCTCGCGTCCTTGTCCGCGAAGCGCTGCAACAAGGCTTTGGCGAGATCATCCTTGGTCTTGAAGTGGTGGAAGAAAGCCCCTTTTGTGATGCCGACCCGGTCGAGCACGTGCTCGATCGTCATGCCGACGTAGCCGCGGTCGAGAATCAGATCCTGGGCAGCGTCGAGGATCTTCTCGCGGGTCGCTATACCGTCTTTGCGCATCGTTGAATTACCCCGCTTTTTAGACATACTGAATAGTATGCCTAAATGCCAATGATATCCAGTTGTCTGTAGAATTATGAATAATAAGCTATTGTATTAGATAATTAATAATAGATGACATTTAAGCATACTAAAAGGTATTGACACTCCTTGCCGACCTCATTATATTTGCATACCGACCGGTTGGTATTATTAACCATGCGGTATGAACAAATGGAGGAAGGCTATGTATGACTACCTTGGTTACCTGACGCTGGCCCTTATCCCGGGCTTTATCGCGCTGGATCTTGTCTATCGTCAGCGGCACTACGAAACCCCGCGCTATTGGCGCCTATACGCGCTCGCGGTCACGGTCGGTATCTTCTTTTTCACCGGCTGGATTGCCGGCTTGTGGGGCAAGCTTTTTGAGGGCGTGAGCCTGATCGACGGCAGCGGACTGGGCGCGCTCGGCGGCGCCGTGGTCGGCGTGCTGGTCTACGAGTTCTTCCACTACTGGTACCACCGCGCTGCGCACGAGTGGAACTGGCTCTGGCGCGCCGGCCATCAGATGCACCACAGCGCCGAAAGCCTCGATGCCTTCGGTGCCTATTACCTGCACCCCTTCGACGCCGCGATTTTCATCACGATCAGCAGCGTTGTGTTTTTCCCGCTGCTCGGGCTCACGGTCGAGGCGGGCGTACTGGGGGCTTTGTTCCTGACGTTCAACGCAATGTTCCAGCACGCCAACATCAAGACGCCGCACTGGCTCGGCTACCTCATCCAGCGTCCCGAGAGCCACAACATCCATCACGGCCGCGGCATTCACCGCCACAACTACTCGGATCTTCCGTTGTGGGACATCGTTTTCGGAACCTTCCGCAATCCGAAAGTAGTGGAAGGGCTGCAGACCGGCTTTTACAAGGGCGCCTCGCGTCGCATTCCCGAGATGCTGATCGGGCGGGACGTAAGCACGGCCAGGCCCGCGTGGCACAACGTTGACCTCGCGGTGAGCGAGCGCGAGGCGATGAAGCAGTTGTCGCCTCCGAAGGCGGCATAAAGACGAGCCCCGGTCCTGACCGGCCGGGGCAAGATCCCCAAGCCATCGATACGGAGCAGCACATGAGGGGCACAACGCAAACGAGCAGTGGGCAGACAGCCGAAGCCAATTCGGAGACGGGGCGCCGGGTGCGCGAGGCGCTTCACGGCATCGCGCGCTCCGGTCTGATAGTCGAACTCCACGCTCAGCTACGCATTGCCGGGCCGCTCATGCTCACCGCGTTAGTCAACATGGGGATGGCGATCACGGACGTCATCATGATGGGCTGGATCGGACCCCTGGCGCTGGCGGCGGGCGCGGTGGCAAGCGATTTTTACTCGCTCGTGTTCTATCTCTGCGCCGGCGTGATCGGAGCAGTCTCGGCGATCGTGTCTCATGCCCGCGGTGCGCGCCAGCATCGGGTCATCCGGCGCACGATCCAGCAGGCGTTGTGGGCCGTTGCTATCCTGGCGATCCCTGGCGTGCTCGCGATCTGGCAGGCGCCGAAGCTACTGGACTTGATCGGCGTGCAGCACGAGATCATTGCCAGCGCGGGCGACTATGCCCGGATGATGGCGCTCACGTTGGTGCCCATGCTCGGCGTCGCCGTGTGGCGCCAGTTGCTTGCCGCGTTCGCCAACACGCGATCGATCTTCCGCATCACGCTCATCACGCTGGGGCTCAATGCGGCGGGCAACTATATCTTCATGTTCGGCAAGCTGGGATTGCCGCCGCTCGGTCTGGCCGGCGCGGGTTTGTCCTCATTCCTCTGCGCAGTATTCATGTTCGCCGCGTTTAGCCTACACGTCCTGCGCAATCCGGCGCTCTCGCGATATCGTCTACTGAAGACCCGGGCCCGGCCCGATTGGCCGCGCCTGCGCGAGCTCTTCCGCGTCGGTCTGCCGATCGGCGTATCGAATCTTGGCGAAGTCGGGGTCTACCTGTTGTCCACCGCGGTGATCGGGATCTTCGGCGCCGAGGCGCTGGCAGCCCATGCGGTCGCTCTGCGCATGGCAGGCGTGCTCTACGCGTTCCCGGTCGGCCTCTCCCAGGCAGCAACCGTCCGCGTTGGCCTGGCCGCTGGCGCAGGCGACACGGCCGCCCGGAGCAGGGCGGCGCGCACCGCGTTGGGTGCCGCATTTTCTGCGGGTGTGCTCGTCATAATCGCTGTTGCGCCCGCCCGCGAGGTCATCGCGGGGCTTTTCGTCGGCGATCACGACGACGCACGGCGCATTATTTCCTACGCCGCGCTTCTTCTGCTCGTGCTGGCTGCCATGCAGGTATTCGAATATGTCGGTACCGTCGCGAGCGGCGTGCTGCGGGGCATCACGGATACGCGCGTGCCGATGCTGATTTCGGTAGGGTCCTTCTGGGGCGTCGCGACCGTGGTCGGGATCGGGACGGGATTCGGATTCGAGCAGCAAGCTCTGGGAATATGGATCGGATTGGGCACCGGTGCTTTCGCGTTTTGTGCCTTGATGCTCGCGCGCCTTGCGCAGCAAGGCTTCCATCTCCGTCCAGACCTCGTATTTGGCCGATCCGCGCCACCTGCCGTTTACGATGGAAAGGCCTGGCCGGCGGTCCACGAGCGGTGAGGAGCACGACGGATAAAGAAGGTGACGACAGGCGCAGGAGGCGTGACTGGCTGCATTCGCTCTGATAAGCGATGTCGGCGAGGGGCACCTTCCAAAAATGACGCCCCCCTTTTCTGCAGTTGCAATGTAGGCCTGTCATTTCCCGGTACGCCGGGCATAATAGGCAACTTTTACCGGGAACCTCTGAGACCTGGTTGCGCGCGACCCAAAGATAAGGAAACGACAGAATGAAACTGGAGACCATCGCTGTTCATGGGGGCTACAGCCCGGATCCCACCACCAAGGCCGTTGCCGTGCCGATTTACCAGACGACGTCCTATGCCTTCGACGATACGCAGCACGGCGCGGACCTGTTCGACCTCAAGGTGCAGGGGAATATCTACACGCGCATCATGAATCCGACGCAGGACGTGCTCGAAAAGCGCCTGGCGGAAATGGAGGGCGGTATCGCCGCGCTTGCGCTTGCTTCCGGCCAGGCTGCGATCACGTACTCTATCCTGACCATTGCAGAAGCCGGGGATAACATCGTTTCAGCCTCGACGCTGTACGGCGGCACTTATAACCTGTTCGCCCATACGCTGCCGCAATACGGCGTCGAGGTGCGCTTCGCGGATTATCGCGAGCCCGGCGCCTTCGAGAAGCTGATCGACGGGAAGACCAAGGCGGTCTTCTGCGAGTCGATCGGAAATCCGCTGGGCAACATCACGGATTTCGCGAGCCTCGCCGAGATCGCGCACCGCAAGGGTGTGCCGCTGATCGTGGATAACACGGTGCCATCGCCCTACCTGTGCCGGCCGTTTGAGCATGGCGCCGATATCGTGGTGCACTCGCTTACGAAATACCTCGGCGGCCACGGCAATTCCATCGGCGGGGTCATCATCGACTCCGGGCAGTTTCCATGGGCGGAGCACAAGCGGAAATTCAAACGGCTAAACGAGCCCGATGTGTCCTATCACGGCGTTGTCTATACCGAGGCGCTCGGGGCGGCGGCGTACATCGGCCGCGCGCGGGTAGTGCCGCTGCGGAACATGGGCGCGGCGATCAGCCCGTTCAACGCGTTCCTCATCCTGCAAGGCGTCGAGACCATCGCGCTGCGCATGGACCGCATTTGCGAGAACGCCGTGAAAGTCGCGCAATTTCTCAGAAAGCATTCCAAGGTCACGTGGGTCAACTATGCCGGCCTGCCCGACCACAAGGATCACGCTCTGGTCAAGCGTTACCTGGGCGGGCGTGCCTCGGGCATCCTGACGTTCGGGGTCAAAGGCGGGCGCCAGGCCGGCGCGCGATTCCAGGACGCACTGAAGCTTGTCGTGCGCCTCGTCAATATCGGCGACTGCAAATCACTTGCGTGCCATCCGGCGTCGACAACGCACCGGCAGCTCTCGCCCGAGGAGCTCGCCAAGGCGGGGGTCACCGACGAGACGGTGCGCCTGTCGATCGGCATCGAGCACATCGACGACATCGTGGGTGACCTCGATCAAGCGCTGGCGGCAGTTTAGGTTTTCGTACGATCCCGCCCAGCACTGCTTATCGAGGCCGTGATCGAGCTGCAGGGGATTGGAAACGCAAGAGCTGAGGCCGCTTCACGACATGAGCGCTCGGTATGGCCGGAGGCGCCCATTGCAGAGCGACCGCGCCTGCTTGCGCTGTGAACCAGGGACTTAGCCGGCAGCCGGATCGCAGAGGAAATAGCGCTGCGCATCTCACTCCAGCGGCGGCACGGTGCGCAAATAGGCGACGATCGCATCGAGATCCGTGGTGGTCATTCGGTCGTAGTAATCGAATGCCATCGGCGCCTGGAGTTTTCGCCCGTCGCGCGAGATGCCCTTGGTGATCGCGCGTTTGATCTCCGCGTCGGTCCAGGCACCAATGCCCGACCTGGGATGGGAGGTGATATTGCGCGCGACAGAACCTTTCCAGGCGCCGGGGAAGCCTGTTACCAGGCTCGGAGAGAACGTCCGACCACCTTTGCCGAGCCTGCTGTAGTCCGACCGTCCTTTCTCGAAAGGGGAGTGGCACTCCATGCAGTGGCCGACTGTCACCAGATAGGCGCCCCGCTTCACGGGATCGGCCATCATGGCTTCCGTGAACCCCTTTTCTGCCTCCGGATACGGATCGTGATGCACGGGCATCCTGTATTCCGGCGCCGGCGTGTCATGGTGCACCGGCTGGACCGTTCGCAGATAAGCCACGACCGCGTCCAGATCGCGCGGCAGAAGCGGTTTGAAGAAGCTGATCGGCATCACCGCAGCAAGCGGCGCGTTGGCGAGACGGCCGTGGTTGGGGCGAACCCCCTCGGTGAGCGAGCGCTTGATCTCCGCATCGCTCCATGCACCGATGCCGGTGTCGCGGTCCTGCGTAATGTTCGATGCGGTCGCGCTGAAACCAGGGGTATTGAACGCCAAACCACCGGCAAGATGTTTTCCGGTGATCGGCTTCCCTGCGGGCGTCTTCGGCGTGTGGCAGTTCCCGCAGGCGAGAATCGAGTTGACCAGGTAGCTGCCGCGCTCGACTGTCGATTGTGCTGCCGCGCTGCCCGCTAAACCGCATACGGCGAGTGCCACCAGAGCAACACCGACAATTGGCCTGCGGGTGCGCAACGAATTCCGTGCAATGGCCATGGCCTCGTTACCCTTAGTGAAGACGACGCGAGAGTATTAGGGCTTGTTGCCTCTCGGTCAATGACGGGTTTCCCCGAAGCCCCTGAGCCAGGGAACATCCACGGCAGCCTTGCTGGCTCTCTTGACGTTTGTTGCGGACGCTGATGCAAGACAGCCGTAGTCTGATTTCAAGAGTTTCGCAGGGCGGTAATTAGTCGACGTATCGGCTGGCAAAAAAACGCGCTGAGCGGAGGAGCATTTTAGCGCGCTCTATCATGGCGGCCCGAAAATCAGGGTCGGGCTCGCCGGACCGCGACAACTCGCATCCGATCCGTGCCCAGGGAATAGCCGTGTCGGTGTACATCTCGCCCGCGACATAGAGCTTGCTCATGTCGTCGAAGGCGCCGCCGGCAAACATCTGCCGAGTCGGAGCAGCTTCGATGCGCCATCGAATCGTGGTGCCGCAATTTGGACAGAACTCATAATCGACTGTTCGTGCGCTTTCCGCCGTGCGCGTGAAGGTCTTTGTCATCCCCTGAAATGTTGCGACGCTGTTTTTTCAACCACGACTGACACGCCGAACACGCTGCCCGTCCGTCTTTTGCAGGCGTTGCAATGGCATGCCAGGACATACAAGTAATCGTCAATCGCGAATCGCACCCCGCCGCACGAACAGCCCCCTGTGTAGGACGTCATGGACTACTCCTCCTATTACCGTCGTATCAAAAACGTTTTTGCCGCCGACCAGTGCGAAACCCTGTTTCCCTCAGGGCCAGTGATAGCGGCCCAAATCCTCTCCGCTAGCGCAAATGCTAACGTGCTCGAGCACATCGGCGCTGGGTCGATAGCGGACCTTGGTTCATTGCCTTTCAAATCGCGATGCGAGTACTAGCGCGGATGACCGACCACCTGCGATCCGCTCCAGGCACTAATCGCCATTGACAGCGCTCGCGCCATGCATTCCCGTGCCTGGCTCCGCACATTGCGATGCGTCATGCCGCGGCGCACCATATTCTTTCGCCTTCGTGTTGCAAAGCCGAAGTAAATCGAGTTACAGTAAAAGCCGTTCGTGCGCAGCACGCGCGGCTGCGCGATCTCCGTTTACCTGGCAGGAATCAAGAATGGCGACTGGTTGACTGCTTCGCGCGTCTTCATTGTGCCAGCACATTTTTTGGGCCGCGCGTTGCGCGAGAATCAATTCAACCCCAGGGGGAACTGGAACACCGAAATCCACTAGCACTACTTCAGTTCTTTGCAAGACATCTGATGCATAACCACATAAAGGAGGAAACATCATGATGAGGAAAATCACCTGCACGCTTGCAGGCGCTCTATCTCTGCTGCTCGGGGTCGTCACGGGAAGTGTCGGCGCTCAGGCTGCCGAGGTTGCCCAGCCCGAGGGCTATCCCAGCAAGCCCATCAACATCGTCATTCCGTTCAGAGCGGGCGGCGGCAGCGATATTCTCGCGCGCGTGATCGTCAGCATGGACAACGAGTATTTCAAAACCAACATGATCCCCGTGATCAAGCCGGGCGCGAGCGGCACCGTGGGCACCGACTATGTCGCCCAATCCAAGCCTGACGGCTACACGCTGCTGCTGGGCGCGCCGCACATGATTACCGTGTTTCCCCAGGTGCCCGGCAAGAAGGTGAACTACGATCCACTCAAGATGGTGCCGGTGTCGCTGTTGAACGCCTCGAACTCGGTTTGCCTGACGCCAAAGAAGCGGCCGTGGTCGAACTGGAAGGAGTTTGTCGCGTACGGCAAGAAAAATCCCGGCAAGCTGAGCTACGGCTCCAGCGGCGCCTGGGGTATCACCCACGTGCGTACGGCCGCAATTTTCAGAAAACTGGGCATCGACGCCGTCCACGTACCCTATAGCGGCGGCAACGAGATGACCCAGGCTGTGATGCGCGGTGAGGTCGACTTTGCTATGGGCTCACCCTCGCACGCGCTCGCCGTCTACCGCACCGGTGAAGCGCAAGTGCTGGCCATGATGATGGGGAAGCACAAGGACGTTCCGGAAATTCCCAGCTTCGAGGAACTGGGCATTGATATTCGCATGCCCACCTGGCGCGGTGTATTCGCCCCTCCCGGGACCCCGCCCGAAATCGTCGCGTGGCTCGATCAGCAGTTCGGCAAGCTTGTCAAGAATAAGGTCTTCAAGCGCTTCATGAGCAAGCTGGGTGAGGACATCGTCTATAAGACCGCGCCCGAATTCAAAGCGATGATCGTGAAGGAGACCAAGGATTATCGTGACGTGATCGAGTCGATCGCCGCCATGGAGAAAAAGAAGTAACCGCCGGCCGGACGCCTACAGTTGTTAAATGTTGTTGACGTGCCGCTGCGTTTGATCATCGCCGCGGCACGATAAAGCGGCGCAGCAGGACTCGCCGGAACCCGGCTTGATTCGGGGGCCGGCAGTTCTCTGCTGCGCCGTTTGTTGTTCGCCGCCGCGAAGCGATCGCAGCCCACGGTCGACGCGGCGCGCAGGCAGAACGCGTAGATCTAGGATAAGGACGATGTCCGACAGGGAAAATTTTTACGCCGCACTCGTCGTGGTGGCGGCGGGGATTTGCGTCCACCTGCTCATTCCCTTTCAGGTGAGCACGGACCCGATACCTGGCTCTCGAGGCTTCGTCACCGTCAGCCCGTCCACGCTTCCGCGGCTGGCCTCCTGGGGCCTGGTGATCGTTGGCCTGTTGTGGGCAGCGCGCAGCTTTCTGCGGAAGCGCAGGTCTGCGGGGTCTGCAGCGCCGGAAACGCCGGCGACGCCGGCGACGCCGGCCGATGACTTGGCGGCGATGGAGACTGAACGCTGGAAGTGGTCGATTCTGGTCTGGGTCAGTGCGATCGTGTACGTACTCCTGATCCCGGTAATGGGTTACACCGAAGCGAGCATTGTGTTCGGCCTCGCGCTTGCAGCGAGCATGCTTTGGGCGCGACCCGGGGCGCGCATTCGAAATTATTGGCTGGGACTTGCGGTCGGCGTGGTCATCTTGCCGGTGGTGTTGTACGTGGTCTTTCATAATTTCTTCTATGTCACGCTCGAGCCGGGGCTGCTCTCGAGGCTTCTGCTCTTAGAATGACGGCGTTGAACGCCAACTTGCGATAGGAAACGTGTAAGTAAATGGAACTCGCTGCGGTTTTTCAGCATCTGTGGGCTGGTTTGCTGCTGCTCGCTTCGGTCGAGACGTGGCTGGCGGTAACGGCGGGCGTTGCCGCGGGTCTTGTTGTTGGCGCGCTCCCCGGTCTCAGCGCCACCATGGGTGTCGCGCTGCTCTCGCCGCTGACGTTCTTCCTGCCGCCCCTCGTCGGGATTCCTTTCCTCGTGGGTGTCTACAAAGGCGCCGACGTCGGTGGTTTCGTTCCGGCCATCCTGATTCGCACGCCGGGAACCAATGCCGCGGCCGCCACGCTGCTCGACGGCTACCCACTCGCCCAAAAAGGCTACCCCAACAAGGCGCTCCAGACGGCGTTGACCAGCTCGGTCACCGCCGACTGCCTGAGCGATTTCATCCTGCTCTTCTCGGCGCCGTTTCTGGCGATCGTTGCCAAATCGCTCGGCGTGCCGGAGCGTTTCACCATCATCGTGCTGGCGCTGGCCATCGTCGGCAGCTTCATTGGCGTGTCGCCTTTCCGCGGTCTCGCGTCGGCTTTTCTCGGCCTGATCCTGGCGTCCGTGGGGGTGGATACCGTCACCGGCAGCCAGCGCTTCCTGTTCGACACCGTGCAACTCTCCGACGGTTTCGGGATCCTGCCGGCGCTGATCGGATTGTTTGCCATGTCGGAAGTGATGCGCATGGCGGTCAAGGTGGAGAACGTCGGCTATCTGGAAATCCGCGAACGAACGCGAAGGGACGATTACCTCTCGTGGAAGGAGTTCCGCAGCCTGTGGCCCACCATTCTGCGCGCCACCGGCATCGGGTCGCTGCTCGGTGCCGCGCCCGGAATCGGCCCTTCATCCACCGCCTTCGTTTCCTACAGCGTGGCGCGGCGGGCATCGAAGAATCCGGAGGAATTCGGGAAAGGCTCGCTCGAGGGTATTTCGGCATCCGAAGCAGGGAACAGCGCGGTCGGCGGCCCCAACCTGATTCCGCTTTTGACGCTGGGCATTCCCGGTAGCCTGGTGGCGGCGGTGCTCTACAGCGCATTCCTGGCGCAGGGCATGCAGCCGGGGCCGAGGCTGTTCGAGGAGCAGGGCGACCTCGTTTACGGCCTCATCCTGTCGCTCATCGGCGCGAACGTCATCGTCTATTTCCTGGGCAAGGGCTTCATGCACATGGCCAAGTTCGTGGTAAATGTGCCGCGCCATATCCTTGCGCCAGCCATTGCCTTCATCGCGGTCGCCGGAACTTACTCCGTTGGCAACAGCTATTTCGATGTGGGCGTCATGCTGGCCTTCGGGCTCCTCGGCTTTTTCATGGACCGCTACAAGTTTCCCACCGTGCCGCTGATCATTGCGCTGATTTTGGGACGGTCACTGGAAGTTTCTTTGCTTCAGTCGATGGTGATCTTCCGCGGCGATCTTACGCGGTTCCTGGACAGCCCCGTGTGTGCCGTGTCCCTGGGACTCACGGTGTTCGTCCTTTGGCTGGGTCTGCGGCGCCTGCGGCGCCGCGAAACGGGGGGCGCGACAGTGGGCTCGGACACTGATTGAAGCCCAAGGCCGCCGCTGGTGAGGCGCAACTGAAATTTCGTGAACCGTGATTCGCCAGCCGTGACTGCTTGTTTAAGGCCCTGTCTGGATCGCGGACCCCGGCGATCCCGCGAACGGTGCACTGCTTCTGGCGATCGCGAGGCCCAGGACAGCGGCTTCGTCGCTGTTGGCCGCACCCCCCGCCTGCGCAAACAACGCTGATTCCTTGTTGTGACGCCGCATCGCAGAACAAAGCATACTGATTCCGCATGAAAAAGAAATTGCTGCGACCGACAACCCCCTTGTCGCGATCTAGCGTAGATGCAGTAGTGCGAGAGAAGATACGAGACGGATCGGAAAGAAAAGGCGGGAAAGGGTCCGCCCGGGGTTTTCCCGGTTTGCTGACCCGTCGCGAGTTATCGTTTTGATCGCTCCGGCGCGTCGCGCGACGGAATTTGCCACAGCCATATTGCAAGCAGAATCCCGAGTAACGTCAGCGCAACCTTCAGGTACGGGTTGGCAACGAAAAAAATGATCGAGATTGCCAGCGTACCCGCCATCAATCCAATCGCAAGGAGCTTGGTCCGGTAACGAATGCTGCGGTAGCGGCGCCATTCGCGGATGGTCGGTCCGACCGTGGGGTTGTTGAGCAGCCAGTTATAGAAACGCTCCGAGGCGCGCGCGAAGCACGCTGCCGCCAGGAGGAAGAACGGCGTGGCCGGCAGCACGGGCAGGATGACGCCCGCGACGCCCGCGCCGACGAAGCAGAAACCCAGAGCGACGTACAGCAGGCGCATCACCCGCGAATCATGTTTTCGGACTTCGTGCGAGTAATCGCGAATCATGTTTTCGGACTTCGTGCGAGTAATCGATTCGCTGCTTCACGGCGAGAGATCGGTGGTGAGGGGATGGTCTAAAGCTTTCCCGCCAAGAACGCGAAGGTCGCAGAGGCACGGAAAAGCTTTACCGCCGAGGTCGCCAAGACCGCGGAGGACTACAACTATCAGTTCGAAACGCGGCAAACGCCGTGGGCACATCACCGGCGTCTCTCTATGCCACCTTTGGCGTTGTCTTAGCGTGCTTGTAGCCACACATCGATCATCGTTTTCTTGGCGTCCTCCGCGTCTTTGGCGGTGAGGCTGTTATTTTCCTTGGCGCCCTCTGCGTCCCCAGCGGTGAGGCTTTTGGATACGGGTTATTCGATACACCCGGCTTCCATCCGCTGCTAGGTGCGCTTGGGCAAGCCCGCGATCCCTCGTAGCACTTCTATGAACGCGGAGCTGTCGAGGTCCGCGAGACCTTGTTGATAAGCTGCTTGCTGCAGCTGGGTCCAAAGGCTTGTCACAAGCA
>Ga0111145_1045_pt1 | contig 19901 bp, 19 predicted proteins | sample DeeMarSeWOR28_12_FD_80392 | JGI IMG/M metagenome (GOLD analysis project Ga0111145, IMG submission 80392) | Betaproteobacteria bacterium SG8_41 | reverse complement strand
GATTCGAAAGCCAGCGCCGGTCGAGGATGTCGTTCAACCGCGCCAGAAAGCGCTCGCGGTTGCCGATATTGGGGCGACCCACGTGCAGTTGCTCGGCAAACGCCGGCGCGGCGCCAAAGATCGCGAGCCTGGGCGTCTTCTCACCGTGATGGCTTTGACGCGGTAAAGTCATGGGGCAGCGATTCTATTCATTCACTAGACCGGGTTTCAACCTGTGAACCACAAAGATCGTTAGCCACGGAATTACACGGAAATACACGGACGAAGACCCGACCGGGAGGCAGGTATACAACAACAAATTCCGTGTGGTTCCGTGGTTGTGGTGTTCTTTAGGCAACCTGTATTTACCAGTCACTGCTTCTTGAGCGGGTCACGCGCTCCAGTTCGCTGAATTGCTTGCGGGTGAAGGGCTCCCGGGCCCATCGTTCGCGGGAGGCCGGCAGCGGTTCACCGCGGATTATGCGTCCCACGATATCGTAGAACAAGGCGAGCTGGTAATCGTAGGCTCGCACAAGCAGCGTGCCGGCGTTATCTGATGAGAACACCGGAAAGCGCCTTACGTCGATGATGGCTCCGGTGTCCACGCGCGGCGCCATATGGTGACAGGTCACGCCATACTCCCGGGCGTCCTCGTAAATGGCAAAGTTGTTGCACCCGTAGCCGGGATACTCCGGCGGGCCGGGGTGGAAGTTGATGGCGGTCCCCGCCCGCTCCAGCAGGTCCGCCGGGAGAATCCAGCGGCCCAGATAGCTGATGATGCAGTCCCCGGTCCACGCGCGCGCCCGGCTCGGCAGGGGCTCGCCCCATTTACCGACGTGGGCGCTCACCTCCGGGAAGTTCAGCCGGCAGAATTCGATCGCCCTATCGGTATAGGCGTCGTTCGCCTTGCCGAGAAGAAGCACCGCGCGCACTGGCGCGTTCATCGACCCCGGGATGGCTTGCGCTCAACCAGGACCCAGAAGCCATCGGGCAACCGGTTGAACACGACCAGCTCGAATCGCTCAGTGAGCTTCGGCAGCCACCAGTGCGGGGGCTGCTGGATCAGGTGGGCATTGCGCCCATCGGGCAGCACCTTCATGGCGGGCTGCGTGTGGACCGTGAAGACACCGTACTGGAGCGTCACACGCTTCAAATCATCCAGTACGTTGTCCAGCAAATCCGGCTCGATGTGTTCCAGCACGTCGATGCACGCGACCAGGCTGCAGGGTTCCGGCGGCTTCGACCACGCCATAACCGCGGGGTCGTAATGGTGAACCTCGAGCGGCGTCTGGATATGCTGCTTCAACGCCTCGCCCAGGTGTCCCTTCCCGGCGCCGTAATCGAGCAATTCCACGGCATCGAGCAATTCCCCTGTGCGCAAGCGCCCAATTACTTCGGCGACGATGGGCGCGTACGCGAGGGACGCTACCCCGTACTGCGGGTTCTCGTGCAGCTTGCGCTGCATCTCCCGATACGCCTCGGTGATGAGCGGGGACGAGGGGTCCAATGAATGCGACATCGCCATCATGATGACACCCGGCGGACCAAGCCGTCAAAGCAGTGAGCGGTGGGTGGTAAGCGCTCAACCCTACGCACCCTTTGAACGTTACGAGAGGTAGCGAATCGCCCATTTGGGTTCGATATGATCCCCGGCAAACCGCATCACAATCTGGACGCTTGGAAGGAGTCGATGGCGTTGGTTGGCACTGTCTATGAGGCGACGCGCGACTTTCCGCCGGAAGAAACATATGCCCTTGCGTCACAGCTCAGACGCGCAGCGGATTCGATACCCGGCAACTTGGCGGAGGCCGCCGGCAGAGACGGCCACAAGGAGTTTGCGGGCATCGCGCGCGGATCGCTGAGCGAGCTGCAAACCCAGCTATTGATTGCGGCCGACCCAGGTTATCTCGCGAGGAAACACCGGGCGTTCGTCTTGCCTGACAGAGTGTCGCGGCTCCTTGCCGGGTTGCACAACAGCGTGGCGGCGCCCGGCTAGGGCGCCGCCTACACCGGCGACCGCTTACGGATTCTTGCTAACCCCTTACGGCTGACCGCTTACTCGTCATCGATCAGATGCCAAGGCCGGCCAGCTGTTTTTCCGGATAGCGCGTGCCGGCGGCGACGTTGGGCGGAAACGCCTTGTCGAGCTGGTCGAGTTCGTCCTTCGTCAGCTGGACATCGACCGCGGCGCAGTTCTGCTCGAGATAGGCGCGGCGCTTCGTGCCCGGGATCGGCACGAGCCCCCCCTCCTGCGCCAGCAGCCAGGCGAGCGCGATTTGCGCCGGCGTGCATTTCTTCGCCGCGGCAATTTTCTCGAGCGGCCCCAGCAGCTGGGCGTTCTTCGCGATGTTGTCCGGATTGAAGCGCGGGTGGTCGCGCCGGCGGTCCTTGGCGATCAGCGCATCGAGGTTCTTGATCGTGGCCGTGAGAAATCCCCGCCCGAGTGGCGAGTAGGGCATGAAGCCGATCCCCAGCTCGCGGCAGGCCGGCAGGATCTCTTTTTCGACATCGCGGCTCCAGAGCGAATACTCGGTCTCGACCGCGGTCATCGGGTGGACCTTGTGCGCCCGCCGGATGGTTTGCGCCCCGGCCTCGCAGATCTGCAGGTAGCGCACCTTGCCCTGCTCGACCAGCTTCTTCATCGCGCCCACCGTGTCCTCGATCGGCACGCTTTTGTCCACCCGGTGCAAACCGTAGATGTCGATCACGTCAACACCGAGCATCTTCAGGCTCTTCTCGCACGCTTGCGGCACGTAGTCGGGGTGGCCTCCCGTGAGCGCCGGGCCGCCGCCCGCGTCGCCGCGCGACGCCAGGGCAAGATTTCCGAACTTGGTCGCGATCAGGACCTTGTCGCGCTTGCCCTTGATCGCCTTTCCGATAAGCTGCTCATTGACGCCATTGCCGTACGCATCCGACGTCACGACGAGATTGACGCCGAGATCAATCGCGCGGTGAATGGTGGCGATGGATTCCTCGTCATTGGGCTCGCCATAGCTGATCGACATGCCCATGCACCCCAATCCGACCGCCGACACTTCCGGCCCGTTCTTGCCCAGCTTGCGTTTCTGCATCGTTTCCTCCTCTTAGCCGCCGATTAATCCACTCTCAAAATCGATTCTAGCCGCCGATGAACGCCGATGAACGCCGATTTATACTGCGTGAAAATACGGTAAACGTATTTGTTGGCCGAATTGGGCGGGCCAAGTGCGACTTCGGAACGCGCCGTGTACAGGTCGCGAAGCCCAAGTAGTCCGAGTCGTTGCATCGGCGTTCATCGGCGTTCATCGGCGGCCCAAATGCGGGTTTTACTTTCAGTGCCTCGGCGGCTCCGTGTCTATTTCGCGTAAGTCACTGTGAGCTCGCCCACGCCGTCCACATGGCCCTCGAGCCGGTCCCCGGCCTTGACCGGGCCCACGCCTGCCGGCGTTCCCGACATGATCAGATCGCCCGCACGCAGGGTAATGAGCCTGGACAGGTAGGAAATCATTTCAGGCACGTTCCAGATCATTTCCGAAAGATCGCCCTTCTGCTTGACCGCGCCGTTCACCTTGAGCCAGATCGCGCCTTTGGCGGGATGTCCCGCCATCGCCGCCGTTTTCAGCGCCGTGCAGGGTGCGGAGTTGTCGAACGCCTTGCCCATTTCCCACGGGCGGCCCATCTTCTTCGCTTCGCCCTGCAAATCGCGGCGCGTCATGTCGAGGCCGACGCCATAGCCGAAGACGTGATCGAGCGCCTTTTCCGCGGGAATGTCGGCGCCGTCCTTTCCGATCGCGACGACCATCTCGATCTCATGATGCAGGTCGTTGGTGGCCTGCGGAAAAGGTATCGTTGCCCCGTTCGGCACGATGGCGTCCGCCGGCTTCATGAAGAAGAACGGCGGCTCGCGCTCGGGATCGTGGCCCATTTCGCGCGCGTGCTCGGCATAGTTGCGCCCCACACAATAAATGCGTCCCACGGGAAAGACCTCGTTGCTCTCGGCAACAGGCAGGTGCGGTGTCGGGCGAAATTTGACGGCGTAGTCCATGAGGGTGTCTATCCAGATCAAGATTGAGTTCAAGTAGCCCGCCCTGCGAATCGAACCGCATCCGGGCCGCGACAGCGGGGGCGAATGTTAGGGGGCAGGCCCGCGGACAGCCGTCCGCGGAACCCGCGAAATTATGCGCGAAAGCCCCCCCAGGCGCAATTTTCGGCGCGGCCAGCCGCTATAATCCAGCCGAACCGCGGTTCTGCATCCGGAAACCTGAATTCAATCCCGATTGCCCGCACGCCAGGAAAAGGTGCTCGGCCATGAGCGAGCGCGGGCACAAACTGCAGGAGGAGCCATGAAGATCAAGTCCCTGAAAGCGAGCGTGCATCGTTTCGCCGCCAAGGTGCCGTTGCTGAAGGAGCCGATCGACCGCAAGGCCGTGTTGTGCGAGGTCGAGACCGACAACGGCCTCGTCGGCCTCGGGCTGACGGGCGGGGGCTTTCTGCCGCTGGCAGTCGTCACCGCGCTCGAGAAGGAGCTGCTGCCCGTGGTCAAGGACATGGATCCCCGCGACACCGAGGCAATACACGAGAAAGTGTGGTGGAAGCTGAACCAGCGCTCCATGACCGGCGTCATCTCGAGCGCGCTGTCCGCGCTCGACATCGCGCTCTGGGACATCCACGGCAAACACGTCGGCCGCACCGTGGCGCAGCTCCTTGGCGGCGCGCGCGACTGGGCGCCCACCTATTGCACCTTCGGCTTTCACGAGTACGACCGCGACCAGCTCGTCGAAGCGGCAAAGCTGCAACTCAAGAACGGGCACCGGCGCCTGAAAATGGTGGTGGGCGTGCACAAGGACGGCTGGCAGGAGGATGCGCGGCGCGTGCGCGCCGTGCGCGATGCCGTGGGGCCCGACATCGAGCTCATGATGGACGCCAACTACAAGTTCAACCCGGTGGATGCGCGCCAGCTGTGCCGCGCGATCGAGGACTGCAATCTCACCTGGTTCGAGGAGCCGCTCTACCAGAACGACACGCGCGCCATGGCCGATCTGCGGCAGCATACCAACATCCCGATCTCCGCCGGCCAGAACGAGGGCCATCGCTGGCGCCTGCGCGAACTCGTCCTGCACCAGGCAGTCGACATCCTGCAGCCCAACGTCTGCTATTGCGGTGGCTACACCGAGGCAGCAAAGGCGGGCCATCTGGCTCAGGCCTTCAACCTGCCGATCGCGAACGGGGGCGGCTGGCCTTTGCACAACCTTCACACCATGGCGGGCCTCATGAATGGCTGGCGCGTCGAATTCCACCTCGACATGCAGGCAGTTGGCGAGATGATTTACATCAATCCGCCGCGGCCGGAGAACAACATCGTCAAGGTGCCCGCCAAGCCTGGATTGGGTCTCGAGCCGAATCGCGACGTGCTCAAGGACACTCTGGTAAAGGCGTGAGCCGTGAGCCGTGATTTGCGAACCCAAAAGACCTCTTGTCGGCTGCGTCGGCCCGCGTGACACGCGGCGCCGCTCACACCCGGCAAAACACGATTCACGATTCACGATTTACGATTCACGGTCGTGAGCGAGGGCGCGAGCCTGTGGGCGCTGTTCACCTCCAGTTTTCTCGCGGCGACCCTGTTGCCCGGCGGCTCCGAAGCGGCGCTCTTTGCCGTATTGAAGCTGCATCCCGGGCAGCAATGGCTCGCACTCGGCGTCGCAACGCTGGGTAACACGCTGGGCGGCCTGTCCTCCTACTTGATCGGACGCGTCATCCCCCAGAAGCAGTCGCTGCGCGGCCTGCCAATGCTGCAAAAATATGGCAGCCCCGCTTTGCTCCTGTCCTGGGTGCCGCTGATCGGCGATCCTCTGTGTGTTGCCGCCGGCTGGCTGCGCTTCAATCTGCTGCTTGCGACGCTCTTTATCGCACTCGGCAAGTTCGCGCGTTATTGGGTCATTGCGGTCACGGTGGTTTGATTGGAGCGGAATCCGAGATATCCACGACCAGCATCAAGCGCGGATAAACGCGGATGAACGCAGATACATTCAGGCAGAAAAAAGGGAACAACGACAGAATTCGTCCTACAAGGTAGTCGCTCCCGCCTTTTCCTTTATCCCGTCGCAGGACACCGATGTAGCCCGGCGAAGCGACAAAAGCGAACGGAAATCGGAATAGTGCCCTTTCCCCAAAACTGCCCTCTTACGATTCGCGATTCACGACAATCCAGCGGCGTCGACCATTCAAGTAAGCCCGTAAAACGGCTTGTCCTGAGCGAGTGGAACTGGATGAAAACGACGTCACCGGGTGGCGACGGGCAACCCATGGCGCGCAACTATGTCACAACGGATGCGCCGTTTTAAGCGGGGCGTGACGCAAGTCACGCGCGCCGCCCCCCTTGGCGGTTGCCGGGCCGAAAGCGCCATTGAGATAATTCAATGCTGCGGGGTCCGGGCCCGCAACGGGGGGAACCATGTCAGCAGAAGCTCAGGCCGTCGGCTTTTCCGGCGCTGCGCTGCAATTTTCGGATGCGGCGAGTTTCAGAGCCTGGCTGGAACGCCTCCCACATGGCGATCTCGTTCGCTGCCACGCCGAGTTTGCCACGCAAGTGCAGCAACTCTCCCGTGCGCCGCTCAAACCCTCCACCAGGCTGGAGCTGCTCGAGCTCATGCGCGAGACCGTCGCCGACATGCAGCGCAGCTATGGCAAGCTCTGCTGGGGACGCCCGGTGCCACTCAACGCCGGGGACCGCGTGATCTGGGCACACGTCGTCGGCATGTGGCGTGACATGGCCGCCGCGTATGACCTGCTCATCATCGACATCGCAAACGGTGCCGACGACATCGCCGCTCGCGCTCACCTCATCTGTCAGCGAGCGCTGCGCTACACGGGGTTGGCAATCGGCGAGTACAACCGCGTCTATCACACCGTCAGCAGCGACTTGTGGCGCCAGCTCCATCGGCTCTACATCTTCGCCGAGAATGCAGGCGTCGCGATGGCGAGCGTTCACGATCCGCTCGGCCGCAGCGATCCGACGACGACCTGCGCCTCGACCTACCTCCACACGCTCCTCGCGCAGCTCGCGCAGCCGGACGCGCTGACGCTGCAGCAGATGAAACTGCTCGACCGCTGGCTCGACCGGTGGGAACGGCTTGTGACCCTGTCGGCCGACCCGTTCCCGGAGAGCACGATTCCGCCGCTCGCGGTAGATCTTGCCGCGGAAAGCGGCATTGGCTTCGCCCGGGACCTGCCCGCCTCCGGCGTGCGCCACCTCGATCTGCAGCCGCTCGGCAAGATGCTTCGCGAGCTGGTCGCCTTCCTGCGGCAAGGACAAACGCCGGCGGAAATCGGCCTGGGCGACTTGCCGCGCGTCCCATGCGAAAACTTTCTGCTGTTGCTCTATATCCAGTGGTGCGCCGCCGGTACCGGGCGCATGGACCGACGCGTGCGGGCCGAGCGGAAGGTCATGATCTTTCCAAGCGTCCCCTCGATCCATTTCCATCTGGCTGCCCAGACCGCTCGCGCCACGGCCAGCCCGGGCGATGCGCGAGTCCTCGCGGCGCGCGGCACGCGCGGTGCGCCGGCGATTTGGTCCGAGCATGCGGGAGCCGTAGAGACCTGGATGATCGTGAATCAAAGCGCGTCCGGTTTGCTTGGCCTGTGCCGCGACCCGGAGGCGGGAACAGGCATCACGCATGCCCAGCTGCTGGGCGTTCGCGCGCCGGGTGACCACAACACGCATCTCGGCGTCGTGCAACGCCTGATCGTCGATGAGGACGGCGCGATCTGGGTCGGGCTGCGGTTGCTGCCGGGCGCCCCTCAACCGGCTGCCGCCAGGGTTGTTACGACGATCTCGGAGAAGCCGGCGGATGCGAAGATTGAGCGCGCCTTGATGCTCCCGGCCGACACCACGCTGAAATCCCCCGCAACAATCGTGCTGCCCCCCGCGTGGTTCCGCGCCAACCGGGTAATCGAACTGCACGGCGACAAGGCGCAGAGCATACGATTGCTGGCTCTCACCGACCGCGGCACCAATTTCGAGCGCGCAACCTATATGGCCTCGGCCTCATAGCCTGGGGCAAGCGGCTCCCGCGCCTGGATCGACGTCCCTTGCGCGGGGCCCGCCCCCAGCGGCGACTCATGAGCTGTGAACTTTGCGATCACGATGGCGGCGAACTCATTTGGCGCGATTCCCGCTGCCGCGTCGTCTACGTCGATGAGCCAGGCTACCGCGGTTTTTGCCGCGTCATCTGGGGCGACCACGTCAAGGAGATGACCGATTTGCCCGAGGACGCCCGGGCAAATCTCATGCGCGTCGTTTTTGCGGTGGAAGCTGTCCTGCGGGAAATCGTGCGCCCGCAAAAGGTCAATCTGGCGTCCCTCGGCAATCTCACGCCCCATCTGCATTGGCACGTGATACCGCGCTTCAGCGAGGACCCGCATTTTCCGAATCCGGTCTGGGGCGCCCGGTTGCGGGCACCGGTTGCCGCCAGCATGCCCCCGCCCATTGCTGAATTGCGCATCGCCCTTGCCCGGCGGCTCGGTGACCCTGAGCGGTGATGGGCATCATGCCGAAAACGTGCACTAATTCCGTGGGTTCCAGTATTTTTGCACCGCCCCGGGTGATCTAGTTCACTGGCGTATCCCGGGCACTTCAGCTAGCCTTCGATAATTGGGACGGTGCGTTTCAAGCCGCAGGTCGTTGCCCCTGTGCAGAAGGGGGACACGGCCGCGGCATGATGGTCGCTGGGCCGACGCCATCGCCTCCGGGAAAATCATCTGGTCCAGCGCGTGACGATATCGAAGGACGCCTGAGATGACCATTCAGCCGCTCGCCTCTGCCGAATACCCGCTTGAATTCAAGGACAGCGCAAGCTGCAAGAGCTGGGTCGAGCAGCTCACGCTCACCAATATCCAGCTCACGCAGCAGGTGCTCACGCGTCAGCTCGCCAGCCTCAACGCGGCCAAATTGCCAGCCCTCGAGCGCCTGAAGATCCTCGAGGTGCTCAAGGAACCCGCGCACTTCGTTCAGACAGAGTCCGCCAAGCGCTATTCCGGCAAGCCACTGCCGCTCGACGCCAACGAAACCACGGCGTGGAACAACGTCATCGCGCTGTGGCAGGAGACGAGCAACAATTACCAGCATTGCCTGAAAGCCTACCGCGATGGCGACGTCACGATTGCGCCCCACGCTGCGTTGGTGACGATGCGGTGCCTGAGGCTGCTCGGCTGCATCATGCTCGATCATTACCGCGTGTATCGGCAGCCACCGGGCCTGATGTGGCGCGAGCTGCACGAGATGTACTCGTTTGCGGAAAGCCACGGATTCGCGCGCATTCGCGTTCAGGACTGCTTCACGCATCATGACCCCGATTCCAGCTGCGCCGAGAATTACGTTCAGACCCTGCTCGCGCATCTGGCGAACCCATTCTCGCTGTCTGTGCGGCAGATGGCATTCGTGTCACGCTGGCTGGAGAAATGGTCCACCCTGGTCGGTCTCGCAACCCAACCGCTGCCGACCGGCCCTATCCCTTCACTGGCAGTCGACCTGACGAGCACGACCGGCGTGGTCTTTGGCGGCAACCTGGAGCCCCATCCGAACCTGCGCTATCTGGATCTCGAGCATCTTTCCAAGACGTTGCGCCAGACGATCAACTTCCTCAAGGCGGGGCAGACGCCGGGCCAGCTCGGCCTGGGCGATGACGCCCGCCAGCCCGGCTGCGAGAACCTCATGATGCTGCTCTACGTGCAGTGGTGCCGCGCAGGAACCGCGCGCTCCGAGGAGCGCTCCGCGGCCGAAGAGCCGGCAGAGGTCTGTTTCGGCCTGGCCGCCTCTCATGCCAATATCGGCGGCCCGCAGATGCGCCCGCCGCACGAGATCACCGCGCGAGAAAGGCGCGAACAGGATTCGTTCGGATTCGTCGCGCGCGTCGATCACGACAAGGAGCGAGCGGCGCAGAGCCAAAAACTGGAGCCATGGCAGATCCTGAACCATAGCGCCTCGGGCTTCATGTGCATGCTGCGCGAACCGAATGGCCAAGGGCGCATCAGCCACAACCAGATTCTCGCCGTGCGTCGAAGCGGCGGACGCCACTTTCATGTCGGAATGGTGCAATGGCTGAGAATGGATGAGAGCGGGGAGCTCTTCTGCGGCGTGCGCCTGTTTCCGGGTACGCCCCAGGCGATCTCCGTGCGCCCGTCGAATTTCAATCTCGCGGGCACCAGCCGCTTCGAACAGGCACTCCTGCTGCCGGAAGTGCCGGCCCCGGCGACGCCCGCAACGCTGGTGCTGCCGGCCGGCTGGTTCCAGAGCGGCCGCTTTGTCGAGGTCTACTCGGATCGCAAGCAGGTGGCGAAACTGCTCAACCTGCTCGAGAAGGGCAGTGACTTCGACCGCGGCACCATCGTCGTCGTCTAGCCGCCGGCACCCGGATTCCAGATGCTCGGGCGGGTAACCCCGCTTCCGCGTGGTGACCGTTTACCGATAATCAGGCGCTGCGCGCCACCACCTCCCGGTTGCGCGGGATCAGCAAACGCTCCGCCGGGAAAACCGCGCTGAAGGTACTGCCGCGCCCCGGCTCGCTTCTGATGTCGAGGCCGGCCTTGTGGCGGCTGAGCACGTGCTTGACGATCGCGAGTCCCAGGCCCGTGCCGCCGGTCTCCCGGGAACGGCTTCGGTCCACCCGGTAGAAGCGCTCCGTGAGCCGATGTATGTGGTGCGGCGCGATGCCGATTCCGGTGTCGCGTACGCTGAAGAACCCGTCATCCCCGCTTCGCCGCCAGCCGATGACCACCTCTCCCCGCTCAGGGGTGTAGCGCACCGCGTTGCTGATGAGGTTGGTAAACGCGCTACGCAGCTCTTCTTCCGCCCCGCTCAGCCAGTCATCGCTTTCCAGCTCGACCGTCACACGGTGGCGCCCGCCCGACAGCGCGCACGCGTCGTGATACAGCGAGCGCACAAGATCCGGGACGTTGACCGGCTCTTCGCGCAGCGGGCTGTGGGAGCTTTCCAGCCGCGACAGCGTAAGCAGGTCCTCCACCAGCCGCTGCATGCGACGCGCCTGCTCCGACATCAGCGGGACCGAGCGTCGCATGAGTTCACCATCGGCCGCCTTGGCTTCCGTAATGGTTTCGAGGAACCCCCCCAGCACGGTGAGCGGCGTGCGCAGTTCATGCGACACGTTTGCGATGAAGTCGCGGCGCATCGTTTCCACGCGCTCCAGATCAGTGATGTCGCGGCTGATCACGAGCTTCTGCCGCTCGCCGTATGGGACCAATTGCACCGAGAGAATCAAGTCTGGACCGCGTGATTGTCGCAACACGAGCGGTTCGCTGAATTTTTGCGATTGCAGGTACTCCGAGAATCGGGGCTGCCTCACCAGATAGGTGATCTGCTGGCCCCGGTCGCGCGCGTGATCGAGGCCGAGGTGTTCCTCCGCCTTGGGATTGCACCACTCAATGCGGTCCCTGGCATCGAGTATCACCATGCCATCAGGCATGGCGGCGCTGGCCTCCTGGAAGTCCTTGAGGGTCGCGGTAAGACGAGACTCGCTCTGGCTTTGATGGCGCAACATCCGGTAGAGGTCGGCGAACACCTCGTCCCATACGCCCCATCCCGGGGGTATCGCTTCGGGCTTTGGATCCTGCAGCCAGCGTCGCAGCGCCGCGATGTGACGGTAATGCATGAGCGCGTAGAAGAGCAGCCCGGCAGCAAAGAGCGTCAGCGCGGACACGGGCCCAGCGACGGCCCGCACCAAAAGGCACACCAGCGACCACGTCGCCAGGACCACCAGAAATCTGCCCCAGGTACTATTCACGCACGGCTCCGCGCCAAGGGCGTCATTATCTCACGCGCCCGTGGGGCAATGGCCCGGCGGTCTCAGGCGGTGGACAAACGATAGCCTGCGCTGCGGACGGTCTGAATGAGGCGGTCATGGCCTGTTGCCTCAAGTGCCTTGCGCAGCCGGCGGATATGCACGTCAACCGTGCGCTCCTCTACGAAGACATGATCGCCCCATACCTGATCGAGCAGCTGGGTGCGCGAGTAGACGCGCTCGGCGTGCGTCATGAAGAAGTGCAGGAGCCGGAACTCCGTGGGGCCAAGCGACAACGTCTGCCCGTTGCCGGTCACGCGGTGGCTGACCGGATCGAGCTGCAGGCCATCGACATGGACCGCGTCATCGGTGGCCTGCGGCGCGCGACGTCTCAGCACCGCCTTGACGCGCGCGTTCAACTCGCGCGGGCTGAAGGGCTTGGTCAGATAGTCGTCGGCGCCGGTTTCGAGGCCGGTCAGCTTGTCTTTCTCGTCCACGCGCGCCGTCAGCATGATGAGCGGAATGGCATGCGTGCGCCTGTCCGTGCGCAACCGCCGGGCGAATTCGAGGCCGCTCATGCCGGGCAGCATCCAGTCCAGCACCACCAGGTCCGGCAGCTCGGTGCGGACCATCTCCAATGCCTGTTCCGCGTTATCGGCCCGCAGGGCGCGGTGGCCGGCGAGCTCCAAGTTGTATGAGACCAGCTCCTGGATCGCGGGCTCGTCCTCGACTACCAATACGGTTGCCGTCATCGCTGAGGTGGGGGGCAGAAGGCGTTGGGCCAATATTATTAAACAAACATTACAGCGATGTGACAGCGAAGCGCTGCCGGCAAAAAACCCGTTTGGTATCAGAGTTTTCGTTGCATGGTCCCTCGGGTATCATGAACCCCTTGGGAGGTCACAATGGCAGGGTTGAACAAGGGCGTGCCGCAGCCAACCGAGATCAAGCTACACCAGGCCTCGCGGGTTCTGGAGATCGCCTACGCCGATGGGAGAGTCTTCAAGCTGCCGTGCGAGTTTCTGCGCGTCTACTCGCCCTCCGCCGAGGTCCGCGGCCATGGGCCTGGGCAGGAAGTGCTGCAGATCGGCAAGAAAGACGTCGCCATCACCAAGGTCGAGCCTGTGGGCAATTACGCGGTGCAGCTCACGTTCTCCGACGGCCACGATACCGGCATCTACTCCTGGGATCTCCTCTACGAGTACGGCGCCCGTAAGGACGAAATGTGGCAGCTTTATCTGAAGCGTATGGAAGAAGCCGGTGCGAGCCGCGAAGCGACAGGCAGTAAGCAGTAAGCTGCTGGAATCCGATTGGCGAACCATTATCTACGGCTTACGGCTCCCCGCTCACCACTTACCATGACAAAAACGACGGACTTTGGCTACGAGAGCGTCCCTGAGGACGAGAAATCGCAGCGCGTTGCGGGCGTGTTCGATTCGGTCGCGGCCCGCTACGACCTGATGAATGACCTCATGTCGCTCGGCTTGCACCGGCTCTGGAAGCGCTTCGCGGTGACGCAGAGCCTCGTGACGCCGGGCTCGCGCGTACTCGACGTGGCCGGCGGCACTGCCGACCTTGCCCGGCTCTTCGCGCAGCGCGTCGGTCCCCGGGGCGAGGTGGTGCTCACCGATATCAACGGTGCGATGCTCCGGCGCGGGCGCGACCGTCTGCTCGACAACGGCCTTGCCGTGCCCGCAGTACTCTGCGATGCGGAGCGGCTGCCCTTCACAAGCGGATATTTCGATTGCGTAAGCGTCGCTTTCGGCCTGCGCAACATGACGCACAAGGACGCTGCGCTCGCGGAAATGCGCCGGGTGCTACGGCCCGGTGGACGGCTGCTGGTACTCGAGTTCTCCCGCGTCTGGCAGCCGCTCAGGCCGCTCTATGATGCCTACTCTTTCAACGTGCTGCCGCGGCTTGGCCAGCTGGTGGTGAACGACGCGGCGGCCTACCGGTATCTTGCCGAGTCGATCCGGATGCACCCGGACCAGGAGCAACTGAAGCAGATGATGGAGCGCGCTGGGCTAGAGCGGGTGGAGTACTTCAATCTTGCCGCGGGCGCCGTTGCCCTGCATCGGGGATACAAGTTCTGAGGCCAGCGCCGCCGCAACGCGGCGGCCACAATGGAGCGTACCGCTCTTTCCATGCTCGAACCCGCCGCTGCGACTTCCATCAACCACCTGCTGCGCGGCGCGAGTTGGGCGCGCGAGGCACTGCTGCCTCACACGGGCAAAACCGCGCGCTTCGAGATGTTGCCGCTCATTGTCTCGCTCACGGTGCTGGAAAACGGCGAGGTCGCCGCAGCGTCAGCGGGAGCGGCTCCGTCGGTCACGATCCGTCTCACCCCGGGACTGCTGCTGCGGCTTGCGGCTCGCGACGACAATGCGTGGCGGGAAGTCGAGGTGATTGGCGACACGGATTTCGCCGCAGCCATCAATCATCTCGTTCGCTACCTGCGCTGGGACGTCGAGGAAGACTTGAGCCGCCTCTTCGGCGATGTCGCCGCCCACCGCATGGCCGAGACCGGCCGCTCATTCCGCCGCTGGGGCGAGCAAACCGCGCAGCATGCGGGCCGCTCGCTCGCTGGTTACTGGACAGAGGAAGACCCGCTCATCGCGAGTAGCCACGAGGTGACGGAGTTCAATCGCGCGGTTGACGCGTTGCGCGACGATGTCGCGCGCCTCGAGAAGCGGATCGAAACCCTTTCAAACCGCCCGGGCGCCAAGCCCGACAAGACAGCTGCTTCGATATCGAACCGCCATGACGCCAAGAAAACCGGCCATTGAACCGCGGAGATACGGAGAGAAACAATTTACGTTTAACGATTCACGGCATTCTTGTCACTGGTCACTGCAGTGGGGCGGGGCGCGCAGCGAACCGCTCCTTGGCGAACGCCACGCGTTCTGCGATAGTTTTGAGCCCGGTGTGGTAGCGCTCGACCTGCTCCAGACGTAACCGCAGCCCCTCCCGGTTGGCCATCTGGATCGCAAGCCCGGGGCGCGCATTGAGCTCGAGGATCAGCGGTCCCTTGTCGCGGTCGAGCACGATATCGATTCCCTGGTAGCCCAGGCCCGTCAGCTCGTAGCTGCGGGCGCCGAGCTCGAGCAGCACGTCCCATCGCGGAATGGTAACGCCGGCGACAGGGTTGCCGGTATCAGGATGCTCCTCGACGATGGACGTTCCCCAAACCGCGGTGAGCGTCCTGCCGGTCGCCATATCGATGCCGGTCCCGAGCGCGCCCTGATGCAGGTTCGCCTTGCCGCCCGAGACGCGCGTGGGCAGGCGCACCATCGCCATCACCGGAACGCCCAGGAATACGATGATTCGCACGTCCGGCACGCCACGATAGGTGATCGCCTCGAACACCGGATCGAAGATGACGCGGTACTCGATCAGCGCCTTGTCGGTCTGCCCCCCGAGGCTGTAGATGCCCGACAGAATATTCGACACGTGGAATGTCATTTCCTCTTCGTCGAGGAAAGTCCCGTCGGCCACGCGAAAAAGCGAGCCCGTTCGCCCGGTGACAACGACAATGCCGTCGCCCTGGCTGCCGCGGGCGGGCTTCACGACAAAGTCCCAATGCTGCGCAATCAGCGCCGGCAGCTCCCGCATCTGGCGGTGGATCTCGATCACGCCGTAGAGCTCGGGTACGGCCACGCCCGCGCTCATCGCAAGCTGCTTGGTCAGCGCCTTGTCGTCGACCAGCGGGTAACAATCCCGCCGGTTGTAGGGCAAGGTGTACTCGGCGTTGCGCCCGTTAAGCCCAAGCACGCCGGCAGCACGCAGCCGGCGGGCAATATCGAACGCGTTCATCATCGCGCCAGCACCTTAAATCGCCGCAACTCGGTGAGGCGATAACCGGTGTAGCGGCCGAGCAGCAGCGTCGCCGCCAGCACGATCAGCAGAAGCTCGGGGAACACGAAGGCAAGGTGCTCGACCACCCGCACGTTCATGAGGAGATAGCAGAGCGCGCCTACAAAAATGCTGCCGGCGGCCTGCTGGAAGGCTTCCGCTGCCCCGCGCTCCTCCCATACTAGCGTCATGCGCTCGATCGTCATGGTCAGAATGACGATGGGAAAGAGCCCGATCGAGAGCCCCCGATCGAAGCCGAGGTGATGTGAAATCACGGTCAGCGTCGCGAGCAACAAAATCACGACGATGACGATTGCCGCAAGACGCGGCACGAGCAGCAGTTTCAGCTGCTCCAGGTAGAAGCGAACAGCCAAACCCAGCCCGACCACGATACTCAGGAAGACAACGCCCCACAGGACACCGGTCGCCCGAAAAGAAAGCGCAATCAGGACCGGCATGAAGGTGCCGAACGTTTTTACCCCAACGATGTTGCGCAGGGCCACGAGCAGCAGGATTCCGACCGGAATCACGAGTATGGTTCGGAACAACGATTGAGCCTGCAGCGGCAGGCCGAACAGCGAGAACTCCACAAACCGCTTTTCGAGCTCCCGCTGCTGTGCGACGGCGGCGCGCATGGCGTACTCGTACGAACGGCTGGTGCCGATGGTGTGGCGCAGATTCTTGCCGCCGCTCACTTCAGCGACGGGCGACGTGCCGCGCCACCAGGGCAGGAACACCTGGCCCGGCTGCTCGACGACGTTCCTCACATGCAGCGTGCGCCAGCGGCCCCCGGCGTGATACTCGATCCACCGGTGAAACTGCGCATTGCGCCGTTCCGGGGCCAGTGCGATGCCGTTCACCGCTCGCGCCGGGATGCCCGCAAGCTGCAGAAGCTGCACCGCCACGTTCACGAGCCTGCTGTTGCTCGGCTGATAGCCCAGCAAAAAATCAGCCTCGTCGCCGGAACGCGCCTCCTTCAGGCGCTTTACGAGTAGCGCGGCAAACGTCGCCGCATCGGCCGACTGCCGCTGAACGGCTCCGACGACTGTTCGCGCCGCCGCGAGCTGTGGATCGGCCAACGCCGGCGTTTCCACCGACGGCCGGGGATCGCGTGACGGATCTTCCGGCAGGCGGGCGCTCTGGACCACGGCGCGGTAATACAGCGACTGCAGGCCCTTGGCCTCCCGCACCGAGTAGATGGCGCGAGTGCCGACGCCGGGCTGCGGCTCGGTCGTGAGGCCGTAGCCAGCGGAGACGAAACTCTGGTCGAGGACCATCAAGGCTCCCGTGCGCTGCGGCAGGAACAGGCTCGCCTTTACCGGCCCGCCGTCCGCCTCGAACTGCAGCTGCACTTCGACGCGCCAGATATCGGTTCGCGTCTCGGGCTTGAGCGGAAAGCCGAAAACGATGACCTTGTAAAAAAAGAAAGCGAGCGCAAGCGCCGTCAGTAATCCAGCCAGAATATAGAGGTGGGCGCGCTTCATCGCACTTTGAGCTCAGTGCAGTCGGGCTCGATCGTGTTCGTACGGGCCGAGTCCACCGCATAATGACCCGCAAGAAAATTGCGTCCGACAAGAAATGGCTGCTTGAAGCGAGCGCGGTCGGCAAGATTGATTTCCGTCACGCGGTAGACGCGGCCAAGGCAAATGCCCATCAGCACGGTCGGGCGCTCAAACGCTTTCCCTCCCCCGCGGCGCTTGATCTCTGCGATGCGTACGACTTTGCGCTCGAAATGCGCTTTGCGCCCGTCTTCACCCATGACCTCGAAAGCGACCCAATGAGCCTCGTTGCGGGTAAACCAGCGCACGTCGGATGCGTGGAGCGAGGAAGTGTCAGCGCCGGTGTCGAGTTTGGCGGAGAGAATGATCCCCTCCTCCCCAAGCCGGACGCGCTCAATCCAGCCGGCGACACTCGGCTCTGCCATCACGGTCGCGGCGGCGCCGAGCATCGCGCCAAACGCGAGCCCTGCGGGAAAAAGACGCCGTGCGGACTTTCCGTGCATAGGAAGTTGGAATGATACCCATAGCGGTAAGGTACCGCCATTTCGGCTGGAACCGCCATTGCTTCCCGGGCCGGAGACGCGCCAGTTAAAATCGGCCGATGCGCCTGCCGCGTCTCATCAAGATCCTTTATGTGAGCCTGCGCTTCGGGCTCGACGAGTTCTTCCTCGGGCACGAGCGTGTGCGCGGATTGCGCGCGTTCGTCAACGCGCTGATGTTCTGGCGCGCTCTGCGCGAGCCGCGCGCGGTTCGGCTGCGGCAGGCGCTCGAAGCGCTGGGCCCGATTTTCGTGAAGTTCGGCCAGATCCTGTCGACGCGACGCGACTTGCTCGCCCCCGATATCGCCGATGAGCTCGCAAAGCTGCAGGACCAGGTTCCCCCTTTCCCCGCCGACGAGGCGCTGTCGATCATCCACCGCGTCTATGGCAGCCCGGCGGACCAGGTTTTCGCCGAGTTCGAGCGCGAGCCGGTGGCAAGCGCGTCGGTCGCCCAAGTCCATCTCGGACGCTTGACCGACGGCACCGAGATCGCCGTCAAGGTACTGCGCCCGGGCATTTCCGCCGTTATCAACGAGGATCTGGCGCTGCTCGATGCCGGTGCCTCGCTCATTGAATGGCTCTGGGCCGACGGCAAGCGGCTGCGGCCGCACGACGTGGTGGCAGAATTCGCCAAGCACCTCGAGGTCGAGCTGGACCTGTTGCGCGAGGCGTCCAACGCGAGTCAGCTACGCCGCAATTTTGCCGACTCGCCGCTGCTGATCGTGCCCGAGATCTATTGGGACTACTGCACGAGCGAGGTCATGGTGATGGAGCGCATGCACGGCACGCCCATCTCGCAGGTGGGCGAGCTGCGCGCGCAGGACATCGATATTCCCCGCCTTTCACGCGCGGGCGTGGAGATTTTCTTCACCCAGGTTTTCCGCGACGGTTTTTTCCACGCCGACATGCATCCCGGAAACATCCTGGTTGCGCCGGACGGGCGTTACATCGCACTCGACTTCGGCATCATGGGCACGCTCACCGAGGTCGACAAGAATTACCTCGCCCAGAACTTCCTCGGCTTTTTCCGGCGCGATTACCGCCGCGTCGCCGAGGCGCACATCGAATCCGGCTGGGCGCCCAAGGGCACGCGCGTCGATGATTTCGAGGCAGCGATTCGCGCCGTGTGCGAGCCCGTCTTCGCCAAGCCGCTGAAAGAGATCTCGTTCGGGCGGCTTTTGCTGCGCCTGTTCCAGACCTCGCGCCGCTTCAACATCCAGATCCAGCCGCAGCTCGTGCTTCTGCAAAAGACGCTGCTCAATATCGAGGGGCTTGGCCGCGAGCTCGATCCGGACCTCGACCTGTGGGAGACGGCAAAGCCTTTCCTCGAGCGCTGGATGGCCGAGCAGGTAGGCTGGCGCGGCTTCATCGAGCGCATCAAGGAGGAGGCGCCGTATTGGAGCGCGGTCCTGCCGCAGCTGCCGCGGCTGCTGCACCAGGCGCTGCAGCGCCAGGCGCAGGCTTCGGACCCCGGCGACCTCGCGGAGCGCCTGCGGCAACAGCGAACGCAGAGCCGTTTGCTCGCGGCAATCGCGTTGGCGCTTGCCCTCATTGTCGTGCTCCAACTCTTCGACTGAAATGCTCCTGACGTTCGTTATCCTCTACCTTGCGGCCTCGATTGCAATCGGGCTCATCGCAGCGACGCGCGTTCACAACACGAAGGACTTCGTGGTGGCCGGGCGCTCGCTGCCGCTCTACGTCGTAACGGCGACGGTGTTCGCGACCTGGTTCGGCTCCGAGACCGTTCTGGGCATCTCCTCCACCTTCATCAAGGAAGGCCTGCGCGGCATCGTTTCGGATCCGTTCGGCTCCAGCATGTGCCTGGTGCTCGTCGGGTTGTTCTTCGCGGCGAAGCTCTACCGCATGGACCTGCTCACCATCGGCGACTATTACCGCGTGCGCTACGACGGCGTGGCGGAGCTTCTCACCAGCCTTTGCATCGTCGTCTCCTACCTCGGCTGGCTCTCGGCGCAAATCGTGGTGATCGGGCTCGTCTTCACGGTCGTCACGGGCGGCGGCGTGAGCATGAATCAGGGTATTGTGATTGGCGCCGTGGTGGTGCTCATCTACACCCTGTGGGGCGGCATGTACTCGGTGGCCTGGACCAATTTCGTGCAAATGGTGGTGATCCTTCTCGGCCTGTTCTACATTGCCTATGTGATTGCCGGCAAGGCGGGCGGTGTGGGAACCGTCGTCGCCCATGCCGACGCCGCCGGCAAGTTCGAGTTCTGGCCGAAGTTCGAGGCGCGCGATGTTCTCGC
>Ga0111145_1071_pt1 | contig 22071 bp, 15 predicted proteins | sample DeeMarSeWOR28_12_FD_80392 | JGI IMG/M metagenome (GOLD analysis project Ga0111145, IMG submission 80392) | Betaproteobacteria bacterium SG8_41 | reverse complement strand
GCCGGGAGGCGCAGGACTTGTTTGCGGCGGAGAGTCACCGCCGCGCGGTGCGGGCAACGGACAGCGGAGAGTTCAAAGAGGAGATGGCTCCGTACAGCGCTGGCGAGCGCGTCCCCGATCTGGTGGCGCGCGATATCAAGGTGAGGATGCTGGACGCGGTGCACGACGAAGGACCGCGCCGCGACACCTCTCCCGAGGCGCTCGCCAAGCTGCGACCCGCATTTGCGGCCAAAGGCACGATCACGGCCGGCAATGCGTCGCAAACCTCGGACGGTGCGGGAGCGGTCGTACTTATGAGCGAGGCCGCGCTTTTGCGGCATAACCTGCGCCCACTCGCGCGGTTTGCGGGATATGCCGTTGCCGGCGTGCCGCCGGAGATCATGGGAATCGGCCCCGTCCGGGCGATTCCGAAGGTATTGCAGCAGGTCGGGCTTAAGCAGGACGACATCCAGTGGATCGAGTTGAATGAGGCGTTTGCCGCGCAGACGCTTGCAGTCATGAAGGACCTCGGGCTGGCGCACGAGCGCGTGAATCCGCTGGGCGGCGCGATCGCGCTGGGTCATCCGCTGGGTGCGACGGGCGCGATTCGGGTGGCGACCCTCGTGCACGGTCTGCGCCGGCACCAGAAGAAGTATGGGCTGGTCACCATGTGCATCGGCACCGGCATGGGCGCCGCCGGCGTTTTCGAAGCGCTTTGAGCCTGTTATGTAGCCGCCGATGAAGGCCGGCGAGTGGGCGTAAATCGTAAGTCGTAAATCGTAAGTCGCGAATCGTTTCTTTAGCCGCAGATAACCGCGGATAAACGCAGATTATTCAAAAATTGAAACGCGGAGACGCGGAGAGAAGCGGTATCGACAACCGGCGCTTCTGATCACCCTTAACGCCTTACCCTGCATCTTTTAACTTGTACCTTGTATCTGGTCGGGTCACCGGTCACCGGTCACCGAAGCCAGGCTACATGTTGGGATAGTTCGGCCCTCCGCCGCCTTCCGGCGCAACCCATACGATGTTCTGAGTGGGGTCCTTGATGTCGCAGGTCTTGCAATGCACGCAGTTCTGGGCATTGATCTGCAGGCGCGGGTTCGCGGGTTCGTACCGTCAGGATCGCGAACGATTTCGTAGACGCCTGCCGGGCAGTAGCGCTGTTCGGGCGCGTCGTAGAGCTCGAGGTTGACCTTGACCGGAACCGATGCGTCCTTGAGCGTGAGGTGGCAGGGCTGGTCCTCGGCGTGGTTGGTGTTCGAGAGGTACACGGAAGAGAGGCGATCGAATGTGATGGTTCCGTCGGGCCTGGGATACTCGATCGGCTCCGATTCGTTCTTCGTCTTCAGCGTTTCGTGATCCCGGTGCCGGTGCCGCAGGGTCCACGGCGCCCTCCCGCCGAACAGAACCTGATCGATCCCGACCATCATCGTGCCGAGCAGCAATCCCTTGCTCATCCAGGGCTTGAAATTACGTGCACGGTGGAGTTCGTCGTGCAGCCAGCTCGACTGGAACGTGTCGGAATACGCGGTGAGCTCGTCGTGCCCGCGTCCGGCGCCGAGCGCGGTGTGCGCGGCTTCCGCCGCGAGCATGCCCGACTTCATCGCGCCGTGCGTGCCCTTGATGCGCGATGCATTGAGGAAGCCCGCGTCATCCCCGATCAGGCAGCCTCCGGGAAAAGCGAGGGTGGGCAGCGACTGCAGCCCGCCGGCCGCAATTGCCCGCGCGCCGTAAGCGATGCGTTTCCCGCCCTCCAGGAACGGCCGGATCGCGGGATGCGTCTTGTAGCGTTGAAATTCCTCGTATGGGCTGAGATAGGGATTGCTGTAATTCAGCCCCACGACGAAGCCGATCGATACGAGATTGTCCTCGAGATGATAGAGAAACGAGCCGCCGTAAGTGTCGTTCTCGAGCGGCCAGCCGGCGCTGTGAACGACGAGGCCCTGACGGTGCTGCTCCGGACGAATTTCCCAGAGTTCTTTCAGCCCGATTCCGAAGACCTGCGGATCAGAGCCCGCCCGGAGGTTGAATCGGCGCTGAACCTGCCTGCCAAGGTGGCCGCGGCAGCCCTCCGCGAAGAAGGTGTACTTGGCGTGGAGCTCCATTCCCGGCTGATGGTTCGCGGTGGGCTGGCCGTCACGTCCGATGCCCATGTCACCGGTTGCGACACCGCGCACGGCGCCATTTTCCTGGTACAGCACCTCGGCGGCTGCAAATCCCGGAAAGATTTCAATGCCCAGCGACTCCGCCTGTTGCCCCAGCCAGCGGCACACATTGCCCAGGCTAACGACGTACATGCCGTGGTTCCGGAAGCAGGCGGGCAACATGAAATCCGGCATCCGGTACGACGAGCGTTCAGTCAGAAAGAGGAAACGGTCCTCCGTGACCGGCGCGTTAAGCGGGGCGCCGCGCTGCTGCCAATCCGGAAAAAGCTCATTGAGCGCTCGGGGGTCCACGACCGCGCCCGACAGGATATGGGCGCCAATCTCCGAACCCTTCTCGAGCACGCAGACGCTGATCTCCGCGCCGCTCTGCGCGGCGAGCTGTTTCAGGCGAATAGCCGCGGACAGTCCGGCGGGGCCCGCCCCGACAATGACCACGTCGTATTCCATCGCTTCGCGCTGAGCCATATTTGTCCTCCTGCCGTCCTTTCCAGCATTATAAATGCCATCACCGCTTCATGGACTGGAACAGCGTGCGCGGGGAATCATGAGTGCACTGAACCGCATTTAAATCGCATTTAGCCGCGGATAAACGCAGATAAACACAGATAGATCGATACAAAAAGCGGTAACCGGCTCGCCTTTGGATTGTCCATTCATCACTTGCCGCTTACGACTCGCGCCTTCCGAGAATCAGGCGGGCAGCGCGAACACCACTTCGTACCGCGGCTTCAAGCGTCGCCGGATAATCGCTCGCGACATAGTCGCCGGCCAGATAAAAATTGCGCAGCGGCGTCGCGGCAGGCGGGCGCGCGAGACCCGGGCGGCAGGCAAAGGTAGCCCGTTTCTCCGCTATCACGCGATGCCATATGGGAGCCGGCATCGTGCCGAGTTGTTGCTGCAGTTCCTGATAGCACAACTGCGCCAGCTCTGGATGGGGGAGTGACTCATGCGTCCCCTCGGCGCTGATGACGAGCCCAATCACGCCGCGCTGGCCGCAAAGCGCGCCGCGGTCGAATGCCCACTGCAGGAGCGCGCTGTCGAAGCCCAGCATGGGCGTGCTCAGGCGCACATGCTCGGGAAAGCCGAGGTAAACGGAGTAGATCGGCTGGTAAGTCAATCTGTCGACCGTTTCCGCAATCTCCGCAAGCGCCGTGATCCCGACCAGGAACGCGTTGACGCGATGCGGCGGCAGGGCGCAGATCACGTGCGTGAAGGCGTGCCGGCCGCCCGCGGTCTCTACCAGGTAACCGCCGTCACCTGTGTCCACTCCCGTGACCCGCTCGCCCGCGAGGACGTTGCCGCCGCGCGCTTCCACGTAGCGGGCCGCAGGCTCGGGAAACAGCGCAGAGAGGTCGACGCGAGGCAGCAGGAGATCGCTCGCCCCGCGCTCCCCGTCGAGACCGTCGCGCAGCACGTGCAGAAAAACCTGCGCCGACGCGGCCTCGGGCAAGGTATTGAGCGCGGAGATGCACAAGGGGCGCCACAGCAGGTGGCGTGCACGGCCTTTCTGCCCCTCCTGGTCCAGAAATTCCGCCACGCTCACGTCGTTTGTCAGCCGGTAATCGCGGCGGCGCATGCGCAGCATGAATCGCACCGCGCCCAGGCGTTCGCCCAGGGTCAGGCCGCGCGAACCAAGCAGCGCTGCCAACAGATGAAGCGGGGCTGGTAAATTGGCCGCCCGCAGAGTCAGCCGATCCTGTATCTGCCATGTCAAAGGGGTGCGAAGGAACAGACGCGCGGGATCTTCGCCGACGAGCTCAACGAGCCGCAGCAATTCGGAATAGGCGCCGATCAGGAGGTGCAGACCGTTGTCGAGCGCCAGGTCCTGGTACTCGACGCGGCGCGCGCGACCGCCCAGCGTGCGCGCGGCCTCGAATACGCTAACCGGCACGCTGCGCTCGGCAAGCGTTGCGGCTGCTGCCATACCGGCGTAGCCGCCGCCAATGACGGCCACTTTCATGCGAAAGGGATCAGCGCCGTGGTCAGGTCAGCGCGTTACGCGGTCACGGCGGTCCGGATGTGCGCGGCAGGCTCTTCCGCGCGCTGCGAGCCGGGCCATACGCTCGCAGGGATTAAAGAATGTCCCTCGAACACACGGCGTGCAGTGCGAATCAGGGCGGCCCGGCGCATTACGGGCTCGGGGCTGGAGAGCTCGACATCCAGATCGATCGCGATCATGCCAGAGGGATGCTCGATCTTGATAATTCCCTGCGGCGCGGGCGGAAGCTTGACCAGACCCGCCGCGACCGTGCCCGGAATGGCGCAGGCGGACGCCAGGCAAACGGTTCCTGTCACCGCATGCGCCTTGTGACACGCATAGGGCACGAAGTAGCGCGAGGTGATCGTGCCGCCCTTGCGCGGCTCGGAAAGCAGTCCGATCTTAGGAACCACCAGCTGGGATACGTCGCCCATTCCCATCAGCAGGCCGGCTTTGCGGCGGATCGCTTCCATGCGTGCCATTAGCGCCTTGTCTGCGTCGAGCTCGTTTGCGGTCTCGTGCCCGGTCTTGCCGAGCTGCTCGGCCCGCATCAGGACCATGGGCATCGCGACGTCGACGCAGCTCACATCGATTCCGTCGATGACGTCGAGCGGCTTGCCGGTCGGCAGCATCTTGCCGGTCACGGCACCGATAGCGCTCTTGAAATTCAGCTTGACCGGCGCAGCAGTCCCCGGCACGCCGTCAATGGCGGTGTCGCCGGCGTAGGAGACCCTGCCGTTCGGCGTTTGCACGATCGATTCGACGAGCGCCTGTGTATTGACGTTGAAGATGCGCACTACCGTTTCGGGGTCCCGCGCGGGCACGAGGCCCGACTCGATGGCAAACGGCCCCACCGCGACGAGCATGTTTCCGCAATTGGGATTGGTGTCGACCAGGCGCTCATTGATCAGGACCTGTGCGAACAGGTAGTCCACGTCAGCGTCCGGGTTCTTCGATTTGCTGATGATCGCGACCTTGCTCGTGAGCGGGTTAGCGCCGCCAATGCCGTCAACCTGGTACTCGTGCGGCGAGCCCATCACAGCGAGGAGCACCTCGGCACGCGACGCGGCGTCAGCGGGCAGGTCAGAGGCGAGAAAAAAGGGGCCGCGCGAAGTGCCGCCCCGCATGATCACACATGGGATTTTCGTCTGCATATTCGATTTCTCCTGCAAACTCACTTGATTATACGCCCCACCGCGGCCCTTCAGACCAACGGCGTGAATAGTGAATGGTGGATCATAAATCGACTGAACCGTCGCCTTGTCGCTCTTTTCATTCACGATTCACGCAGTTAAAAAGCATAACGGCGCAGACCACCGTCGACCGGCATGACCGCGCCGGTGATATAGCACGCGATTGGCGAGGCTAGAAAGACGGCGAGGCACGCAAGCTCCTCGGGCTCGCCGTAGCGCCCTGCCGGAATTTCCCGTGCCGACTGTTCCTTGCGAAACTCCTCGGGGTACTTGCGGCGTATTTGCTCGCTCATGATGCGGCCCGGCGGAATGCAGTTCACGGTGATCCCGAACCGGCCGACGTCCCGTGACAGACCCTTCGACCAGGCATGCACGGCGGCCTTGGCGGGCGTCGCGGCAATGAGGCGCTCGGGCTCGGATTTTCCGCTGATGTTGATGATGCGTCCCCATTTTTTCTCGATCATTCCCGGCAGCACGGCGTGAGTGAGCTGCCGGACGCGCACGAAATTCAGCGTCATTGCCGCCGACCACGCTTCTTCAGGCGCATCCAGGGGCAGGGGAGGCTGGCTGCCGCCAGCGGAATTGACGAGAATCTCTACGCGGCCGAGCCCTCGCGCGGCGATCTCGGCGAGTCGCGCCGGAGCGCCTTCATCCATGAGATCGACCTCCGCCGTGATCGGCGCCGGTCCGCCGGCTGCCTTGATCTCCTCGGCCAAGTCGTCGAGTAGTTTGCGGCGCCTGGCAGCGATGCAGACCTTGACGCCCTCCGCAGCAAGTCCCTGGGCGATCGCACGGCCGATGCCCATGCTCGCTCCCGTCACCAGCGCCGTTTTGCCTTTTAACTGTAGGTCCATTGTCTCGCGTTGTCCTATGCAAAATGCGTGAATGGCAAGCGGTGAATCGTGAATCGACTAAATCGCTGGCAAGTTTGAGATGAACCTTTGGTCCGCTCGCCATTCACTATTCGCCATCCACGCCCTTTAGCCTTTTAAGTAAGTACGCCATGCGATCCAAAGCTTGCGTACCGGCGTCAGTGCAATTCGCCGGTCGAGCACGTGGCAACCGTCGGCCTTGATCTCCTCGAGCAGTGTCCGGTAGATCGCGGCCATCACGATTCCCGGTCGCTGCGCGGCCCGATCGACGGCCGGAAGCTTGTCCATGGCGCTGCGGTAACAGCCCAATGCCCGCTCGATCTGAAACTCCATGAGCCGCTGGAGGTTATCGCTTTCGCGCCGGTCGGTGATATCCGCGGCGCTTACGCCGTATCGCTCGAGCTCATCGAGCGGCAGATAAATCCGATCGCGCCGCGCATCTTCACCGACATCACGGATGATATTCGTGAGCTGAAATGCCAGTCCGAGGTCGGCCGCGTACTCGAGGGTGCGCGGGTCGCGGTAACCGAATATCTCCGCCGAGAGCATGCCCACGACGCCCGCGACGCGATGACAATATTCCTTGAGGGCGGCAAAGTTCGGATAGCGGTTGTAGCGCAGGTCCATTTCCATGCCGTCGATGATGTCGTTCAGGTGCTCCTGCGAGAGGCGAAAGCGCGGCAGGATGCTGGCGATAGCGCGCGCGACCGGGTGCTGCGGAGTGCCTTGGTAAATGGCATCGATTTCCTTGCGCCACCAGGCGAGCTGCGCGTGCGCGAGGGCGGGGTCAGAGCATTCATCCACCGCATCGTCGACCTCGCGGCAGAACGCGTAGAGCGCAGTGATCGCCCGGCGTTTCTCGTCAGGCAGAAAGAGAAAGCTGTAATAGAAGCTCGAGCCGCTGGCCGCCGCTTTCTGCTGACAGTATTGGTGGGGTTCCATCCTAGCGTTTCGGAGAAAGTGATGCGTGACCCGTGACCGGTGAACGGAAACAGGCCGTGATCCGCGACCGGCGATCAGTGAGCACAAACTTCAAAATCTCCAATTTCGTCAAATCACTGGTCACTGGTCACTGGTCACTGGTTCAAAGCGAGCGGGCCAAGAGCAGCGGCCAGTCGAACCATTTCAACGCCGGTCTGTGGTGAAAGACATTGCCGCGGATTTGGCCGAGTTTCTCCAGAATACGGCTGCCGCCCTGTACGATCATGCGGAGCTCTAGGCCAATGCGGCCTTCGAGACGATTGCCGAGCGGAGCTCCGCTCATGAGCAGTGCGCGCGCCCGGTCGATTTGATAGGTCATGAAGGCCGGCCAGTTTCCGCCCGCGTCGCCGCTCGCGATTTGAGCTTCGGAAATCTGAAAACGCGCCAGCTCATCCTGCGGCATGTAGATGCGGCCCTTCCCGAAATCGACCGCGATATCCTGGAGGAAGTTGATCAATTGCAGGCTCGAGCAGATCGCGTCCGAGTCCGCGAGGTTCTGCGGGGTGGCCGCGCTATACAGCACAAGCAGGAGGCGCCCCACCGGGTTAGCCGAGCGCCGGCAATAGTCGAGGACCTGGTCGAAACTCGCATAGCGTTTCTGGGTCACATCCTGGGTAAATGCCGAGAGCAGATCGTGAAACGCTGCCAGCGGGAGATGATAATCGCGTATCACCGCTGCGAGAGTCGCGAACCACGGAATTTCTGGCGTTAAGCCGCGCTCGATCCGGCGCAGCTCTGCGCGGAACGACTCCAGCTGCTGGAGCCTGACGTCATCCGGCGCGTTGCCTTCGTCAGCGAAGTCGTCGGCTTCCCTCGCGAACCGGTAAATTTGCGCCACCGGATGGCGAAAATGACGCGGCAGAAGAAGGGAAGCGACGGGGAAGTTTTCGTAGTGTTTTACCGCCATTTGCTGCTACGCAACACCCAAAATTATCAACGGATTGCGTCTCAACCTTAAGACGGGTTGCAAACTTCCGGTGCGCACCTGATTATATTACAATCAGAAAGTCGCGAAAGTGGCGGAATTGGTAGACGCACCAGATTTAGGTTCTGGCGCCGCAAGGCGTGGGGGTTCGAGTCCCTCCTTTCGCACCACCGGGGGTGCGAGAGAGAGCGGGTTGCTTGAGTGTCGGCGGCGCATGCGATTACACCCCGGTAAGTGAGTGCAACAAGGGAATTGATGCAAACGAACCTGGAAAGATTGGGTGAGCTGGTGCGGCGTCTGAGCGTCACTCTGCCTGCCGCTGAGATCGAGAGCGAGGTGGAGACCCGCCTGAAGCGGCTGTCGCGCACCGTCAAGCTGCACGGCTTTCGGCCGGGCAAGGTCCCGCTCAAGGTCGTCGCGCAGCAATTCGGCATGCAGGTCCGCCAGGAAGTGCTGGGCGACGCGATGCAGCGCAGCTTCGGAGAGGCGATCCGCGAGCAGAACCTCAAGGTTGCCGGCTACCCGCGGTTCGACGCGGCGCCGCCCGCGGGTGGCGCTGAGTTCCAGTACAGCGCGACCTTCGAGGTATATCCCGATGTGGCTGTCGGAGACATCAAGGGTGCGACGATCCGGCGCCCGGTCCACGAGGTCACCGATGCCGACGTCGAGCAGACTGTCGAAAAAATGCGCGGGCAACGCGTGCGCTACGAGCCGGCCGCGCGGGAAGCGCAGACGGGTGACCGCGTGACCCTCGATTTTCATGGCACGATCGACGGGCAGGAATTTTCCGGAAACAGTGGCAAGGACATGCAGGCAGTGCTTGGTGAGGGGCGGCTGCTGGCGGATTTCGAGAGCAACCTGACCGGCACGCGCAGCGGCACGGAGAAAACATTCGAGCTGCGCTTCCCCGACGATTATCATGGCAAGGAAGTGGCCGGAAAGACGGCTCGCTTCCAAGTCACCGTGAAGGAGGTGGCCGCGCCGCACCTGCCGCAGGTCGATAGCGAGTTCGCGAAAGTCCTTGGCATCGCGGACGGCGATGTCTCCAAGATGCGCGCAGAGATACGCGCCAATCTGGAGCGCGAGATCAGGTTACGCCTCAAGAACCGCGTGAAGGAGCAGGTGATGCAGACCCTGCTAGACGCGACGCCAATCGAGACACCGCAGGGACTGGTGCAGGCCGAAATCGAGCGCATGCAGGGCGCAGCGCGCCAGGATCTTGCCGCGCGGGGCGTGAAGGTCACCGATGAGACGCCGCTGCCTACCGATCTGTTCGAGAAGCAGGCGCAGCGCCGTGTCAGCCTCGGATTGATCCTGGCTGAAGTGGTCAAGGCGCATGGCCTTTTTGCCAAGCCGGAGCAGGTGCGCGCGATGGTGGAAGAGTTGGCGCAGAGTTACGAGCGTCCCGAGGAGATGGTGAAGTGGTATTACGGGTCGCAGGACCGGCTGCGCGAGATCGAATCCGCAGTGCTCGAGGACAATGTCGTGGAATGGGCCCTTGGCACGGCAACGGTCGAGGACACGCCAATCAGTTTTGATGATTTGATGGGGAACAAGCAGTAATGTCGATTTACACGGAACCGCAAGGCCTGGGGCTGATCCCCATGGTCATTGAGCAGAGCGGGCGCGGTGAACGCGCCTACGATATCTATTCGCGCCTGCTCAAGGAACGTGTCGTGTTCCTGGTCGGCCCGGTCACGGAAGTGACAGCGAACCTGATCGTGGCACAACTGCTTTTTCTGGAGTCGGAAAATCCGGACAAGGACATCTCGTTCTACATCAATTCGCCGGGGGGGTCGGTTTCCGCGGGCCTTGCGATCTACGACACCATGCAGTTCATCAAGCCCGATGTGTCGACGCTTTGCATCGGGCAGGCCGCCAGCATGGGGGCGCTTCTGATGGCGGCGGGCACGAAAGGCAAGCGTTACTGTCTGCCCAATTCACGGGTGATGATCCACCAGCCCATGGGCGGTTTCCAGGGCCAGGCGTCAGATGTGGAGATTCATGCCCGGGAAATCCTCTACCTCAGGTCGAAGCTAAACGAGATCCTGGCCGGGCATACCGGGCAGGACATCAAGACGATCGAGCGGGACACCGATCGTGATAATTTTCTCAGCGCGGAGCAGGCGGTTAATTACGGGCTCGTGGACAAGGTCCTGGCGAGCAGAGCCGCGAGCGCTGGATGATGTCGTAGCGTAAAGGGAGCGGTATGTCCGACAAAGTTGGCGGCGAAAAACTGCTTTATTGCTCGTTCTGCGGCAAGAGCCAGCACGAGGTGCGCAAGCTGATTGCGGGCCCGTCGGTGTTCATCTGCGACGAGTGCATCGAGCTGTGCAACGACATCATTCGAGAGGAAACCCAGGGCGAGCACGGGGCCAAGGGCGCGAAGTCCGATCTGCCTGTGCCTCGCGAGATCCGCACGATCCTCGACCAATACGTGATCGGCCAGGATCTTGCCAAGAAGATCCTTTCGGTTGCGGTCTACAACCACTACAAGCGGTTGAAGACGCTCAGCAAGAGTGACGAGGTCGAGCTCGCCAAGTCGAATATCCTGCTGATCGGTCCGACCGGTTCAGGCAAGACGCTGCTGGCGCAGACGCTTGCGCGCCTGCTCAACGTGCCGTTCGTGATGGCCGATGCGACCACCCTCACGGAGGCAGGTTACGTCGGCGAGGACGTCGAGAACATCATCCAGAAGCTGCTCCAGAAATGCGACTACGACGTCGATAAGGCGCAGCGCGGCATCGTGTATATCGATGAAATCGACAAGATCTCGCGCAAGTCGGATAACCCTTCGATTACCAGGGATGTTTCGGGTGAAGGCGTGCAGCAGGCGCTGCTCAAGCTCATCGAGGGCACCATTGCCTCGGTGCCGCCGCAGGGCGGGCGCAAACACCCGAACCAGGAGTTCGTCCAGGTGGACACGACCAACATCCTGTTCATCTGCGGCGGCGCTTTCGACGGGCTCGACAAGATCATCCGAGGCCGCTCGGAGAAGGGCGGCATCGGTTTCGGGGCGGAGGTGCGCTCCCAGGACAACCGCAAGGACATTACCCGGGTCCTGCGCGAGGTGCAGCCCGAAGACCTCATAAAGTACGGCTTGATCCCCGAGTTCGTCGGTCGGCTGCCGGTCATAGCGACGCTCGAAGAGCTCGACGAGGCGGCTCTCATCCAGATCCTCACCCAGCCGAAGAACGCGCTGCTGAAGCAGTTCCAGAAGATGTTCAGCATGGAAGGCGTTGATCTCGAGGTGCGCGAGGGCGCGCTGCGCGCGGTCGCGCGCCGGGCGCTCGAACGCAAGACCGGCGCGCGCGGCCTGCGCTCGATACTCGAGCACACCCTGCTCAACACGATGTTCGATCTGCCGTCTGTGGAAAACGTGGTGAAGGCAGTCGTCGATGAGAACACCATCAACGGTGACGCGCCGCCCTTGCTCATTTACGCCGATCAGCCCAAAGTCGCTGGCTCGGCCCATTGAGCTTCGTGCTGGACCGCGATCAAAAGCGGTATGGAATCAGGCGCATGCGTCTTGCGCTTGAATTTTCGGGAATTTCCCCAATCTGAGCGCTATCTAACCTTGTTTGGTGAACCTCGATGCCTGAAGAACAATCCCTGACGCAAATGCCGTTGTTACCGCTGCGCGACGTGGTGGTGTTCCCGCACATGGTAATTCCGTTGTTTGTGGGGCGCCCCAAGTCCATCAAGGCGCTCGAGACCGCCATGGAGGCGGGGAAGAGTATCGTGCTGGTTGCGCAGAAGTCGGCGGCGAAGGACGATCCGAGCCCGGAAGATCTCTATCAGATCGGCAGCATCGCCAATATCCTGCAGATGCTCAAACTGCCCGACGGCACGGTCAAAGTGCTGGTAGAAGGCAGCCAGCGCGCCCGGATTCATGACGTCACCGACCTCAAGACGCATTACGCCGTCTCCGTGACGCCGATCCTGCCTGACAGCACGATCGACCACGAGACAGAGGCGCTGCGGCGCACGATGATCCAGCAGTTCGATCAGTACGTGAAGTTGAACAAAAAGATTCCCCCGGAGATCCTCACCTCGTTGGCGGGAATCGACGAAGCCGGGCGCCTTGGCGACACGATCGCCGCGCACCTGCCGCTCAAGCTCGAGCAGAAGCAGGAGGTGCTCGAGATGTTCGGGGTGAAGGAGCGGCTTGAGCATCTTCTGAAGCTGGTCGAAGGCGAGCTCGAGATCCTCCAGGTCGAGAAGCGCATTCGGGGCCGCGTCAAGCGCCAGATGGAGAAGAGCCAGCGCGAGTACTATCTGAACGAGCAGGTCAAGGCGATCCAGAAGGAGCTCGGCGAACTCGACGAGGGCGCTGACCTGGATGAGATCGAGAAGCGCATCAAGTCCGCGCACATGCCCAAGGAGGCGCGCAAGAAGGCCGAGTCCGAGCTGAAGAAGCTGCGGCTGATGTCGCCGATGTCAGCCGAAGCGCTGATGTCGCCGATGTCAGCCGAAGCGACGGTCGTGCGCAATTACATCGAGGCGATCGTATCGCTGCCGTGGAAAAAGAAGAGCAAGATCAGTACTGACCTGGGCGCTGCCGAGAAAGTGCTGGATGAGGATCATTACGGGCTGGAAAAGGTCAAGGAGCGCATCGTTGAGTACCTTGCGGTGCAGCTGCGCGTCGACAAGCTGAAAGCGCCCATCCTCTGCCTGGTGGGCGCTCCCGGGGTGGGCAAGACCTCGCTCGGACAATCGATCGCGCGCGCGACCAATCGCAAATTCGTGCGCATGTCGCTCGGCGGCGTGCGTGACGAGGCCGAGATCCGCGGCCACCGCCGCACCTACATCGGCTATCGGCTCGATGCCGGGCAAGATCCTGCAGAACATGAATCGCGTCGGTGTGCGCAACCCGTTGTTCCTGCTCGACGAGATCGACAAGATGGGCATGGATTTCCGGGGCGATCCGGCGAGTGCGCTGCTCGAGGTCCTTGATCCCGAGCAGAACCACACGTTCGTCGATCATTACATCGAGGTCGAGTACGACCTTTCGGACGTGATGTTCGTGTGCACCGCGAACACCCTCAACATTCCCCCAGCGTTGCTCGACCGTATGGAGGTCATCCGGCTCTCGGGCTACACGGAGGACGAGAAGGTCAACATCGCGCTGCGGCACCTCCTGCCCAAGCTGATGAAAAACCACGGTTTGAAACCCAAGGAGCTGGCGATTTCGGAGAGCGCCGTGCGCGACATCATCCGCTACTACACGCGGGAAGCCGGGGTGCGCGCCCTCGAGCGCGAGCTGTCCAAGATCTGTCGAAAGGTCGTGAAAACGCTGGTGCGCGCCGGCGAAGACCGCAAGGTATCCGTGAGCGCGCGCAATCTGGACAAATACCTTGGGGTCCGTCGTTATACCTTTGGGGTAGCCGAAAAGAAAAACCAGATCGGCCAGGTGGCCGGGCTGGCCTGGACCGAGGTCGGTGGTGAGTTGCTGACCATCGAGGCGGCCATCATGCCGGGCAAGGGCAAGATGACTACGACGGGCAAGCTGGGCGAAGTCATGCAGGAATCGGTGCAGGCCGCGCTGTCAGTGGTCCGAAGCCGTTCCAAACGGCTCGGAATCCCCGCAGACTTCTACCAGAAGCACGACATCCACGTGCACCTTCCCGAAGGTGCGACGCCAAAGGACGGGCCCAGCGCAGGTATCGGAATTTGCACGGCAATGGTCTCGGCTCTGACTGGAATTCCGGTGCGAGCCGACGTGGCCATGACCGGCGAGATCACGTTGCGGGGCGAGGTGTTGCCGATCGGCGGGCTGAAGGAGAAACTCCTCGCGGCGCGCCGTGCCGGGACGTTAAGGACCGGCTGGACATCCATCCTGTGAAATGGATCGATTCCGTGCTTGAGATGGCGCTTGAGCGCAAGCCCGAGGCGCTTTCAGATGAAGAAGGTGCTGCTCCGCCGTTGCCGCCAGTGACTGAAGCGCCTCCTCCGGCAGCGATCAAGCATTGATCATTGCTGGGCAATGATCCGAAACAAAACGGCCGCAAGCGCGGCCGTTTTGTTTTGCGTGTCGTTAATTCACGACGGCGTGCTTTAATGCACGCTCGTTTGCTTGACAGTCCGATTTCGCGCTTGCTATAAAGGCAGCACAGCGTTTCTTGACGGCGTTCGCCGAAAAAGCCCGGTCGCAAAGAATTTTTTAGCGTCGCTCCCGTTCGTTCAGAGCGTGAGCTAGAGCGTAGCAGTTGTCTATCGATTTGGAGCAAAGGGGGATAAAAAATGAACAAGGCCGATATTGTCGAGCTCGTTTCCAGGTCCGCGGGGATTTCGAAGTCGGCGTCGGAGCGCGCGGTTGACGGCGCTGAAAAAAGGACATTCGGTCACGCTCGTCGGCTTTGGCACATTCCGGGTCGGAAAACGCTCGGCGCGCGTCGGCCGTAACCCCCGGACCGGCGAGGAGCTCCGGATCCACGCCGCCAAAGTCCCCAAGTTCAGCGCTGGTAAGGCATTGAAAGACGCGCTAAACTAGGCGCTTCCCGGAGCACTCCGCGGGTCTCTGTCTTGGGGTAGTTGCGCGGTGGCGCATCTGCCCCAAACTACTTTGTGGGGTAGGCTGCGGCGTCGGCCGGGCCGCGTGTGAGGCGGGGTGCTTAGCTCAGTTGGTAGAGCGTCGCCCTTACAAGGCGAAGGTCGGGAGTTCGAGACTCTCAGCACCCACCACTTGGTACAATGTTGAATGTTGAATGTTGAATGTTGAATGTTAAATGTTGAATGACGAGCGTGGGACGGGAATCCCATTTCCCATTGAGTATTCCCCACTGAACCTGCAAAATTCGATATTCAACATTGTCTAATTGGAGCGGTAGTTCAGTTGGTTAGAATACCGGCCTGTCACGCCGGGGGTCGCGGGTTCGAGTCCCGTCCGCTCCGCCACTTAGCTTGAAAGGGCGAACCTGATTCGCCCTTTTCTCGAGAAGCCATGTTCACTTTCATCGGTAACAACAAGCGCATCCTGCAGGTGGTCCTGTTCGTGGTCGCCGTCCCGTTCCTCTTTTTCGGGGTGGATTCCTACATCCGCTCGTCGGGCACGGGGCAATCGGTTGCGCGGGTGGGTGATTACAAGATCTCGCAGCAGGAATTCGTCGACGCGCTGCGCAACCGCCAGGAGGCCCTGCGTCGGATGACGCAGGGCAAGCTTGATTCCAGGCTCCTCGACAGCCCCGAGCTTCGCCTCGCCACGCTGGATAGCCTGATTCAGCGCCGGCTGCTGCTCGATCGCGCGGTCCGCGCCGGCATGACCGTCAGCGACTCGCATCTTCAGGACGTTATCGCCGGGCAGCCAGCGTTCAAGGATGGGTCGAACCAGTTTTCCTATGAACGCTATCAGCAGGTGCTCAGGTCCGAGGGCATGGTCCCGGCGGTGTTCGAGGCGCGTTTGCGTCAGGACCTCATGCTGGAACAGCAGCGAGAGGGATATTTCGACAGCGGCTTCGTGCCGAAGACGGTGCTCGACCGGCTGGTGCGCTTGGCCGAGCAGGAGCGCGAGGTGAGCCAGTATCGCGTCACGCCGGACCGGTTTGTCGGAGAGGTCCAGATCGGCGAGGAGGCCATCAAGCAATACTATGAGGCCAACCCACAAGCGTTCCGGATTCCAGAGCGGGTAAAAGTCGATTACGTCATGCTATCGGCCGAGTCGCTGGTGTCGCAGATCAAGCTCGAGCCGGCGGAGATCAAGCAGTTTTTTGAGAGCCGCCGCTCGCAGTACCGAACGGAGGAGGCGCGCCGGGCAAGCCACATCCTGATCAGTGTCGATGGTTCAGGCGGCGCCGAAGCGCAGCAGAAGGCGCGAGCTCGCGCAGAGGAGATCTACAAAGAGGCCATCGGAAAACCGGCGAGCTTCGCCGATCTCGCGAAGAAATACTCCCAGGATCCGGGCTCCGCGGCGAACGGCGGCGACCTCGGATTCATCAGCCTTGGCAGCATGAAGGATGTGCCGGAGTTTGAAGCTGCGCTGTTCAAGCTGAAGGAGGGTGAAATTTCGCAGCCAGTTGCCACGAAGCACGGCTTTCATATCGTCCGGTTGACGGCACTGCAGCCGTCGCAGGGCAAGAGCTTCGAGGAAGTCCGGGGACAGATCGAAGGAGATCTCAAGAGGCAGCGCGCCGGGCGCAAGTTCGCGGAGCTCGCGGATCGGTTCAGCAACGTGGTCTACGAGCAGTTTGAGAGCCTCAAGCCTGCAGCGGAGCTTCTCAACAGCGAGGTGAAGCGCAGTGGTTGGATCACGCGTACCAGTGCGGAGCCAACTGTGCTGAATCATCCGAAATTGTTGGAGGCTGCGTTTTCACAGGACGTGCTCAAGGATCGCCGCAACTCCGAGGCGGTCGAGGTCGCCCCAAACACGCTCGTTGCGGTGCGCCTGGCCGAGCATAGTCCTGCCAGCGCGCGGCCGTTCGCCGAGGTGCGGGCGGAAATTGAAGAGCTGCTAAAAAGGCGTGCCGCTACGAAGCGCGCGATCGAAACCGGGGCCGAACAGCTCGAGCAACTCAAGCAAGGCAAGAGCATTGCGGTCGACTGGAGTTCGCCGCAGCTTGTCAGCCGCGGGGAGCGCAAGGGCGTGTCGGAGGCGATTGTGCGCCAGGCGTTTCGTATCGACGCCGAGAAGCTGCCCGCCTATGCCGGGGTGGGCGTCTCTCGAGTCGTAAAGGCCGAGGAGATCGCGCCGGACAGACGCAGGGGCTTCGGGGAAGGGCTGCGGCAAGTCCTCGGGCAGCAGGAGTTCGCGGCCTATCTGACGAGCGTGAGACAAAAGACCGAGATCGAGATCAATAAAGAGCGGCTCGAGCAACGCTGACGTCAGTGGCCCGTGACCGGTTACCCGTGGCCGGATAAACCCGGTAACACGGCAATCGTCAAATCACTGGTCACTGGCGGGAATTATGCCCCCGACGACGCTGTTGAATCCGGCATCGACGTAGGTGATCTCGCCCGTGATGCCGCCCGCAAGTTCGCTCAGCAGGAAAGCGGCTGCGTTGCCGACATCCTCTGTTGTCACATTGCGCCTGAGCGGCGCATTGTCTTCCACGAATCTCAGGATCTTGCTGAATCCGCCGATCCCGGCTGCCGCGAGCGTCTTGATGGGGCCGGCGGAAATGGCGTTTACCCGTATGCCGCGGGATCCCAGCGCCTCCGCCAGATAGCGAACCGAGGCCTCAAGGCTGGCCTTTGCGAGCCCCATGACGTTGTAGTTCGGCATCGCGCGTGCAGCGCCCAGGTAGGTTAGCGTCAGGAGCGCAGCGTTGCGGCCCTCCATCATCGGCAAAGCGGCCCTGGCGAGGGCGGAAAAGCTGTACGAGCTGACATCGTGAGCGATGTGAAATGCCTCGCGGCTCATGCCTTCGAGCAGATTGCCCTTCAAGGCTTCCCGCGGCGCAAAAGCGATCGAATGCACGAGCCCATCGAGCCCGTCCCAATGCCTGCCCAGGCTGACAAACAGCTCGGAGATGTCCCTGTCGCTTGCCACGTCACAGGGCAGGACAGGCGCGCCGGCGAATTCGCCAGCAAGCTGCTCGACCCGCCCGCGCAAATCTTCGTTCTGGTAGGTGAAGGCGAGTGTGGCGCCTTCCCGGGCGAGCGCCTTTGCGATCCCATAGGCAATCGAGCGGTTCGACAGCAGCCCGGTAACCAGGATCTTCTTGTCCTGCAGAAATCCCATTTCATTTCCTTTTCGTGGACCCGGATCCCCCGGTGCAAGCCGGTTGCGTCGAGCCAGGCGACCCGAGGGTATCGAAGCCGAAAATTATAGCGCAAACCAGTCGCACCCCCGTGCTTTCGGGGCTGACGGCCCGGAGGCCTTCAGCTAAACTTCCGGCGCGATGGTTGCATTTCTCAAGCGTGTGATTGTCCTCGCGAGCGTTTTTGCTGCCGGTTGCAGTCCCGCGCCCTGGAACAATCCGTATCCGGCACGCGATGACGGCACCAATACGCTTTACTCGTCGTTTACCGAGCGCCCGAGGCACCTTGATCCGGTGCAGTCGTACGCGATGAACGAATTCGCGCTGATCGCGAACATCTACCAGCCGCCCCTGCAGTATCACTACCTCAAGCGGCCTTATCAGTTGATCCCGTTCGCCGCGACTGCCGTGCCGCAGCCGGAGTTTTTTGATGTGCAGGGGCGGCGGCTCCCGCAAAACGCCCGCGCGCAGGACATCGCCTACAGTGACTACGTGATCCGGATACGGCCCGGCATCCGCTACCAGCCGCATCCTGCGCTTGCGACGGATAACCAGGGGCGTTTCGTATATCACGGGCTAAAACGGCGCGATCTTGCGGGGATACATGCGATCGGCGATTTCAAGGAGCGGGGGACGCGGGAGCTGGTCGCCGCGGACTATGTGCACCAGATCAAGCGTCTCGCGCACCCGCGCCTGCATTCCCCGATCATGCAGTTGATGAGCGAATACATCGTCGGTCTCAAGGAGCTTGCCGAACAGCTCGCGGGAGAAAACAAGGAGCTCCCACGGGACGGCTTCCTCGACCTTACGAAGTTCGATATCGCTGGGGTTCAGGTAACCGACCGCTATACCTATCGTGTCCGCGTGAGGGGAAAATATCCGCAATTCCTTTATTGGCTTGCGATGCCGTTCTTCGCGCCGGTTCCGCCGGAAGCGGATCGCTTCTACGCCCAGCCCGGCCTCGCGCAGAAGAACATCACGCTCGATTGGTTCCCGATCGGCACGGGGCCCTACATGCTCACGGTGAACAATCCCAACCGGCAGATGGTGCTCGAGCGTAACCCCAATTACGAGGGCGAGCTCTATCCATCCGAAGGCGAACCCGGTGACGCCGAAGAGGGCCTTCTCCGTGATGCGGGAAAGCCGCTCCCCTTCGTTGACAAGGTCGTCTACAGCCTGGAGAAGGAGCAGATCCCGTACTGGAACAAGTTTCTCCAGGGGTATTACGACACCTCAGGCATCTCCTCGGACACGTTCGATGAGGCCGTCCAGTTCAGCGGGCAGGGAGACGTTACGCTCTCGGATGAAATGCGCAAGCGGGGCATCAGGCTCCAGACCTCGGTCGGGACAACGGTCTTCTACCTCGGATTCAATATGCTGGACCCGGTCGTGGGAGGCTACAGCGAGCGGGCGAGAAAACTGCGCATCGCGATATCGATTGCCGTCGACCAGGAGGAGTTCATCTCGATCTTCCGTAACGGCCGCGGTGTGCCCGCCCACGGTCCTATTCCGCCAGGGATCTTCGGCTACCGCGAGGGAAAGGACGGCATCAATCCGTACGTCTACGACTGGAAGGACGGCTCGCCTCGCCGCAAGTCGATCGAGGCCGCGCAGCGGTTGCTCGCGCAGGCAGGCTATCCGAACGGCCGCAACGCGAAGACTGGCGAGCCGCTGCTCCTCAACCTGGATGCAGCCGGCGCCGGCCCGGATTCCAAGGCGCGCTTCGACTGGTACGTGAAGCAGCTCGACAAGATCGGAGTGCAGCTCGTCGTGCGTGCCACGGACTGGAACCGGTTCCAGGACAAGGTCCGCAAGGGCAACACGCAGCTCTATTACCTGGGATGGGGCGCCGATTATCCCGACCCGGAGAATTTCCTGTTTTTGCTCCACGGCAAGCAAAGCAAGGTCAAGACCGCGGGCGAGAACGCCTCGAATTACGTCAATCGGGAGTTCGACAGCCTCTTCGAGCAGATGAAGAATATGGATAACGGACCCAGGCGGCAGGCGATCATCGATCGCATGGTCGCCGTTGCTTGCCGGGATGCGCCCTGGGTCTGGAGCTTCTTTCCGAAGAACTTCTCGCTGCAACATGCGTGGGTGTTCAACAGCAAGCCCAACCAGATGGCGAACAACAGTCTCAAATACCAGCGCATCGATCCGGCGATGCGCGAGAAACTCCGCCGCGAATGGAACCAGCCGGTGCTGTGGCCGGTCGCGGCGCTGTTCCTTCTGCTGGCGCTCTCGATCCTGCCCGCCGTCTTCATGTTCCGCCGCCGTGAGCGTGCCACCGCTCGCCTCGACGTGCTGCCTGAAAAGGCTTGAGGCCGGCCTCGCGCGATGATCGCCTACATCATTCGCCGGATCGCCTACGCCGTTCCGATCCTTATCGGCGTAAACCTGATTACGTTCCTGCTGTTCTTTGTGGTCAACTCGCCGGATGACATGGCGCGCGTGCATCTGGGAATGAAGCGCGTCACGCCGGAAGCCATCGTGAAGTGGAAGCAGGACCGCGGCTATGACAAGCCGCTGGCCTTCAATTCGAGCGCGACAGGGGCGGCGAAACTGACCGACACGATCTTTTTCGACAAATCGGTTCGTCTGTTCGTGTTCGAGTTCGGGCGCTCCGATCAGGGACGCGATATCGGGTACGACATCAGTACCCGCATGTGGCCAAGCCTGGCAATCGCGCTGCCGGTGTTCCTCCTGGGGCTGGTGAGCTACATCACCTTTGCTCTGCTCATGGCGTTTTTCCGCGCGACCTACGTTGACTTCTGGGGGGTGATTCTGTGCGTGGCCATGATGTCGATTTCGAGCCTCTTCTACATCATCGGCGGGCAATTCCTCGTGGGCAAGCTGTTCAATCTGGTGCCGATTTCGGGCTATGACGTGGGCGCTGAGGCGTTGAAGTTTCTGGTGCTGCCGGTCGTGGTCGGCGTGGTCGGCGGGATCGGGTCCAGCACGCGCTGGTATCGAACCATTTTTCTGGAAGAGATAAACCGCGACTACGTGCGCACGGCGCGTTCCAAGGGCGTTTCGGAGATGCGCGTCCTCTTTCGGCACGTACTGCAGAACGCAATGATCCCGGTGCTGACCGGAGTTGTCGTGGTGATACCGCTGTTGTTCATGGGCAGCCTCATTACGGAAGCGTTCTTTGCTATCCCCGGGCTTGGCAGCTACACGATCGATGCGATCAATTCACAGGATTTTGCTGTCGTACGGGCGATGGTGTTCTTGGGCTCGGTGCTCTACATCGTGGGGCTGATTCTCACTGATATTTCGTACACCTTGGTAGATCCAAGAGTTCGCTTTGAATAGCGTGTTTCATGGATGATCGCAATACGCGGGTTGGAGAAGGGACGGCGCGCGTTATCCGCGCAACGGTCCTGCCGCATCACAGCTGAAAGCGTCGCGCTCTATGTCATTCAAGCCGGAGTTGCTCCTGACCGACATCCTCATCTGGATGCTGGTCGCCATTGCCCTGGTGTTCGCGTTCTATGTGCGCCGGCACGAACACCTGCGCGCGCCTTGGCGCAAGGTCGCGCGAAGCGCGAGCGGCATGTCGGCGGCGACCTTGCTCGTCTTTTTCGTGGCGGTGGGGCTTGCCGATTCGTTGCACTTCCGAACGGAGCTGTCCTCGGATGACGGGGAGACCGTGTACTCGGTGGAGGTGCTGAGCGTTCTGGACGCGCTCGCGAGCCCGCTGCGGACGCGCGAGGAGAAGACCTACTCGGCGCCGCTGGCGACCCATCTCTTCACGAAAGAGACGATCGAGCTCTCCGGCGGGAAAACAATTCGCGATTTTCCCCGCTTGCTCTACGGTGGCGCGCACCTCGAGGACCCGGAGAATGAGTGGGGGCCGGACGTGATGCGCCGCGCGCTGGCGGGAATGTCAGCGGGGGGCGCCGCCTGGCTGGCCTTCGTTCTCCTGCTGTGCGGGTTGCTCGCGCGTCGCGCCAGGACCTCCATGCGCGCAACCTGCGCCGCGATCTGGCGCGGGCAGACCGAGGTGCCCTGGCGCGAAGTGCTGGCCACCCTGGCCATCGTGCTGCTCGCGATTGGCGCGGTCCTCTCGCTCAGTGGTGGATATCACGTCTTTGGCACGGACAAAGTAGGGCAGGACGTGTTCTACCTTGCACTGAAGAGCATCCGGACCGGCCTCGTCATCGGCACGCTCACGACGCTGGTCATGCTGCCCTTCGCCTTGCTGCTCGGCGTGATGGCAGGCTACTTCAAGGGCTGGGTCGATGACTTGATACAGTATTTGTACACGACGCTGTCCT
>Ga0111145_1041_pt1 | contig 22373 bp, 17 predicted proteins | sample DeeMarSeWOR28_12_FD_80392 | JGI IMG/M metagenome (GOLD analysis project Ga0111145, IMG submission 80392) | Betaproteobacteria bacterium SG8_41 | reverse complement strand
GCCGGAATCCGACCTGGAAGCCCATCACCTCCGTGTAGAAACGGCGCGAGGCCTCGATATCAAGGGTTCGGATCGAGTAGTGGTCCAGTCTTCCGATTGGCATTGAGCAGCTCCAACTTTTCTAGTTCGTGAATCGCGAATCGTAAAACGTGTATCGGACCCGTATTAGCCGCGAATAAACGCGGATAAACGCGGATCAACCAGACAAAAACCAAAACCATTCATCCGTCTGCCTTCTGATTTTGGGTCCGCCCCTCATCGATCGCTCCCCTTGCGCAGTCAGGGAAGGATGAGGGACGACCCCGTCGTGCGTCCGGTTTCGAGCTCCGTGTGCGCGCGCTTCGCCTCGGCAAGCTTGTAGGTGCGTCCGGTTTCGAGCTCCGTGTGCGCGCGCTTCGCCTCGGCAAGCTTGTAGCGCTGGTCGATACGCGCCTTGATCGATCCGTTCTTCAGCATGTTGAAGACAGCGGCAGCCGACGCCTCGAGATCCGCGCGCTTCGCAGTGTAAGTCACCAGTGTCGGGCGCGTGAAGTAGAGCGAGCCTAGCTTCTGCAGTGTCGCCGCCTCCACCGGCGGCGGGGCGCCCGTGGTGGTGCCGAACGAGATGAAATATCCGCGCGGCGCAAGGCTGTGGAGAGACGGCTCGAAGCTTTCCCTGCCGACGGAGTCGTAAACGACCGGAACGCCGGCGCCACCGGTGATTTCCTTGACCCGCGCAACGATGTCCTCGCGCTTCCGGTCGATCACATGGGCGTAGCCATGCTCGCGAGCGAGCTTGCACTTATCGGGTCCGCCCGCCACCCCGATCATCACGGCGCCGAGCGCTTTGCCCCACTGCCCTGCGATCAGTCCGACGCCGCCTGCCGCAGCGTGAAACAGCACTGGCATGCCGCGCTCGACCTTGAAGCAGCGATTGAGTAGGTACTCGACGGTCATGCCCTTCATCAGGATCGACGCCGCGACCTCCTCGCTGATGCCCTCGGGAATCTTGACCAGGCGGTCCGCCGGGACGTTGCGGAAATCCGCGTACGCGCCGGGCGCGCTACCACCATAGGCGACGCGGTCGCCCACCTTCAGGCCGGTTACCCCGGTCCCTGTCTTTTCCACGACGCCGGCGGCTTCGACGCCGACGCCGCTCGGGACCGGCAATGGGTACTGGCCTGAGCGATGGTAGACGTCCATGAAATTGATCCCCACCGCCGTCTGGCGCACGCACGCCTCGCCGGGCCCCGGGTCGCCCAGCTCGGTCGTGATGAGCTCGAGAACGTCCGGCGCGCCGGCCTTGGAAAATCGAATAACTTGCGCTTTCATGCTGTTCCTCGCGTTGCTGGGCGCGCACCACGCGCTGCCGCAGCGTTGAATTTTAGCACCCGGGCACCGACCTCGCGGCGCGCTATTGACACCGCTTCTGAGAATCGGGAACATTCTCGAGCGACAAGCAATAATTACATCATTCCTGTCTGTCTTTCTTCTGGAGGAGTCTATGAAACGCATCGTGTCAGCATTGAGCGCGTGCGCGCTGGTTGTGGCCTTCGGGGCCACGGCGCCAGTTCGCGCCGAGACCATCAAACTGCGTATTGCCTCGGGCCATCCGCCAGGCGTGGTCTACGCGGGCCTGATGAAGGACTTTTTTCAGCCGGAGCTGAAGAAACAGGTCGAAGCCAAGACCAAGCACAAGATCGAGTGGGTCGAGGGCTACAGCGGCTCCATCGTCAAGGTAACCGAGACCTTCGAGGGCGTGCAGAACGGCATCGTCGACATCGGCGGTTTCTGCTTCTGTTTCGAAGCGTCCAAACTGCCGCTGCATGCTTTCCAGGTGATGCTGCCCTTCGGCACAATGGACCCGACGGTGAGCTTGAAGGTCGCGCAGGATGTCTACAAGGCGGTCCCGTTCCTCACCGAAGTGTTCGAGAAGAAGTACAACCAGAAGCTGCTGGCACGCATCGCCGACGGCGGCTACAACCTGGGCACGTCGTTCGAATGGAACAAGGTTGCCGACCTGAAGGGCGTCAAGATCGCCGGCGCAGGGCTCAACCTCAACTGGCTGCGCTACGCGGGCGTCACGCCGGTGCAGGGCTCGCTGCCCGAGGCCTATACGGGCATGAAGACGCACGTCTACGAAGGCTGGATCATGTTCCCGAGCGCGTGGGTGAATCTCAAGCTCTATGAGCCGGGACCTCACTACACGCTGATCGGATTCGGCTCGATCACCTGGCACGGCCTCACCATCAACAAGAACACCTGGAACCGACTGCCCAAGGACGTCAAGCCGATCCTGCTGGAGGTTGCTCGCGCTTACGAAGAGAAGACGGGCACCAACAACAAGGAACGCTACGGCAAGGACATCGAGAAGCTCAAAGGCGGCCTGGCCAAGGTGAAGGAGCTCGACCCCAGCGTGCGCACGGAATGGGCGATGTCGCTCAAGGACTGGCCGCAGTCCCACGCGAACACCCTGAAGAAACAGGGCCTGCCCGTGGTCAAGACCCTCAACACGGTGCTGGATTCGGCCGAAAAGTACGGCTACAAGTGGCCGGTCCGCTACGTCGTCAAGTAAGGCGCACCGACGGTTAAGAGGTCCTCATCCGCCGGCGGAACGCTGTAGTCGGGCCGTTCCGCTTGGCGGAGGCTCGCCGGCGGGTGCGTGCGCAAGCGCTGGCGTTTTATCTGCTCGTGGGCAATCAGCCGTGACACATAAACTCGTCATCCGCCAGCGAACGACTGTTGCCTCGCTGGGAGCCGAGAACGTGCGGCGGCGCGCGTCGTAGAAAGCCCTATGTCGGTCAGAAAACTCAGCGACCAGGTAGCCAAGTTCATGATGGTCATGGCCGCGACCTGGGCCTTTATCCTGACGTTCATCATCATGGCCGACATCATCGGCCGCGGCGTCTTCAACGACCCGGTGCAGGGCGTGCGCGAGATCGTCGCCAACTCCATCGTCATCATCGTGTTTCTTCAGGCCGGTTATGCCATCCGCAGCCGGTCGATGCTGTCTGCGGAATTTCTCGTCGACCACTTCCCGCCCTGGGCCCGGCGCACCGCCCTGGCGCTGGGCTACCTGCTCGGCGTGGCATTCTTTGTGTTGATCATCTGGGGCGGATGGCAGCTCGCCATCGATTCGTGGGTCGGCGGCGAGTTCGAGGGCGAGGGCGCGCTGCGCGTGCCGGCCTGGCCAACCCGTTTCATGATCCTGTTTGGCAGCGCCCTTGCCATTGTCAACTACCTCGTCATGGCGTACCTCGACGTTGTCCGGCCTGGCGACGCGAACAGCGGTGCAGGCGAGGACGATGAGGCGTTGCCGGCGCCCAGGCACTAGCTTCGGAAGCGGAACACAAAAGCGCAACAAGCGATCAGTCAGGAAGAACTAGCCACCGTGTTCGACGCCGTTACCGCCCTTACGCTCATCGTAAGCCTGTTGATCCTGGTCGCGCTCGGCGTGCACATCGCGATCGCGTTGGGCATGACGAGCGCGATGGGCATCTATTTCGTGACCGGCGATATCCGGGTGGTCGCGACCATGCTCGGCAGCACAGCCTACGAGGCCCTGCGCGACTACGTGTTCGCGGTGATCCCGCTGTTCATGCTGATGGGCGAATTCATCGGGAAGTCGGGCGCCGTCACCGATGTGTACCGGGGGCTCAACCGGGGCTTGAAACGCCTTCCCGGGCGCCTTGCCATTGCAACCGTGCTGGGAAACGCGTTGTTCTCGTTCGTCACGGGCGTCTCCATCGCTTCGGCGGCGGCGTTCTCGCGCATTGCCTATCCCGAGATGAGCCGCTATGGCTACCACAAGGGCTTCGCGCTCGGCACGGTGGCGGGCTCGAGCTGCCTGGGCATGCTGATTCCACCGAGTGTGCTCATGATCGTGTGGGGGATTCTGACGGAAAAGTCGATCGGCCAGATCTTTCTGGCGGGCGTGCTGCCGGGCCTGCTCCTGACGGCCCTGTTCGTGGCATACATTCTCTTGGTGGCGCTGTTGCGTCCGGAACTGGTCGGCGGCGGCGTCGACCGCCAGGCGCAGGACGACAGCCAGGCGCAGGACACGAGCGGCGACGAGGTGTCGCTCGCGGCGTTCCTGACCAGCATGGCCGGCATTCTCGCCGTTATCGTCGCCGTCCTTGGCGGGATCTGGTACGGCGTGTTCACGCCGACCGAAGGCGCCGGCGCGGGGGCCTTCATCGGACTCGTGCTCGGCATCGTGAAGGGCATGCGCTACCGCGGCATCATCGAGTCGATCCTGTCGGTCGGGCGTACCTCGGCGCCGATTCTCCTCCTGCTCGTAGCGGCGTCCTTGTACTCGCGCACCCTTGCCATGACCGGCCTGGCCAACGCAATTCAAGACCTGTTCCTGGGCACCGGCCTCACGCCCTTCCTCATCATCGTCGTGATGGTGGTCGTCTGGTTCCTGCTGGGCATGGTGATCGACTCGATCTCGATCATGCTGCTGACGGTGCCGATCTTCGCGCCCATCGCCGAGCAGCTCGGCTACGACCCGATCGCATTCGCGATCGTCGGCATCCTGGCGATCGAGGCGGGGCTGCTCACGCCGCCGTTCGGGCTGCTCGTCTACACGGTCAAGTCGGCGGTGCAGGACGACGACCCGAGTGTCACGATCGTGCAGATTTTCAGGAGTTCGTTGCCCTACTGGTGCATCATTCTCATCGCTGCGACTCTGATCATCAACTTTCCGCAGATCGCGCTTTTCCTGCCCAGCCTGCTCTTCTAGGCTCGCTGACGCGTGCCGCGCAATGGTGAGGAGTACTGGTAATGAGTGGGTCACGGCGCAGCTTCATCACTATTATTCATCGCCATTGATTCTCACCAGAACTTGTCACTTTTTCCGCACTTGATGCGCTACCACTAACCAACGAGGGAGCTAGGAGATGCCTGCTTATTGGCTTGCGCGTGCCAAGATCAACGACCCCGTCGAATATAAGAAGTACACCGATCTCGTCCCGGCCATCATCAAGCAGTACGGCGGCAAGGTGCTGGCGCGCGGCGGCAAGTATCAGATCATGGAAGGAACCGATAAATTCCACCGTTTCGTCGTGATCGAGTTCCCCTCGATGGAGCAGGCAGTGAAATGTCACGGCTCTCCCGAGTATCAGCAGGCGGCTGCGTTTCGCCGCGCGGCCGGCGTGGGCGAGGTGGATCAGGTGATCGTGGAGGCCGGGGAGTTCACTCGTTGAGCGCCGGTGACGCCAATTGGCAGTGAACCATGGTGTTAATCGTTTTCCAAAAGACGCATCACCCTTTTGCCGCCGCCACGTTCCCGCCCTCATCGCCGTCATTTTGTTTCACAGTGCGTGCCCCGCAGGGCGAGCCGGGGAACCTTCTGGCCGCTCTCGGCATCGCATGGAAGAGAGTCAATAGCCCGGCTGGGCGGAACCCGCGGGTCTGGCCAGGCGCCGGGAAGGAGGACCCATGAGCAGACTGACGCAGCTCGAGCAGTTCGGCCAGTCCGTATGGCTGGATTATGTACGCCGGGAGTTGCTGACCGGCGGTGGGTTGAAAGCGCTCATTGCCAACGACGGCGTGAAAGGGGTCACGTCCAACCCCGCGATTTTCGAGAAGGCGATCGCAGAAGGGGCGGAATACCGAGACGCGCTCGAAGCGGCAATGCGCTCCGGTGAGACGGACCCCGAGCGGATCTATGAGCGCCTCGCCATCGAGGATATCGCCATGGCGGCCGATCAGCTGGCCGAAGTTCACGCCGCAACCGGCGGGTGCGACGGTTTCGTGAGCCTGGAGGTCTCGCCGCGGCTGGCCCACAATACCGAAGCGACGGTGGCCGAGGCGCGGCGGCTGTGGCGCGCGGTCAATCGGCGCAATCTCATGATCAAGGTGCCCGCAACGCCCGCGGGCCTGCCGGCCGTCGAGCGGCTGATCGGCGAGGGCATCAACGTAAATGTGACACTGCTGTTTGCGGTTAGCGTTTACCGTGAGGTTGCACACGCATACCGACGCGGCCTGGAGCATCGTGTGCGCTCGGGACAACCGGTCGATCGGGTCGCGAGCGTGGCAAGCTTCTTCGTGAGCCGCATCGATACCGAAGTGGACGCGGCCCTCGAGCGACGGATGGGCGAGACGACAAGCACCGACGAGCGCTGCGCGCTCGAGGCGCTACGCGGCAAGGCCGCCGTCGCCAACGCGCGGCTCGCCTATGCCGCATATCTCGAGCTCACCGCAAGTGAGCACTGGCGTGTCCTCGAGGCGAGCGGGGCACGGCCACAGCGCGTGCTGTGGGCGAGCACCGGCACCAAGAATCGGGCGTACCCCGATACGCTCTACGTGGATGAGCTCATCGGGCCGGACACGGTCAACACCATGCCGCCCGCCACGCTGGAGGCATTCCGCCACCATGGCATGCCGCAGGAGCGGCTCATGGGCAATCTGCAGGACGCGCGCGACGTCATCGCGCGTCTTGCTGCCGCCGGTGTCGACATGAACGCTGTCACCGGACGTCTTCTCGATGACGGGGTTCGCCTTTTTGACGACGCGTACGGGCGCCTGCTCGATGCCATCCAGAGGGTTCGTAGGGCTGCGTGAACCGGCCCGCGCATCCTATAACGAAAATTCCCGCGTCTCGCCGGCCTCCAGGAGATATCGGCTGTCAACAATGCCGAGCTGGATGGGCGTCGCATTCGACTCGTGCGCGTGCACCGTGACGGAGGATTGGGTGACGGCAAGATCAAGCGCGTGACCCCGATAGCGGATGACCATCGTGACACGGCGCAGCTCCTCGGGCAGGCACGGGTTGAGCCATAGCACGTCGCCCCGCGTCACGATGCCCGTATAGGCGCGCTGAAGGAGGTCCACGGTGCCGGCCATCGCACCCAAGTGAATGCCCTCGGGCGTCGTGCCGCCCTGGATATCCGCGACATCGCTCTCGAGGGCCTCCTTGAAGAGTTGCCACGAGCGCGGGCGGTCGCCGCGCGAGGTCACCCACGAGTGCACCACGCGGCTCAGCGTCGAGCCATGTGAGGTCCGGCGCGAGTAGTACTCGACGTTGCGAGGAATGGTCTCGTATTCGAAGGGGTAGCCGAGCCGGTGGAAAATTTCGTTGAGCTCCTCCGAGGAAAAGAGGTAGAACAGCATCAGGACATCGGCCTGCTTCGAAGCCTTGTAGCGGTTCGCGGTGTCGCCCTCGGCTTCGAGCAGGCGGTCGAGACGATGGATATCGCCGTATTGGCGACGGTAGCCATCCCAGTCGAATTCCTCGAGTGCCTCGTAGCCCTCGAACTGGCTGATGATGCCGTCGTCGTGAAAACCGACGTGCATCGCGCGGCTCACTTCGCCCCAGCGGGCAAGCTCGTCGTCGTCGAGGCGCAGGTCCGCGCGCAACTCGCGCCAGCGTTCCTCAGGCAGGATCTCCAGCAGCTCGAGCGCGCGGCACAGAACCCACACGGCCATGATGTTGGTATAGGCATGATTCCTGAGGCCGGGCTCGGCCACGTCCGGGTAGGCGGTGTGGAATTCGTCGGGGCCGGTGACGCCAAGAATCTCGTAGCGCCGCGTTTGCTCGTTGAAGGTGGCGATGCTCGACCAGAAGCGCGCAATCTCGAGAATCATCTCGGCGCCGTAGAACGAGAGGAATTCCATGTCGCGGGTGACTTGGTAATACTGCCACACGTTGTGCGCGATGGCGGCGTTGATGTGACGCTGAAGGTAGGTGTGGTCGACCAGCCAGCGTCCGGACTCCGGATTCAAGTGCAGGCGCTGGGTCTCTTCGCGCCCGCTGCTGCCGCTTTGCCACGGATACATTGCGCCCTGGTAGCCCGCCGCGCGGGCATTGGCGCGGGCCTCGTTCAAGCGTCGGTAGCGATACATCAGCAGCGCCCGCGTGATCTCGGGCAGCCGCCAGTTGAGCAAGGGGAAGATGAAGAGCTCATCCCAGAAGACATGGCCGCGATAGGCTTCGCCGTGCCAGCCGCGGGCCGGTACGCCGACGTCGAGGTCCATGGTCTGGGCGGATGCGGTCTGCAGCAGGTGAAAGATGTGCAATCGTAGGATGAGCGTCGTGCGCTCGGTTCCAACCGTCTCGCTCTCCTCGATCCCGATATCGAAGCGCCGCCACAACTGGTTCCAGCGCCGCACATGCGAAGCGCCAAGCTGCGCGAAGCTCCCGGCGCGGGCGACGGCCTCGCGCGCCGCGAGCCCGCACTCGGAAATTCCGCGATCGCGCGAGGAGTAGAGCGTCACCACTTTCTCGATCCGCGCCGTCCCCCCTTGCGCGAGCGGTATTGCAAATGCCTGTCCGATGCAGGCGGCGCCGTCACGGGAAGGGTGTGACGATACCCAGCTGCGGGCGTCGTTCTGGTAGATCCGTGTGCGCGCTGCCTGCGCGATCTCGAGACGGGACTGCGTGGTGCGCATCCTGAGGTAAACGGCCTCGTCGTCTATCGCGTCGGCTGCGAGAAGCTCCAGATGGCGGTTGGCGAGTCCACGGTAGCGCGCGACACCGGCGTTGACGACGCGGCCGTCGATCACGCTCGAGATTTCCAGCGTGCCCGACCAGTTCTCTGCGGTGACCTCAAGCTCAATTGCGGCGAGGTGGGGCTCTCGCATATGCACCAGGCGCCGTTCCCGGAAGCTCGTGCGGCGCCCGTTGCTCTCCCGGAAACCGTACGACCGGATGAGCAAGCCTTCCCTGAGATCCAGTGTCTGACGATAGCGCTCGATTTGCGCGGACCCCGGCGCGAGCCACGGGCCGCCCTCGACGCGGCAATGGAGCAGCAGCCAGTTGGGCAGGTTCACGAGATCTTCGTTCTCGACCACGTGCGCGTTGATCTCGGTCGCCAGCCGGTTGTAGCCACCGGCGAGATACGTGGCCGGGTAGTGCACGTCGTCCGCCTGCGCGTAGGTGGCCGCCCCCCGGGTGGCAAAGTAGCCGTTGCCCAGGGTGCAGAGCGCCTCGCGCAACCGCTCCTGGCGGGGCTCGAAGCCTTCGTAGGTGAGTTCCCAACCGCTCATCCCGAGCACTCCACGCAAGTCGGGAGCGTGTCCTGCAGATCGCACGCCCGCAGGGGAGGGGGAAGTAACGCTGCCATGGGCGCTTGCATCGAGGATCTTGACGGGAGTCTACACTGTGAGGATCCCGCGCAAAACGGGACCCGTCAAGACAACCACGCTGGTGCCGCGTGCAAACGGCCGCACCATGCCCGTCCGGCGCGTTAGCGCAGGTAAGCTTCGATGGCGTAGCGCCGGAGCATGCGGTGGCTGGTGAAGTACGCGGCGTTTTTCGAAATCACGCTTTTCATCAGCGCGATCCACTTCGCGCGATCGCCGTGCCATAACGGCAAGACCTTCTCCTCGAGCTTTTGATAGAGCGACTCGGCGTCATCGCCGTTCGCGCCCTCTCGGTCGTTTCCGATGGCCCATCCCGTGACACCCTCGACGCAGCCCTCTACCCACCAGCCGTCGAGCACGGAGAGCTGGGGCACGCCATTGAGAGCCGCCTTCATGCCGCTCGTGCCCGAGGCCTCGAGCGGCCGCAGCGGGTTATTGAGCCACACGTCCGAGCCCGCGATCAGGTCGCCGGCCACCGCCATGTCGTAATTGGGCACGAAAGCCGCGCGCACATCGCCGCGCAGGGTCTGGATGTGGCGATGAAGGTCCCAGATCGCGTGCTTGCCGGCTTCGTCCCGCGGATGCGCCTTGCCGGCAAACACCAGCTGGAACGGATAGCGCCGCGCGATCGTGCGCAGGCGCTCGATATCGGAGAAGAGCAGGTCCGGGCGCTTGTACGCGGTCATGCGGCGGGCAAAGCCGATGATGGGCACCTCCGGATCGAGCGTCACGCTGCAGTGCTGCTGCACGCGCTCGATAAGTTGCTTCTTTGCCGTCGTGTGGGCCGACCAGATCTCCTCGTCGGCAATCTGGTCGGCGCGGTTCAAAAGCAGAGTCTCGTGGCACCAACCCGCGATGTGCCGGTCATAGAGCGCCGCAATCGTGGGCGCGGCCCAGGTACGCGGGTGGACGCCGTTGGTGACGGCGTGCACCTCGTAGCCGGGAAACATCTTGCGCGACGTTTCGGCGTGCCGGCGAGCGACGCCGTTGACGAACCCGCTCAGGTTGAGCGCGAGCCGCGTCATGTTGAGGCGCTCCTTGCCGGCATATTGTTTCAGCACGTCGAGGTCGACAAACCCGTCGAGGAGTTCCTGCACCAGCCCCCAGTCGAACTGATCGTGCCCTGCCTCGACCGGGGTGTGCGTGGTGAAGCGGCACAGGGTCCGCACGCCCGGGACGTTATAGTTTTGCTCCTCTGAACGGCGGCGGTCATGGTAGCGGAACCGACGCATCAGCTCGACTGCGAGCAGCGCCGAGTGCCCCTCGTTCATGTGGTAGTTGCGAACGTTGAAGTCGAGCGCCTGGAGCATGCGCAGGCCCCCGATCCCAAGAACGATTTCCTGTTTCAGGCGGTAGACCTGGTCGCCGCCATAAAGGTAATGCGTGATATCGCGGTCGCGCTCGTCGTTCTCCGGCAGATCCGTGTCGAGCAGGATTACCGGCACCGTGCCGCCGGACTGGCTTTGCACGATGTAGAGCCAGCCGCCCACCCAGACCTGGCGGCCGTTCACCCTGACGACGATCTTTGCCTCGAGCGACTCGGCGCGCTGCGAGGGATCCCACGGGACGGGATGCTCGACCTGGCGCCCGTTATCATCGATTTCCTGGCGGAAATAGCCCCTGCGGCTCGCCAGCGTCACGCCGACCAGCGGGATCCGGAGGTCTGCTGCGGAGCGCAGGGTGTCCCCGGCAAGAATACCGAGACCGCCGCTGTAAGTCGGAACATCCGAGGCCAGCGCGATCTCCATCGAGAAGTAGGCGATCCGCGGCCGGTCAAGAAACGGCGTGATCAATATTGCAACCTCATGACAGCGCGTAGCTTACCAGCATTCGTACCGATTTTTTAGGGGTCGCGCAAAACCGTTGTCCGTCGTTCCCCGGCGACACGCGTGGAATCAGGCCGGCTCGATCTTCCGCCGGTAGGCGACGTAGTACAAGACGGGTATCACGACCAGGGTCAACAAGGTCGATATGAGAATCCCGAAGATGAGTGAAATCGCCAACCCGTTGAAGATTGGGTCGTCGAGGATGAAGAGGGCGCCCAGCATGGCAGCCGCCGCGGTAAGTGCAATCGGCTTTGCCCGTGCGGCCGCGGACTGCATGACTGCGTCGTGGAAAGCGACGCCCTCAGCCAACTTCAGGTTGACGAAGTCGACGAGCAGTATCGAATTGCGCACGATGATCCCGGCCAGCGCGATCATGCCGATCATCGATGTGGCCGTGAAGTTGGCGCCGAGCAGCGCATGCCCCGGCATGACGCCGATCACGGTGAGCGGAATCGGCGCCATGATGATAAGAGGCGTAACATAGGAGCGAAACTGGGCGACGACCAGGAGATAGATCAGGATGAGCCCAACCGCATAGGCGAGACCCATGTCGCGGAAGGTCTCATAGGTCACCTGCCATTCTCCATCCCACTTGATCGCGTACTCGCGGTACTGATCGGAAGGTTGCCGGATGAAATATTCACCGAGCACACCGCCTTCGGGCAGCGGCTTGCCCGCAAGCTCGCTGCGCGCTGCAAACATGCCATAGAGCGGGCTGTCGATGCCGCCCGCCTGGTCGCCGACAACGTAGACGACCGGCAGCAGATCCTTGTGATAAATCGGGCGATCGCGCTCATTTTGCAGCACCTTCACGACTTCGGACAGCGGGACGAGATCGCCGCCGGGTGTGCGGATCGTGAGCTTGAGGAATTCTTCGAGCGCGCCTTGTCGCTCCGCGGGCAATACGATGCGCACGGGAACCTCGTACTTCGATTGCCCGTCGTGAATGGGGGTCACGTTCGCACCTGACAGTCCGATTCGCATCGTTTCGACCACGTCTCGCCGCGACACGCCGAGCAGCGCTGCCTTGCTCTGGTCCACTTTCAACAGCATGCGCGGCGCGGGATCCTCGACGGAGTCGTCGACGCCAACGAGGCCGGGCGTTCCCTCAAGGACTTCGCGCACGCGCTTCGCAACCCGGATCCGGCCGGTCTCCTGAGGCCCGTAGACCTCGGCGACGATAGGCGAGAGCACGGGTGGGCCGGGCGGAACCTCGACGACTTTCACTTCGGCATTCCACCGGCGGGCGATGTCCTCGAGCCGCGGACGTACCGCCTGAGCAATGTCGTGGCTCTTGCGGCTTCGCTTCGCCTTCGGGACAAGGTTTACCTGGAGGTCGCCCAGCTCCGGGGCATTGCGCAGGTAATACTGCCGGACGAGCCCATTGAAATTGATCGGCGACGCGAGGCCGGCGTAGGCCTGGTAGTCGCTGACCTCCGGAACGGTGGCGAGATAGGCGCCCATATCATGCAGCGCACCCGCGGTCAGCTCCACCGGTGTGCCGGCCGGCATGTCGACCACGACCTGGAACTCCGACTTGTTGTCGAATGGGAGCATCTTCAGGATGACGAGTTGAAACGCCGGCAGCGAGACCGAGGCGAGGATGAGCGCAAGCACCGCAACCAGCAACGCGCGCCGGTTGGTCGCCGCGTGCTCATGGCGCACGAAAGGCCCGAGGAGCCGCTGGAACAGCACTTCAAGGCGGTTGCCGCGGCCATCCCCGTGACGTGACGCTTTTCCGAGCAGCTTCAACGCCAGCCACGGGGTGACCGTGAAGGCAATGGCAAGGGAGATCAGCATGCCCATGCTGGCATTGATCGGGATCGGGCTCATGTACGGGCCCATGAGGCCGGTGACAAACGCCATCGGGAGCAGGGCGGCGATGACCGTGAGGGTGGCGAGTATCGTAGGGCCGCCCACTTCGTCCACGGCAGCGGGGATGACCTCCCGCAAGGGGCGGCGCTCGCGGCTCATCCGGCGGTGGATGTTTTCCACGACGACGATCGCGTCATCGACCAGAATGCCGATCGAGAAGATCAGCGCGAACAGCGATACACGGTTGAGCGTGAATCCCCATGCCCACGACGCGAAGAGCGTGGCGGCGAGCGTCAGCAGGACTGCCGCGCCGACGATGAACGCCTCGCGTCGACCCAGCGCGACCAACACGAGCACGACTACTGACAGCGTCGCAAAAATGAGTTTCTGGATGAGTTGCCGCGCCTTGTCGTCGGCGGTCACGCCGTAGTTACGCGTAACGCTCACGCGCACGTCGTGCGGGATGATTGTGCCGCGCAGCTCTTCCACCCGCTGGAGCACGCGGCCCGCGACGTCCACGGCGTTTTCGCCCGCTTTCTTGGTGACCTGTATCGTCACGCCGGGATGCTCGGTTCCAATGGCAGCGCTCTCGCTACGACCCGCGGATCCCGTCCCGGTCCAGACATAGCGGGCGGGCTGGTCCGGGCCGTCGACGACTTCGGCGACGTCCGACACGAACACGGGCCGCTGCTCGAAGGTGCCGATCACAAGGCTTCTCACGTCTTGCGCTGACTCCAGGTAGTTGCCGGTCTCAACGACGATTTCCTGATTTTCCCGCACGAGCTTGCCCGTGGGCAGATTGACGTTGGCAAGCTGGAGGGCGTTGCGGACATCGATCGCCGAAAGGCCATGCGCGCTGAGGCGATCCGCGTCGAGGAGGACGCGCACAAGGCGCCCCGGACCGCCAAGGGTCTGCACCTCGCGCGTGCCGGAAACGCGTTTCAACTCGACTTCGGCGGCGTGTGCGATGCGTTCAAGCTCGAAAGCGCCCACGCGCGGATCCGCGCTCCACAGCGTGAGCGTTACGATCGGGACGTCGTCGATACCCTTGGGCTTGATGATCGGCTCGAGTATGCCTAGCTCGGGGGACACCCAGTCGCGGTTGGAGTGGATCGTGTCGTAGAGCCGCACCAGCGCGTCAATGCGCGGTACGCCGACCTCGTACTGCACGGTGAGCACGGCCAGTCCCGGGCGCGATATCGAGAATACGTGCTCGACGCCCCTGATTTGCGAGACGACCTGCTCGGCCGGTGTGGCGATCAGGGTCTCGACATCCCGCGCTGACGCGCCGGGAAACGGGATCAGCACGTTCGCCATGGTCACGTTAATCTGTGGCTCTTCCTCGCGCGGGGTGACCGCGACCGCAAACAGGCCGAGCAGAAACGCGACCAATGCGAGCAGCGGCGTGAGCTGCGCGTCCTGGAAAAAGCTGGCAATGCGTCCGGAAATGCCCATGGCCGGCCTCGGCGGCGGGCTACCGCGCGGCCCCGGTCCCCGCAGCCATGCCTGCCTTGACCGGCTCCAGCGCCACGCGCTCGCCGGGCCGCAGTCCCGAGAGCACCTCCACCGCGCGCTCATCGGCCGCGGTGCCGAGGCGAATCTGCCGCAGCCGCGGCCGGCCATTCTCGTCCATGACGTAAACGCCCGTTACCTCGCTGCGTTGAATGACCGCTTCGCGTGGAACCAGCAGCCGTGACGCCTTGCCGACCAGAAAATGCGCGCGGGCGAACACGCCGGGATAGACGCCGGCACCGTCCGGTGGAAGCTGGAGGCGGATACGGGTGGTATGCGTGCGAGGATCGGCGGAAGGCACGATCGTCAGCTGCTCCACGTCGATCCACTGCTTGACCGAAGGGATCTCGACGCGCGCCTTGCCGGTTGCCTGGATCGGCGCCACCTGCGCCTGCGGCACCGTTGCGACTACACGCAGTGTCGAGGGGTCGAATCCCGTCATGAGCGCCTTGCCCGGGCTCGCCATCTCGCCCAGCTCGACGTGGCGCGCCGACACGACGCCGCTGTAGGGGGCAACGATGGTCGTGAAACTGCGCTCCGTCTGTGCCTGGCCGGCGCCGGCGAGCAGCGCGGCGACCCGAGCTTGCGCACTCTTGTACTCGGTCTCGGCCTTGTCGAGCGCGGCCTGGCTGATGAACTTTTGCGCGAAGAGCTGGCGTGCGCGCTCGTAGTCGGCGCGCGCATTGCGCAACGTCGCCCGCGCTTCGCGCACCTGCGCCTCGCTGGCGGCAACCGCCTGCGATGCCGCGCGCTCGTCGATGCGCAGCAGCACCTGACCCTGTTTCACGTAATCGCCGACGTCGAATCGAATGTCAACTATGCGGCCCGAAATCTGTGCGGCGACCGTTGACTGGCGCACCGCCTCGACGAGAGCGTCCGCGGAATAGTAGAGATCGACCTCGCGCCGCTCGATGGCCGCAGTCCTGAGGTCGGGAGCCGCAGGAAGCTGAGCCGGCGGCGGCTCGCGGCCGCAGGCAGTGATGAGGAGCGACAGGATGAGCGCTGAAGTCCAGATTTTCATTCTCATTCCGCTACTGATTATTGTGCCCTGACCCAGCGCGTCAGTGAACCCGCGTCGATTGCCCCGGAACGTCGAGCGCTTTCCCGCCCGGCTCTGAAGAGAATGAGCGTCGGGATCGAGCGGATGCCGAAGCGTGCCGCCAGCCCGGGCGACGCGTCTGTATCGACCTTGACCAAGCGCGCGGACGGCCCGAGGTCGCGGGCCGCGGTTTCGAAGGCAGGCGCCATCGCGCGGCAGGGTCCGCACCACGGCGCCCAGAAATCGACCACGATGGGAAGTTCTGTGCGTGCAATGAACGCGTCAAAAGATCGCTCGTCCAGCGCGAGCGGTTTGCCGTCGAGCAGCGCCGTGCCGCAACGACCACACTTCGGGCTATCGGCTGTCCGCGCTGCAAGGACACGATTGGCGGTCAGGCAGCCGGGGCACGCGACCTGAAGCAGCGGGCCGTTTTCCGTTGATCCGTCCATGGCTCGCGTGCATTCAGGCCGCGGAGCCCGCGCTTTTTGCGCCGAGGCGGCTCAGGATCGACTCCAGGGGGCAGATGCCCGTGAAGCCGCTCTGGAACAGGTTGGCGCCGACGAACACGGTAAACCACAGAAGGTGCTTGCTGACGAACAGGGGGCTTGCTTCGACACCCAATGCGACGCTCATGAGAACAAAAGCACCCGCAAGAATCCGGACGAGTTTTTCAGTCTGCATGGCGGTGCTCCTGTGGAGGCCGGCTCAGTGATGCGATCAATATACCCCTAGGGGTATTCTCTTGTCAAGTAATCGATGCTCACAGAAAAGAGTGTTAACGCCTTGCCAGGCTATACCCCGTATAGTATATTTCCTAGCAACGCATCAGGAGGCGGAAACACGCTATGGCAGTCATTCAAAACAAGGACCAACAGCACGAACTGGTGCTGCGCCTCCGGCGCATCGAAGGGCAGCTCCGAGGCATCCAGGCCATGATAGAGAGGGGCGCTGATTGCGAGAAGATCACGCAGCAGCTTTCCGCAAGCCGGCGCGCGCTCGACAAGGCGTTCTTCCAGGTGCTTGCCTGCGCGGTCCGCACGGAGCCGGGCGGCGCGGCGAGAAGCGCCGCGGAACGCATCGATCACGCTGCGAAGCTGCTCGCCAAATTCGGCTAAAAGGTCTGCGCTTGAACAAGTAACGCCCTACCGCGAAAGACGCGAAGGACGCCAGGGAAAAGAAAAGCCTTACCGCCAAGGCCGCGGAGGAACAGAAAAGCTTTACCGCATATGACGTAGAGGAAGCGTACTCAAAAACTCGAACCCATGGGCGCGAAGGCAGCGCCAAGGAGGGCGTACGGGGTGAGCACTCGGTTTTCCTTCCGCCTTCTGACTTTGGCTGGCCGGTCACCGGTCACCGGTCACTGGTTGTTGACGCGTCTCCGGCCAGTAGAGGCGTGTCGGGTTTTCGACGAGAATCACCTGGCGCTGTGCCGCCGGGCAGAATGCCGCGAACAGATCTACCAGCGCGCCGTCGTTGGGCATCGACTTGGCGTTCGGGTGGGGATAATCGGTTCCCCACAGCACGCGGCGCGGCGCCGCCTCGATCAGCGCCTGGGCGAAGGGGATCGCATCGTGGAACGGCTTGCCCGCCGAGGAGACACGGTCGGCGCCGCTCACTTTTACCCACGCGTTCGCGTTGGCTTTCAGCAGCGCAAGCAGCTCTCGGAAAGGCTTTTGCCGCGGGCCATGGGCCGCAACGACGCGCCCCATATGGTCGATGATGAACGGGATGGGCAGGCGGTCGAGGAAGGCGGCGTAAGTCGCAAGGTCCTCGGCGTCGAGATGAACCTGCAGGTGCCAGCCGAGCGGCCGGATCCGCGCCACGACGCGCCCGATCACACCGAGGTCGGGTGCCCCACCGAGGTGACGCACAAAATTGAACCGAACACCGCGCGTGCCGCCGGCGTGTAGCCGCTCGAGCTCGCGCTCGGTGACGTCGTCGCCGACCATTGCCACGCCGCGCCACCGCCCGCCGGAAGCAGCCATGGCGTCCAGCATCGCGCTGTTGTCCCGCCCGTGGCAGCTGGCCTGCACCAGAACCGCGCGAGTGAAGCCGAGATGCCGGTGCAAGGACGCAAGCTGCTCCTTGGGCGCATCCGGCGGCGTGTAGCGCCGCTCCGGCGCGTACGGAAAGCGCGCGCCCGGGCCGAAAACATGACAATGGGCATCGCACGCGTCAGGCGGGGGCGTGTATGTCGGTTTGATGGGATTCGGGTCGGGCGCGGCAATGGTTTTCATGGGCGGCGAGGCGTTGCGAGGTGGCTCACTGATGGACGTTCCTGACGCTATTGACCATCTTATCGCAGGCCATGAGGCGCGATCACCGGAACTTTGAGCCACGGGGAATTATGCAGTAAGCTCCCTGCTCCCTTGGACTAAAGCAGCCTGGTCAGTTCATCCAGGTCGTCGATCGGGCCGCCAGCCCGCAAGAGAATTTCTATGGCGCCAGCCCCAAACATCGCGCTGTTCAGCGTGCACAAGGATGCGATGGAGGCGGCCGTCCGCGCCTTCGAGGCCGACTGGCCAATGGCTCGCGTCAGCAATTTGATGGACGACGGCCTGTTCGCGTGGGTGCGCGAGACCGGCGCCGTGGTGCCCGAGATGTACGACGTCTTCCGTATGCTGACCCGATATATGATTTCCCGCGGTGCGGACGGCATCCTCTATTCCTGCTCGGCGTTTCGTGAATGCATCGATGCCTGTATTGCCGAATTCGATGTGCCGATGCTCAAGCCCAACGACGCCATGATCGAGCAGGCCCTGGGCGCGGGTTCGCGCATCGCGGTCATGGCGACCGTCGGCCCCACCATCCCGTCGATTTCCGCCGAGATCAGGGAGATGGCGGCGGCCCGCGGCCAGGCGGTTGAGCTGGTGCCCTATGTGGTCGAGGGCGCGTTCGACGCGCTGGCCGGCGGCGATGCCGCCAGACACGACGCGCTGGTCGCCGCGCGAGCGCGCGAGATTGACGACTGCGACGTGATCGCGCTGGCCCAGTTTACCCTTTCACGCGCCGCGCCAGCGGTGGCTGCGGTTAGCAAAGTGCCGGTGTTCAATTCGCCGGGCGCGGCGGTTGCAAAAATGCGCGCCATGCTCGGCGCCTGACCGATTCCACCAGGAAAACTTTCCGGCGGCGGGATCTTGGTGCAGCCGCTGGACTGACCGCGCTGATCCGCGAACGATTCATGTTGCCTTAGGGGAGGCTGCGCGCGCACCGAAAGCCGATGTAGACGACCGCTGTGTCCGCGGGCTTGCTCGCTTCATGATTCCTGTGCATCTGTGCCGCGCCATACCACCAGGATCCGCCCCTGGTCCGCTTTTCCGAACCGATAGCGCCGTCGACCCACTCCCAGACATTCGCGCCCATGTCATAAAGCCCGTTGACTCCCGGTTTCGTCGTTCCAACCCGGGCATGCCCCGCGCCCCGGCTGAGCAGGTTCGATCGGTCGACGACGGACACCGGGCCGCACTCCTCCAGGCAATTGGCACCCGCCGGGCTCTCGCCAGTCGGATAGGGGTAGGTTCTGCCGGTAACAAGCGGAGCGGGGGGCGCCTTGCGGCGCTCGGTGTAGCCAGCCTCCAGCCATTCCGCATCTGTTGGGATTCGCTTGCCCGCCCAGCGGCAATAAGCCTGCGCCTCGGTGAACGTGATGTGCACTGCCGGCTCATCATCGTCGGCGGGCCTGCCAAACGGCGCTCGCCAGGTCCATTCCGGCTTGCGCACCCATCCTGCCTCATACACCGAACCGCCGCCCGCCCGCTCTGCCCGGGTCTTGGCTCCTGTCGCCTCGACGTACCTGCGGAATGCGCCGACCGTGACTTCAGTGCGATCAATTTCAAATCCGCGGATCGGCTGCATGTCCGCGCCAGACGCATGCGAGATCAACGAGGGGGCGGCTGCCAAGATGAAAAGAATGGAACAGTGATGATTCATGTTACGACCTATCAAAGAGCCAAAAAAAGGAACGCTGCCAAAGCCGTGAGTGTTCTTTTTGGGAAGCAGAAATGTTATCCGACGGGCCGTGTCCGCTTGCGATACAAAGCAGACCCTCAACGAGAACGCTCACTCATAGCGAACCGTGAACCCGGTTGGCCGCCGGGTGGAGCGCCTCGTTAAACAGGCGATCTGCCGCAGAGCCCTTGCTTCGAATACGCTTTGGACAAAGCGCTCGCCGCCAGTTCATCTTCCATGACCGGCGTGACCTGCAACTCCACGTAGTTTGCCCATTCTGCCACGTGTTGCGCTGGCGTAAAGTTGTCATTGCCTTCGACCGCCAGTCCTAAGCCGAACCCGGCGCGTGCCAGCGTTCCAGGGATGTGAGGCCTGGGGGCCGCGGCGCGCCCGACTTGAAAAAACTTTCGGCTGCGGGCTTGTGACACCCAGGTGGCATCTTCCCGGTCACCATGAATTTCATTGGCTTTTCCTGCTTTCCTCGCTACGCGATTGTCGGTCGGGCTCAAGCGCATTAGAGCGTTTCGCAGCCGCTATAAATTAGCTGGCATTTTAGTTGAATGCTCCTTGCCCGCCGAGGATTGCAAACAATAATCAAAGACTGCCATAGCTCTAGTCACGGGTCACCGATCACCGGTCATGGCGTTCGCGAGGTCGCTTACACTATGCACTTCGTGGGCCTGCGCGGGGCTATCTTGGCCCTCTTTCCTGGGAGAGACTTCATGAAGATCAAGGCGGCGAATGGCGTTGCGCGGATACTCAAGGCCGAGGGCGTTCCCTGGGTGAGCTGCTATCCCACCAACCACGTGAACAACGCGCTGGGCGAGGAGGGCGTGCCTATCCTCATGATGGGCGAGGAGCGCTTTGCCGTCGCCGTGGCCGACGGCTACTCGCGGGTGACCTGTGGCAAGCAGATCGGCGTGTGCACCGTCATGTCCAATCTCAACGCGGCGGGCATCCAGATGGCCTATGGCGCGATCGGGCAGGCGTGGGAGGACTCGTCGCCGGTCCTGGTCATCACGGAAGGCGTTGAGCGGGGCGGGAGCCGGCACACGCACTTCGACATCGCCGAGGCGCTGAAGCCGGTCACCAAGTGGGTCGGAAAAATTGATCGCGCCGAGCTGGTGCCGGACTACCTCCGCCGCGCGTTCACGCACCTGCGCTCGGGCCGGCCCGGTCCCGTGCTGCTCGTCGTTCCGCGCGACCTTGGTGAATACGACGAGGACAAATGCCCCTACACCCCGGTGAAGGGCTGGCGCGCCGGTCCTGATCCGGACGACGTCAGGGCGGCGATCAAGGCGCTGCTCGCCGCGAAGGATCCGCTGCTCTACGTCGGTGAAGGCGTCTACTACGCCAACGCCACCGCCGAGCTGCTGCAGTTCGCCGAAGCCGCGCAAGTGCCGGTGCTGACCACGCTCAAGGCCAAGGGCACTTTCCCCGAAAACCATCCTCTTTCGGTGGGCGTGCGCGGCTCGCACTCGGCGCACTTTCTGCACAAGTGTGATCTGCTCTTTTCCATCGGCTCCAGCCTGTTCCCGAACCGGTTCAGTCACGCCATCCCGGACCCGGAGAAGAAGACGATCGTGCAGTGCACGGTGGACATGCTCGACATCAACCGCAGCTACGAGACGCGTCATGCCGTAATCGGGGACGCGAAGCTCACGCTCAAAGCGCTCGTCGACGAGCTCGCGAAGCAGGGCGGCGGCGGCCGGAAGAACGCGGCACTCGTCGACGAGATCCGCGCCGCGAAGCAGGCATTCCAGGAAAAATTCCGCCCGTTCATGGAATCGAACGAGAAACCGATCAATCCCTATCGGGTGATTGGTGACCTCATGAAGGTGCTCGACCCCGGGGCGTCATTCGTTACCGCGGACTCGGGCAACACGCGCGACCAGACGAGCACGGTGTACGAAGCGCAAATCCCGCGCGGGCATCTGGGCTGGGGCAACGTCTCGACCCTCGGCTTCAGCCTGGCGGGCGCGGTCGCGGCGAAGCTCGCGTATCCGGACCGGCAGTGCGTGAATATCACCGGCGACGCCGGCGTGTGCTACATGATGGGGAACTTCGAGGCCGTGGTGCGCTACCGTATCGGGATCACGACGCTCCATATCAACAACGGCGGCTACTCCGGGTACGGGCCGGGATTCTGGGGCGGGGGCCACGATCCGTACACCTGGAAGGTGTCCGATCACGCCTCGGCGTGCATGTCGGCGATGGCGCGGGCCGTTGGTTTCCACGGCGAGGACGTAAGTGAGCCCTCGGAAATCATTCCCGCGTTGAAGCGCGCGTTCGACGAAAACGCCAAAGGCCGGCCGGCCTTTCTCGAATTCATCTGCTCCCACCATCCGGTTCACGGCGGATGGGTCGGACGCTCTTGAAGATGATGCGTGATGGGTGATGAGTGATGGGGAGTGAGAACGCGGCGCGTCGGGCATACAGCTTCACCGCCAAGGCCGCCAAGGGCGTGCAGGAAGAGAAAAGCCTGGCCGAGGAGGCCGCAAAGGAAAACTGAAGCCTTCCCGCTGAGAACGCAAAGGATGCGAAGGAAACATAAACCTACAAGCCGAGGGCGCGAAGGTTACACCAGGCGCGGCATGGAGAAAAATTAGTGAATTGCGATCCCCGCGATCCGATCTGACAGGCGGTGTCCGCGTCCGACCGGAAGCGGACGTCGAGCCAAGGCCTCCTGGCTGCTTTGGGGCCGAGCCTCGGTGGTGCTAGAACCTTCCAGTGATTCCGATTCTGGATGCGTTACTTGAATCCTAATTCTTCTTCGAAATTGAGGGCAAAGTTTCGGGCACGTCCGGCTGACACCATGATCCCGTAGGCAATCGCCTCCCTCATCTCGGCTCGGGTGGCGCCGCCATCCTTCGCGACCGCGAAGGCGTTACGCAGTCAGGTGGGACAGCCAGCCACTATCGCGCAGGCTGCCCGAATCATTCCTTGGGTCTTAGCATCCAGAACTTCTTCGTATTCGAAATTAATCCGTGCCCCGATATTCTTGGTTCTTCCGGTTCTCTTCTTTTTCACCGTCTTCTCCCACGTTAAACAGGTCTCAGGGATGGCGTCCGTTTCCGACCCGGAGCGGACGTTGCCCTCGTAGCGGAGGAAGGAAACAATTATTCGAGTGGAGGGGTTTATTTCCAACAGTGCTTACGTTGGCTAAT
>Ga0111145_1039_pt1 | contig 23640 bp, 16 predicted proteins | sample DeeMarSeWOR28_12_FD_80392 | JGI IMG/M metagenome (GOLD analysis project Ga0111145, IMG submission 80392) | Betaproteobacteria bacterium SG8_41 | reverse complement strand
CCCCGAAGGTTCCCGTACGCACGGCAGTGGAGCCGCTTCCGCTTGCGCAAGCAAACGAAGCGCTGGCGCGCTTGCGCGAGGGCCGGATTACCGGTGCCGCCGTGCTGATCCCGTGAAACGTGAACCGCGAAACGTGATTCGTAGTTCGCTATTTGCTCTTGTTGCTCATCACCCATCACCCGTCACGCATCCCGTTCATGCCCTACATCGACCTGTCTGACTGCAAGCTGTTCTACACGATAGACGACCACACCAACCCGTGGTCACGACCGGACAGCGTGGTCTTCGTGCACGGATTCACCGAGAACACCGAGGCGTGGCGCGCCTGGGTTCCTCATTTCTCGCGCCGCTACCGCACAATCCGCTACGATCAGCGTGGCTTCGGACGTTCGGGCCCGGTGGCGAAGGACTTCGCGCTCACGACGGATCTCTACGTCGATGACCTCGCACGCGTCATCGGCCATGTCGCGGGCGGGCCGGTGCACCTGATCGGCGGCAAGAGCGGCGGTATCAGCGTCCTGATGCTCGCCGCCACTCGGCCTGAACTTGTGAAAACCATCGCGGTGTCCTGCTCGCCGGTAACCCCTCCCAAAGCTGACGGCTGGCTCGAGGAGATGAAGCGCGATGGTATTCGCAGCTGGGCGAAGCGCACGCAGCGCGAGCGCATGGGGAGCCGGATGCATGAGGCAGGCATCGACTGGTGGTCCGACATGATGGGGACGACGGCACTGTCGACAGCGCACGCCTATTTGCGCTGGGTGAGCACGATCGATATCCGGGAGGAAATCAAGCGCATCCGTTGTCCCACCCTCGTCATCGGCACGGACACCGCACGTCGCGGCCGATCCGTTTTCGAGAGTTGGCAGAAGACGATCCCGCACTCCGAACTGGTGATCCTGCCCATCGACGGCTATCACGCCGCCGGCACCGACCCCGACGGCACGGCCCGCGTGACACTCGACTTCCTCGCGCGGCATTCATCGACGGGATGACGCAGAACGCGGCACCTCGTCAGAGCGTCATTGAGTTTTGTAATCACGCTCGCGCTCATCGCGCTATAAAGCAAAGGCCTGGCGCTATCACTAACCTTGTGGTGGGCGACGGCACCGAAATCCGGGGGTGACTGATAATTGGCTTACGCTTCGTCGTCGATCATCAACGCGCGATAGCCCCGTCGATTCGAGTTCTTTTTTTCCGGCGGTTTTCGAGTGCCATTCAACCACCGGCACCCAGCTGCGCAGCCCTTGCCGCGTCGATGGCGCAAACCCACTCGTCGCGCGTCGATGTTCCGGCAGCATGCGCGTCCATCAGGCTGATGACCATCGCGAGCGCATCCGCGTCGAGGGCAGCAATCTCGGCTCGCCGGAATTCGCCTTCCTGGTAAATCAGTGCTGCCAGTATGCGGGTCAGCAGGCGGGATTGCGTAAACGCCGGGTTCTGCTCGATCCGCCTCACCGCCGCGGCCAGCGGATCCCCAACCGGCAAACCCGGACGAAAGCGCGCGACGCGCCGCAGTTCTTCCTGAAACCGGACTGCCGACAGCAGTTCGGTCGTTCCCATCGCGAGTTCCAACCCGCCGCCTTGCTCGCTCACCCTGGGTCACACGCCGAAGCGATCGGAAACCAGGTTGCCAATGACCAGGCATGCGGCCGCGCTCGCCAGCGCGATAACCATTGAAAACAGGCTAAAGTCATTCGGGGCATCCGCGACGGCGCCAAGCATCGGCGCCACAACGTTGCCGCCGAAGAGTCCCCCGACTGCGCTGATGATGATCGAGACCACCATGCCCCGTTCCGCGTTGGCCCTCAGAATCGTAAAGCCTATCCAGCCGAGCATGCCTCCCGCCACGACCCACATCGCGATGTTCATTTTTTCCTCACGGATAAACACTAAAGCCAAACCAAAAAGGACATGCCCGGCGGTCCGCCGCGCCTGTACGGTGTCGCGCGTAGGGAGCCCCCTGTCACGGCCAGGAATACAGCAATGATGCGATCTTCTGCCGGGAGCCTATTTCTGCGGAGGAGGTACCATTCGATGGAAAGAACGCGATGCGTCTCGTCAATCGCACGCGACGCTTCAGACCTTGGCTGCTGCGGCCTGCTTCCTTCTTTCAGCCGCAGCCTCCTTTCGCGTTTTTTCCTCCTCGACGCGAATGGCCTCCGCCTGCTCGTCCGCCTCCCGGCACACGCGTTTGATTTCCGGCTCGAACTCCGGCCAGCGGGTTTTCAATATCGCCAGCTCCTCGGCCGCCTCCTCCGATGCGGGAGGCGCCAGGTCGCGTATATAGTTGGGCGCATAGCGATACAAGGGAGGATTCCATTTCTCCCGCTTCGCGCTGAAGATCATGGCGTCACGGCAGCGAAGAAACAACAGATCGTCCTTCAGACCGGGCGCATTGGTCGGAATTCCACGGTCAAGAATCACCCAGCCGTGCTCTTTGCTGTAGCCCCACCATTGCGTATCGATTGCCTTGTCCTCCACGTTTGTGTCCACCCGCGCGTTTTCGATCATGTTGAAGATACCTCCGCTCTTAAGCCTGCGCCGCAATTCGCCAACCTGCCCGGGGTACCGATTGTTGCGATGATTATCCCGGCTGTCAGAAAACAGTTCGTTCTGTGAAGCACACGTCCCCTACATGCCCATACCACCCATGCCGCCCATGCCACCCATGCCACCCATGCCGTGGCCCCCGTTCGAATCATCCTGAGGCAGGTCGGCGATCATCACGTCGGTGGTCAGGATAAGGCCCGCCACAGAGGCGGCATTCTGCAACGCGTAGCGGGTCACCTTGGTGGGATCCAGCACGCCCATGCCCACCATGTCGCCGTACTCGCCGGTCAGCGCGTTGTAACCGAAGTTGCCTTTGCCTTCGACGACCTTGTTGAGGACGACCGACGGCTCATCGCCGGTATTGGCGACGATCTGGCGCAACGGCTCCTCGAGCGCGCGCAGCAGGATCTTGATGCCGCTGTCCTGGTCGTGGTTGTTGCCCTTGATCCTGGCGACAGCCTCGCAGCAGCGCAACAGCGCGACGCCGCCACCGGGAACGATCCCCTCTTCGACCGCGGCGCGAGTCGCGTGCAGCGCATCTTCCACGCGCGCCTTCTTCTCCTTCATCTCGATTTCAGTCGCGGCGCCCACACGGATCAGCGCCACCCCGCCGGCAAGCTTGGCCAGACGCTCCTGCAGCTTCTCGCGATCGTAGTCGCTGCTGGTTTCTTCGATCTGGGCACGAATGCTCTTGATACGCGCCTCGATGTCCTTCTTTTCCCCCGCGCCGTCGATAAGCGTGGTGTTCTCCTTCCCGATCTCAACGCGCTGGCAGCGGCCGAGGTCCTTCAACGCCACATTCTCCAGCTTCAGCCCGAGTTCCTCGGATATGACCGTGCTGCCGGTGAGAATCGCCATGTCCTCAAGCATCGCCTTGCGGCGGTCGCCGAAGCCCGGCGCCTTCACCGCGCAGGCCTTGAGGATGCCGCGAAGGCCATTCACCACCAGGGTAGCCAACGCTTCGCTGTCGACATCCTCGGCGATGATCAGCAACGGCTTGCCCGCCTTGGCGACCTGTTCGAGCACGGGCAGCAGCTCCCGGATGGCCGAAATCTTCTTCTCGCACAGCAAGATGAACGGTTCCTCGAAAATTGCGCTCTGCTTCTCGGGATTGTTGATGAAGTAAGGCGAGAGATAACCACGGTCGAACTGCATGCCTTCGACGAATTCGAGCACGTTATCCAGACCCTTCCCGTCCTCGACGGTAATGACGCCTTCCTTGCCGACCTTGGCCATCGCATCGGCGATGAGCTTGCCGATCGCTTCATCGGCGTTGGCGGAGATTGCGCCGACCTGGGCGATTTCCTTGTTGGTGGTGCACGGCTTGGAAAGCCTGCGCAGCTCATCGACCGTCACGATGACGGCCTGGTCGATGCCGCGCTTCAGGTCCATGGGATTCATGCCGGCGGCGACGTACTTCATTCCTTCCTGCACGATCGCCTGCGCCAGCACCGTTGCAGTGGTGGTGCCGTCGCCTGCCACGTCGGAAGTCCTGCTGGCAACCTCCCGCGCCAGCTGCGCGCCCATGTTCTCGAACCGGTCCTTCAGCTCGATCTCCTTCGCGACGGAGACGCCGTCCTTGGTGACGGTCGGCGCGCCGAACGAGCGCTCCAGCACCACATTGCGGCCCTTGGGACCGAGCGTGAGCTTGACCGCATCGCTGAGGATATTGACGCCCGCCACCATGCTGCTGCGCGCGTTGTGGTGAAATCTTACGTCTTTGGCTGACATGTGTTTCTCCTGAGTTTGATTCGCTAAAGGTCTACTGCTTCCATCGCAGCCAAAATCGTGTAACCGACGATAACCTGGCTTTCACAGATCCAAAATCGTTTGCCTAGCTGCCTTCGACGACACCCATGATGTCGTCCTCGCGCATCACGAGTAATTCATCACCTTTGATCCGCACGGTCTGCCCGGAGTATTTTCCGAACAGGATCCGGTCGCCGACCTTGAGATCCGGCGGCTGCAGTCGGCCATCTTCAAGGATTTTGCCTTTGCCGATGGCCATGACTTCGCCCTGGTCGGGCTTCTCCGCGGCGGTGTCGGGAATCACGATGCCGGACGCGGTTTTGCGCTCTTCCTCCATGCGCTTGACGATCACGCGATCGTGCAGGGGACGGATTCTCATATTCGATGCTCCTGATAGGTTGACGGATACTCTTGGCGGGTTTTTCAAGACAACTCTTTCGCGGGCTCAGCGGTCTCTAGATGCAGCAACGCAAGCGCTGCGAGAACTCGACCAGAGGTGCGATCCGTGAGCCGTGACCCGTGAAAAGTGAAGGGGATGTTGACTTTCTCCTCATCCCTCTGCCCGCGTCTCTAATTGCGGCTCACCGCCCACCGGCCCGCCCCATTGTCCTGCGCCCTTTGTTTCTGGCGGGGCTCCGCTGCGCATTCCGCCAGGACGCTTTTCGTGGACCGCGGTAGGTGCTCGTGGGAGCTGGGCCCCGGCTCGTGACAACGGTCAATCCCTTCACCCTCTCGATCTCGATCGTCACGGCCTCGACGTTGCCCGGATGCCCGGCTTCCGGACCACGCAGCTGCAGCGACTCCTTCTCATGGTCAAGCAGTTCGTGCAACTTGCGGAGTGCCAAGCTGCACGACGCCACGAGACCGGCCTCCTTCTCCATTTCCCGTCGCTGCATTTCGATGCCGGCAATCACGTCGATGACTTCATCGGTCGCTGGTACATCAGTGGTGGGTATTTTTCCCATGGGGTGCGCTCCGGACTTCTGGTACGTGAGGGATATGATCCGCCTCGCGATCAGAGCGCTCTGTGCGCCAGCGTACATACCACGCAAGATTCTTCCTGTATTTTTCGCGTTATGTCGTAGCACTGTTATTTCACCCCCTAAGACGCATCGTGCCTATTGCCAACCACCTGCTTGCCGCCCTGCCGCGCAAGGAATATCGGCGTCTGCTGACCGGCTCGGAGCCGGTCACGCTGCGTTTTGGCGAGGTCCTCTATGAGCTGGAGAAGCCGATCCGGCATGTCTACTTTCCCAGCGACTCGCTGGTGTCTTTGCTCACGCCCGTCGAGGGGCATATGGCACTGGAAACCGGTCTGGTTGGCCGTGAAGGTATGCTGGGGATTCCCCTGGCGCTCGGAATCAGTAATTCGCCGGCGCGCGCCCTGGTACTGGGAACCGGAACGGCTTTGCGCATGACATCCGCGCACTTCCGCAGTGAACATGGGAAGTACGGGTCGTTGCATAGGGAGGTGAGCCGGTATATCCACGAACGGATCGTTCAAATCACACAAACCGCCGCGTGCAACCGCTTTCACCCGGTCGAAGATCGCCTCGCCCGCTGGCTCCTGATGACGCGCGATCGAATGGGAACGAATCACTTTCGTCTCACGCAGGAGCTTCTAGGCGACATGCTGGGCGTGCTGCGGGTTGCTGTTACCAAGGCTGCCGGCGACCTGCAGCGACGCAAACTGATCAGCTACCGCCGCGGCAATATCAGCATCCTCGATCAAAAAGGTCTCGAGGCAGCCTCTTGCCGGTGTTACAGGGTCGTCAAGGGTAGGCACGACAGCACCGCAGCGTAGTTTCGGGCCGATTCGTTTTTCCAAGAGCCGACCGCCCGCCAAGGACATGGCCCGGTCAAGGCGCTGCCTTGACCGGGCCAGGTGCCGCGAATGCTCAGAGGGGAGAAAGAGCTGAACACCCATTTAAATTATCCCTCTTTTTTTCCAAGACACTCTGTGCGTTAGCGTACGTACGGAGTATTCTGTTTACTCGACCTTTCTCGTCATCCCGGTGCGGAAATCGACAGGGCCGGCAACGACGCCTCCGAGGGTGAAATGCATCAGCCCGTGATGTCTACGGCACCGAGTCCCAGGCAAAACCATTTGCTTGCCGCCCTGCCTGCGGCGGCTTACGAGCGTCTTCTGCCCCATCTGGAACCCGTTGCTTTGCCGCTTGGCCTGGTTGTCTTCGAATCCGGCGGCAAATTGCGGCATCTGTATTTTCCGGCCAGCGGTATCGTGTCATTGCTCTATGCCATGGAAGACGGGGCCTCGACGGAGATCGCGGTCATAGGCAACGAAGGCGTGGTCGGGATCGCGTTGTTTATGGGCGGTGAAAGCACGCCAAGCCGGGCGGTGGTGCAAAGCGCCGGCCACGGCTACCGGCTTAAAGCCGCCGTGCTCAAAACGGAATTCGAGCTCGGCGGCCCATTGCAGCATCTGCTGCTGCGCTACACTCAGGCCCTCATCGCGCAAATGACGCAGACCGCGGTCTGCAACCGGCACCATTCGGTGGACCAACAACTCTGCCGCTGGCTCCTGTTGAGCCTGGATCGCTTGCCCTCAAACAAACTCGCCATGACGCAGGAGTTGATCGCCAACATGCTGGGGGTGCGCCGCGAGGGCGTCACGGAAGCCGCTGGAAAACTGCAGGAAGCAGGGCTGATCCGTTACAGCCGCGGCCACATCACCGTTCTCGACCGCCCCAAGCTGGAGAAACGGGTATGCGAGTGCTACGCGGTAGTGAAAAAGGAAATGGACCGCCTGCTCCCCGACAAAGTAGCGAGGTAGTCCCTCATCCCTCGGAAGTCATGGGGCTGGAGTCCCATTTCCGTCACCCGAAAAATTACTCCTACGCCGATTGTTCCTTCATAATCCCTGGGTCCCTGGTTCGACTCCAGGCGGGCCTGTTTTGCGGTCACGCCGGCGCAAATTCAGGTTGCGTCGGGCGAGTCCGTCCTGCCAGGCGCTTCCAGATCTGCCGACTCACCACGATACAGGGGGCGAACGCCTCATTCCGCGCCCGCGCAACGCAGAAAGACCAACTTGAATTCGGCAATTCTCCGCGCCTTCGGGCGCGCGTCGCGGGCTGCGCCATGGGATAACGAAGAGTCCATCCGCGAGGAGCTCTTCGGTATCGAGCGTCTCGAGCAGCATGCCGAGAGCCTTGCGGCGGCCCAACCCATCACGGCGGGGCGGGTGACGGGGCGATCCCTCGCTGTTCGATTGAGGGAGAACGAGTCGGTTCTGCTCGATGCGTATCGCGCCATCGCCAAGGCGGTCGGCGCGGGGCGTGCCATTACACCGGCCGCCGAGTGGCTGCTCGACAACTACCACTTGGTCGAAGAGCAGATCCGCGAAATTCGTGACGATCTGCCGCCTGGCTACTATCGGCAACTGCCTAAACTGGCGACCGGACCTCTCGCCGGCTATCCGCGGGTCTTCGGCGTGGCCTGGGCTTTCGTCGCTCATACGGACAGCCGCTTCGATCCCGGGATGCTGCGCCGATTCGTGCGCGCCTACCAGCGCGTTCAGCCGCTGACCATCGGAGAATTGTGGGCGGTCGCGATTACGCTGCGGATCGTGCTCGTGGAAAATCTTCGACGCGGAGCGAGGCGCATCGTGGCGAGCCGGGCCGCGCGCCAGGAAGCGGACGCCCTGGCCGACCGGCTCCTGGGCGTGAACGCGCACCCGGCCGAGCCGGTCAGGGCCGTGTTTCAGCATTACGAACGGGGATCGTTGCCGGGCGCCTTCGCCGTCCAGCTCGTTCAACGCCTGCGGGACCAGGATCCGAAGATCACGCCGGCGCTAATGTGGCTCGAGGAGCGCCTGGCGGCGCAGGGAACGACCGCCGATCAGATCGTGCACGACGAGCACCAAAGACAAGGGGCGACGAACGTGACGGTCCGCAACGTCATCACGAGCATGCGACTGATCTCCGACGTCGACTGGGCGGAGCTCGTCGAGAGCATCAGCCTCGTCGACGACGCGCTGCGGGCCGGCAGCGATTTTGCGGAGATGGATTTTCCGACGCGCAATCTTTATCGCAGCGCGATTGAGGAGCTTGCGCGGGGCTCGAAGCTGACGGAACTCGAGGTCGCGCGCGCGGCGCTGTTGACCGCAAGCGATCGAACTGGCCGCGAGCGGGACCCGGGCTATCACCTGATTGCCGCGGGTCGCCGCCCGTTCGAGGGGGCGGTTGGATTTCGTCCTCCCATAGGGAGCTGGCTGGGTCGATTCAACGCCGCGATCGGCATTGGCGGCTATGTTGGCGCCGTTATCATGGTCGCCGCGATCGTTCTCTTCTTGCCGCTGTTCGCGTTGACCGGTAAGACTCTCGGCGGCTGGTGGCTCGGTCTGCTCGCGCTCCTCGGTCTGATCCCGTGCATCGATGCGGCCATGGCACTGGTGAACCGCGGCGTCACAAAGGGGTTCGGCGCGTCGATCCTGCCCGGCCTCGAGCTGGGCGACGGCGTACCTGCGCACTTGCGCACGGTCGTGGCCGTTCCGATCTTGCTCACAACGCAGGCCGCACTGGAAGAGCAGATCGAGCGGCTGGAAATCCATTACCTTGCCAGTCCGGAGGGCGAGTTTCATTTCGCGCTGCTCTCGGACTGGACGGACGCCACGACAGAAACCGTCGACGGCGACGATACGCTCCTCGACGTGGCCGCCGCGGGCATCGACCGCCTGAATCGCCGCTATGGACATGCGCCGGGGGGCGAGCGCTTCCTCCTCTTTCATCGTCGGCGCGTCTGGAACGAAGGGCAGCAGCGGTGGCTCGGGTGGGAACGCAAGCGCGGCAAGCTGCACGAGTTGAACCGGCTGCTCCGCGGCGCGGTGGACACGAACTTCGTTGCCGTCGGTGGACGGCCGCCCACCCCGCCTGCCGGCATCCGTTACGTCATTACGCTCGACGCCGATACCCGGATGCCGCGTGAAACGGCCCGGCGGCTGGTCGGCAAGATGGCGCACCCGCTGAACCATCCGCGGTTCGATGCCGGCACCGGCCGCGTCGTTGAAGGCTATGGTGTGCTGCAGCCACGCGTCACGCCGTCGCTGCCGATCGGCCGCGAGGGGTCGCGCTTCCAGCGCATCTTCTCCAGCATGAACGGCATCGATCCCTACGCCGCTGCCGTCTCCGACGTGTATCAGGATCTCTTCGGCGAAGGCTCCTACACCGGCAAGGGCATTTTCGACGTGGATGCCTTCGAAACGGCGCTCGACGGCCGCGTGCCCGACAGCACGCTTCTCAGTCACGACCTGTTCGAGGGCACCTTCGCCCGCGCCGGCCTCGCGTCCGATGTCGAGGTCGTGGAGGAGTTTCCCTCACGCTACGATGTGGCAGCGGCGCGCCAGCACCGCTGGGCGCGCGGCGACTGGCAGTTGTTGCCATGGATTCTCGGTCGCGGTGACGCCGCCGGCGGCAATGACCGGGACGCTATCAAGCGCGACCGGGGGGTGCGGGGGGGCCGGGAAGGCCCCGATCGGAAAGGGCCCGGCCCTCCCGCTTCCGACACCAGTGCGCTTCCGCTGATCGGCCGCTGGAAGATGCTGGATAACCTGCGGCGGTCGCTTTCCGCGCCAGCGAGTGTTGCCGCCTTGATCGCGGGATGGGCACTGCCCCTGCAAGCTGCGGTCACCTGGACCGGCTTCATCCTGTCGACGATAGCGTTGTCGACGTTGTTCCCCGTTCTCTCCGCGATCGTACCGCGACGTGGCAGGATCACGGCGAGCAGCCACCTGCGCGCCCTCGCCGCGGATGTCCGGCTCGCGCTGTCCCTGACTGCACTGCTGGTCGTATTCCTGGCGCACCAGGCATGGTTAATGGCCGATGCGATCGGAAGAACGCTGTTTCGTCTGCTCGTGAGCCACCGGCACCTGCTCGACTGGGTCACGGCGGCTCAGGCGACGGTGGGCCCCCGGCTCGAGCTCGCGGGGTTCTATAGGCAAATGAGCGGTGGCGTCGCCATCGGGATCGCTGCGGCGATCGTCGTCTGGTGGGTCGGGATCGACGCCTGGCCGGTGGCGGCGCCGTTCGTGATCGCCTGGATCGCATCGCCGGCCATCGCGCGATGGACGAGCCTTTCGCCGCTCGTCGCCGGGCGTTTGTCAGTCTCGGCTGCGGATGCCCGTGTACTGCGGCTGGTCGCGCGCCGCACCTGGCGCTTCTTCGAAACCTTCGTGACGGCAACAGACCACATGCTGCCGCCGGACAATTTCCAGGACGAACCGAAGCCGACCGTCGCGCACCGGACCTCCCCCACCAATCTCGGCCTCTACCTTCTCGCTGCCGTCAGCGCCCGCGATTTCGGATGGGCGGGGACGATCGACACCGTCGACCGGATTGAGGCGACGCTCGCGACGATGAGCCGCCTGCAGCGGTTCCGCGGGCATTTCTACAACTGGTACGACACGCGCGATCTTCGACCGCTCGACCCGCGATACGTTTCATCGGTGGACAGCGGCAATCTGGCCGGTCACCTCATCGCTCTTGCGAACGCCTGCCGTGACGGGATCGGCCGCCCGGCGGCGAGCCCCGAGCTGCTCGCGGGCGTCGACGATGCCCTCCAGCTCACGTGCGAATCCCTGCAAGAACTGCCCGACGACCGGCGCACGGAGACGATCACGCGGCAGCACCTTGGCGATGCGCTCCATGCATTGAACGCCACGCTCCGCCAGGGCTTGATGCCACTGGGGGATGTCGCTGCCCGATTGCTGGAGCTTTCATCTCAGGCGACCAACATGGTCGATATCGCCCGCACGCTCGCCAGCGAACGTGGCGACGAGGCCGGCGCCGAAATGCTGTTCTGGGCGGAGGCGACTCTAGCGTCGATCGAGAGTCACCGCCGCGACACTGCACAGACAGTGGATGCCGTCCGCTCCCTGGAGCAGCGCCTCGCAACGCTTGAAGCGACGGCGCGGGCGATGGCCGGCGCGATGGAATTCGGCTTTCTCCTCGACCCGGAGCGCAAGCTCCTATCGATCGGATACCGCGTCGCGGACGGCAATCTCGACCCGAGCTGCTACGACCTGCTCGCCTCTGAAGCGCGCCTGGCGAGCTTCGTGGCGATTGCCAAGGGCGACGTCGCCTCGCGGCATTGGTTCCGGCTCGGGCGAGCCGTTACACCGATCGGATGCGGCGCAGCGTTGATCTCATGGTCGGGATCGATGTTCGAATATCTGATGCCCTCGCTGATCATGCGCGCGCCGGCCGGCAGCCTGCTCGAACAGACGAGCCGTCTCGTTGTCCGCCGGCAGATCGCTTATGGCGCCGCGCTCGGCGTGCCGTGGGGGGTTTCGGAATCCGCGTACAACGCTCGCGACCTGGAGTTCACCTATCAGTATTCAAATTTTGGCGTCCCGGGTCTGGGGTTGAAACGCGGTCTCGGCGAGAACGCCGTCGTCGCGCCCTACGCGACGGCGCTTGCCACGATGGTCGATCCGGGCGCCGCGGCGCGGAACTTCGCCCGGCTCGCCGCCGTCGGTGCGCTTGGCCGGTACGGATTCTACGAGGCACTGGACTACACACGCGTGCGGCTGCCCGAGGGGAAAGATGTCGCGATCGTCCGCGCCTTCATGGCACACCATCAGGGCATGACGGTGGTCGCCATCGCCAACGGCCTCCTGGACGGCGTGATACGGGCACGTTTTCATGCCGAGCCGAGCGTGCAGGCGACGGAGCTTCTGCTGCAGGAACGCACGCCGCGCGATGTCGCGGTTGCTCATCCTAGAGCACAGGAAGTCGAGACGGCGGCGACGGTTCCCGGCCTGGAGCGTCCGGCGGTGCGACGTCTTCGCTCCGCGCACGACGCAACACCGCAGGCGCACCTGCTTTCGAACGGCCGGTACGCGGTGATGCTGACGGGTGCGGGCTCCGGGTACAGCCGCTGGGGCGATATCGGAATCACGCGCTGGCGCGAGGACGTCACGCGTGACGACTGGGGCGCCTACATCTTCCTGCGCGACGTACAGAGCGGCGACGTGTGGTCGGCGGGTTACCAGCCGAGCGGCGTCGAACCCGACAGTTACGACGTCACGTTCACCGAGGATCGTGCCGAGTTCGCCCGGCGCGATGGAACGATCACCACAGCCCTCGACGTCGTCGTCTCGCCGGAGGACAACGCCGAAGTCCGCCGCGTATCCGTCGCGAATGCGGGTAGCCGGGACCGGGAAATCGAACTCACCTCCTACGCCGAGCTCGTGCTGGCGCCGTCCGCCGCCGACGCGGCGCACCCGGCCTTTTCCAAGCTATTTGTGCAAACCGAGTATCTCGCCAAAGTCGGCGCAATCCTGGCAACGCGGCGGCGGCGCTCGCCCGCCGAGCCTGAAATCTGGGCGGCGCAACTTGCCGTCGTCGAAGGCGAGACAGTGGGCGAACCGGAGATCGAAACCGACCGGGCCCGCTTTCTCGGCCGCGGAGGCGAAGTTCGGGCGCCGATTGCCGTGATGGATGGGCGGCCCCTTTCCAATACCGTCGGCACCGTCCTCGATCCCGTTTTCGCGCTGCGCCACCGCGTGCGGGTTGCAGCGGGCAGGACGGCGCGCGTCGCCTTCTGGACGGTTGTCGCGTCGTCCCGCGGCGAGGTGCTGGACCTCATCGACAAGCATCATGATGCAACGGCCTTCGACCGCGCGGCCACATTGGCGTGGACCCACGCGCAAGTGCAGTTAAGTCATCTCGGCGTCGATCCGGATCAGGCGAGCCTCTTTCAGCGTCTCGCGGGCCACGTGCTCTACGCCGATGCGTCGCTGCGTCCGCCGTCGGAGGCGATACGCCGCGGCGCCGGCGGGCCGGCGGCACTCTGGGCGCAGGGCATCTCCGGCGATCTTCCGATCGTCCTCGCGCGCCTCGACGACATTGAGGATGTCGCCATCGTCCGCCAGTTGCTGCAAGCCCATGAGTACTGGCGGATGAAGCAGCTCGCCGTCGATCTCGTGATCGTGAACGAACGGGCACCCTCCTATATCCAGGATCTTCAGATCGCCCTGGAGACGCTGGTTCGGACGAGCCAATCCCGAGCGCAGATCGGAGCAGACCTTGCGCGTGGCTCCGTGTTCGTGCTGCGTACAGATCTCATTTCGGCGGAGACACGCGCCCTCCTTCTCTCCATGGCCAGGGCCGTGCTGGTCGGACGGTACGGAGCGCTCTCGGAGCAGCTCAATCGTCTCGAGGAAGCAGACACCGCCGCCGCGCCGCCGCCCAAGCGCGTGCCGCCCGCAAACGTATCGCAAACCGAACCCGCGCCCCCCAACCTCGAGTTTTTCAATGGGCTCGGAGGATTCGCCGCGGACGGACGGGAGTATGTGACGATCCTCGGCGCCGGGCGGTCGATGCCGGCCCCGTGGATCAATGTCGTCGCCAATCCCTCGTTCGGCTTTCAAGTTGCGGTCGAAGGCACCGGCTACACCTGGTCGGTGAGCAGTCGCGAGAACCAGTTGACGCCCTGGTCGAACGACCCCGTCACCGATCGGCCGGGCGAGGTCATCTATCTGCGCGACGAGGACACCGGCGAGCTGTGGGGGCCGACGGCCCTGCCGATCCGTGACGAGGCCGCGCCCTATATCGCGAGGCACGGCCAGGGATACAGCCGGTTCGAGCACGCCGCTCACGGTATCGCGCTCGATCTCCTCCAATACGTGCCGCTCAACGATCCGATCAAGATCTCGCGGCTGACGATTCGGAACACGTCGGAGCGACTCCGGCGCCTTTCGGTCACGGCCTATGTCGAGTGGGTGCTCGGCCCGTCGCGCAGCGCGTCTGCTCTCTCGGTCGTGACGGAACTCGATCCGGAAACAGGCGCAATGCTTGCGCGCAACCCCTGGAACGCGACGTTCGGTTCGCGTGTCGTCTTCGCGGACCTGGGCGGAAAACAGAGCGCCTGCACCGGCGACCGGCGGGAATTTCTGGGGCGGAATGGCACGCTCGACAATCCGGCCGCGCTGGCGGGGAAAGCACCCCTGTCGCGGCGGGTCGGCGCCGGCCTAGATCCCTGCGGCGCCCTTCAGGCCGCGATCGAGCTCGAGCCGGACGGCACGGTGGAAATCGTCTTCTTCCTCGGCGATGCAGCGACGGCGGCCGATGCTCGATCGTTGATCGCTCGCTACCGGGCGGCCGATCTCGATGCGGTTTTGCGCGAGGTCGTCGGGTACTGGGACGATGTGCTCGGCACCGTTCAGGTGAAAACCCCGGACCGGTCCATGGACATCATGCTGAATCGCTGGCTGCTCTACCAGACACTCGCCTGCCGCGTGTGGGCACGAGCAGCGTTCTATCAGGCGAGCGGCGCTTACGGTTTCCGCGACCAGCTTCAGGACGGAATGGCGCTCGCCCTGTCGCAACCGGCGCTCACGCGCGAGCATCTCCTGCGCGCCGCTGCCCGGCAGTTCGTCGAAGGCGATGTCCAGCATTGGTGGCTGCCGCCCTCCGGCCAGGGTGTCCGCACACGCATTTCAGACGATCAGATATGGCTCGCCTACGCCGCCGCACACTACGTCGAGACGACCGGCGACCTCGCGGTGCTGGACGAGCCCGTTCCCTTCCTCGAAGGCCAGCGGCTGCGGTCCGGCGAGCACGATGCGTACTTCCAGCCCCTGATCGCGGACGAGAGCGCAGCGCTCTTCGAGCACTGCGCGCGCGGACTCGATCAAAGCCTCGCCGTCGGTGAACACGGATTGCCGCTGATCGGCACGGGCGACTGGAACGACGGGATGAACCGGGTCGGGGTCATGGGCAAGGGAGAAAGTGTCTGGCTGGGCTGGTTCCTGCACGCGGCGCTCACGGCGTTCGCGCCTTTGGCGGAAGGTCGCGATGAGCATGCGCGCGCCGCGAAGTGGCTGTCGCACACCGCGCGGCTTCGAGCCGCACTCGAGCAAGAGGGTTGGGACGGCGATTGGTACCGGCGCGGCTATTTCGACGACGCAACGCCGCTCGGATCCTCCGCGAGCGAAGAATGCCGAATCGACTCGATCGCGCAATCCTGGGGCGTGCTCTCCGGGGCGGCCGATCCGACGCGTGCCCTGCGTGCGATGAGCGCCGTGGACGAGCAACTCGATCGCGGCGACGAGGGTCTGGCGTTGCTCTTCACGCCGCCCTTCGATCGCACGCCGCTCGATCCCGGATACATCAAGGGCTATCCGCCCGGCATTCGGGAAAACGGGGGCCAATACACCCATGCCGCCGCGTGGTCGGTGATTGCCTTCGCCGCCCTCGGCCAGGGAGAGAAAGCCACCGAATTGTTCTCGCTGCTGAACTCCATCAACCACGCGAGCACGCGAGCGGGCGTGCAGCGCTATAAGGTCGAGCCCTACGTCACCGCCGCCGATGTCTATTCGCTCGCTCCGCACGTCGGGCGCGGCGGATGGACCTGGTACACCGGTTCAGCCGGGTGGCTGTACCGGGCCGGGATCGAAGCGATCCTCGGCCTTCGACTACAGGGAGCCTCGCTGCTACTGGCGCCCTGCATACCCAAGGAGTGGCCGCGTTTCGAGATCGTTTTCAGGTATCGCTCTGCGCACTACGAGATCGCGGTTGAGAACCCTCACGGCGTGAATCGTGGCGTCAGCCGCGTCGAGCTGGATGGCAAGACACTACCGGGCGGCCCGACCCGGGTTCCGCTGATGGATGATGGTGAAGCGCACCGGGTGCGCGTGATCCTAGCAGCCAGTCGGACTTAGGTATCCGACCGGCTGCTAACAGCAAAACCGCCCGCGAACTTCGAACGAAACCGAGGGTAAAAAAAAACACGGTGCCATCGGCTGTCCCAAAGGCTGTAAACCTTCAGAACAGACGGGGCTACCGTGTCTGTAAACGAAATAACGCGGTCTTGAAGATCTAAGACCCTAGTGACTGGTCGATCAAGCCCCGGTCTTGATAACAGCTTCAAGCCCCGTCACACACGCGCTGGATACCCCGTAAGCAGCCTTTTCCTGCCCCGGCATCCTGTCCCAGCCACCTTTTTCAATGAGATCAGATCTCTTATAGGTATCTGTTCCCTGAAATTCTTTGACTTGCAGCTCATGGGTTGGGCTATTCATGAATTGGGCGACGCAGATCGCCACCCGGCTCGCCAGGACCGCTTCTTCGTTCATCTTCTGGGTCGTGCTGGAGGTTGACCAACCACCCCAATTAAAGCCGATGATCATTGCGATGCCTGCCCCACCAACCATCCCCCAAAATCCATACGTTACTTTCGCTTCCGTCACTGGTGTCATTGGTCAACCCTCTCAAAGTGTGGCGGTCTCGGTAAGCCCACGGCATTTCCCGCTGCTTCGCCAATCCAGGATTTGCGTGCCACGGCTCCTACGTTATCCGGCGCGGGAACTGGGATTTGGGCTAACGGACCGGAACCGTCACTGTCTGCGCTACCCGACACGCGGTCTGTGCGTTACCGAACATAGCGAGGGGAAAGACGAAACCGGCCTCGGTTCTTGCCGCAGGCGATGAAAATCGGCTCATCCACTGTTGGCGGCTTCGCCCGCCACAGCAACCGCCGCAACCGCTCCGGGGACAGACCACGGAAAAGGACGCTACCGGCGTCCTCTCTCCCTTCTTGGTGGTCTGTCCCCGAAAAGCGCCGTCCCCGAAGGACGCATCATCCGTCACCGGTTACGAGTCACCAGTTACCAGTCACGAAAAACTATGTCAAAAAAACAGAAAGCAACTGCTGATAACGCCAATCGGCACCGACAAGAAGGCGGTCTGGCTGCGTTGTGTAGATTTTCTGTCTGCGTTTATCTGCGGTTAATATTGTTTTTCGATCTTTACAATACGTCCTAAGAAGGGACCTTCATCCCGCGCTGTACCGCCGGCCGCGACGAAATCGCATCGAACCACCGTTTAACGTGCGGGAAATCCTCGAGACGCGTCTTGTGCCACTCATAGCGCGCGGTCCAAGGATACGTCGCGATATCGGCGATCGAATATTCATCAGCAAGAAACTCATGATCCTTGAGGCGCTCGTCCAGAACGCCATAGAGCCGGCGGGTTTCCTTCACATACCGCTCGATTGCGTACGGCACGGCCTGTTTCGCCGCGCGCAGAAAATGATGCACCTGGCCGAAAAAAGGCCCCACGCCGCCCATCTGGAACATCAGCCACTGCAGCGCATCGTAGCGGCCGCGGACGGACTTCGGCAGCAGCCTGCCGGTCTTCCCGGCGAGATAGATGAGGATCGCGCCTGATTCCATCATGGCCACGGGTTTGCCGTCGGGGCCGTCCGGGTCCACGATTGACGGGATTTTCGCATTCGGGTTGATTTTCACGTAATCCGGCTTGAACTGGTCTCCCTTGCCGATGTTGATCGCGTGTGTCCGGTAGGGCAGCCCCAGCTCTTCCAGCATGATCGAGACCTTGCGGCCATTGGGCGTCGTCCACGTATACAGATCAATCATCGCGTTCCCTCTCTTGAGTGACTAAGTGACTACAAGCGTTCTCAAAAAACCCGTCAGACCCGGAGATCGACAACCACGGAACCACACGGAAGCACACGGAAACAATTTTTTTCACTACAGCGCACTCTCCGCTTCAAGTCTTTGTTCGTGTATTTCCGTGTGAATCCGTGGCTGTGTTTCTTTCTGAAACAGCTTCTAAGAGCGCCTAACAAAATGACGCTTGTACGTTGATGAGGGTCTTGGTACGGTGACGCATCGCATGCTCTGGAGGCACGCGGATGCCGAAGCCGTTGATCGAAGACGAGTTATGGACGCACATCGAGCCATTGTTGCCCAAGAAACGAAGGCGCAAACGATATACCGGGCGCCGACCCCTGGACGACCGTCGGGTGCTCACGGGGATCTTGTTTGTTTTGAGATCGGGAATCCCCTGGGAGATGCTGCCCAAGGAGATGGGCTGCGGCTCGGGGATGACGTGTTGGCGACGGCTCAGACACTGGCAGCGGCGCGGCGTCTGGAACCGACTACACCGTGTGCTGCTCGCGCGGTTGCGCGCGGCCGAGCACATAGACTTCTCCAGAGCAGTGGCGGACAGTTCCTCCGTTCGCGCCGTGGGCGCGGGGAAAAAACTGGACCGAACCCAACCGATCGCCGTCGTGCGGGCAGCAAACACCACCTCCTCACGGATGCGCAAGGTGTTCCGCTGACCGCGATTCTCACCGCCGCCAATGACCACGATGTCACCCAGCTCATGCCTCTGATCGAAGCGATTCCGCCGGTCGCCGGTAAAATCGGCCGCCCCAAACGCAAACCGGCTGTAGTACAGGCCGATCGCGCTTACGATTCCAACCCCCATCGCCAAGCCTTGGCTGACCACGGCATTCGCACTGAGATCGCTCGGCGTCGTGCCCCCCATGGCAGCGGTCTCGGTGTGACCCGCTGGGTGGTCGAGCGAACGATCGCATGGCTGCATCAATTTCGTCGGCTCCGAGTTCGTTTTGAGCGCCGGGCCGACATCCACGAAGCCTTCCTGAAGCTCGGCTGCTGTCTCATCTGTTGGCGCTTCTTGAAGGCCGCGTGAACTCATTTTGTTAGGGGCTCTAAGTAACCAAAAGGGTGTCAAGCTTGCGTGCGTTGAGGTAATCACCTAGTCGCTGACACCCTCCGAGAAGGCGCGGCGGATCGCAGCGAGGCGCGCCTGCGCGACCCGCTGGCCGATTTCGGCCGGCGTCGTGCTCGTCTTGGCGATGGCGCCCGCATCAACCGCTGCTCCAGCCGCCAGCGCGCGCTCGAGCCGCGATCTGACGTGCGCGGCATTCTGCTCGCCCGCCAGTGCCGCATCAACGAGCGCCCTGAAGCGCCCCGGCCGCCGCCACGCATCGGTGGCCTCGAACAATTCGAGCAATTCCTCGACATCCAGCTCCCCGGCATCGGCAACGCTGTTGCCGTAACGCGCAGCCAGCAGGGCCAGGTCGCGGCAGTCGGCGGGTGTCTTGAGCCGCGCCGCGAGCGACTCGACCGCGAGCGGATCGAGCACGCGGGCAAGTGTCGCGAGCCGCGCTTCGAGGCTGTGACCGGCGGCCGCCGACGCGTCGAGCGCGCGCATTGCCTCGCGAGCCGGGTCGGGGGCCTCCCAGAGCGCATCGAGCTCGGGCGCGACCCGGGCGAGCGCCCCGCACTCGCGCAGGACTTCGAGCATACGCGAAGGCTTGGCCTCCATGAAGCCGCGCGCGAGTTCCTGCCAGACCCGCTCCGCAACGAGGGCATCGGCTTCCCCGTTGCGTGCCATCGCCTTCATCAATGCCATGGTTTCCTGCGCGATGCGAAACCCGAAGCGCGCGGCAAAGCGCGCCACCCGCAGGATGCGCACCGGATCTTCCCCAAACGCGGGGCTCACGTGCCGCAGCACGCCAGCCTCCAGGTCAGATGCGCCCTTGAACGGATCAATGAGTCTGCCCTCCGCGTCCTTTGCGATCGCATTGATCGTGAGGTCGCGCCGCGCGAGGTCCTGCTCGATTGTGACCTCCGGCGCAGTGTGGAACTCGAAGCCGTGATAGCCGCGCGCCGTCTTGCGTTCCGTGCGCGCGAGGGCATATTCCTCATGGGTCCGAGGATGCAGGAACACTGGAAAATCCTTTCCGACCGGCTTGAATCCCTGCCGCAGCATCTCTTCGGGCGTCGCGCCGACGACCACATAGTCGCGGTCCTTCACCGGCACCCCGAGGAGCTCGTCGCGTACCGCTCCCCCCACACAATAGATTTTCATAACGGCGTGACCGGTGACCCGTGACCGGTGACTAGCGCAAACAGCGTCAAATGCGTGACGCGACTTGAAATTCCGGATATGCGTCGTTCATGGCAAAGGGACGAAGCCGGTGCGCGGGCTTGCCGGTCACTGGTCACGAGTCACCGGTCACGCATCATCGTTCATTGCGGCGCGCCCGGCTGCGCATCCACTGATAGCGCTGGCGCGGCGTGCGCCGCGCCAGGAAGGTGGGCGCGACTCCCTCCAGAGCTGTTGGTTCGATACCGAGCGGAAACGCGCAGTCGCATACACTGTCGAGCTTCATCGAGTAATAGTTGTCGCGTGTCATCAGCTTGACCGGCAGCATCTCCATCGCGAAGGCTTGCCAGTACGATAATTTGTCGTTCAGCCCGACAACGGGACGCGGCCGGCCCGTGATGGCACCGACGAACTCGATCAGCTCCCGCAAGCGGTAGACCCTGGGCCCGCACAGATCATAGCGCTTGCCGACGCTTCCAAGGTCCTTGAGGCTTCTGGCAAACGCCGCCGCAACATCCTCGACGAATACGGGCTGGAAGCGCGCATCGGGACAGGCGAGGAATACCACCGGCGTAAACTGAAGCAGCCCCGCAAACAGGTTCAGAAAGCTGTCGCCGTCGCCGAAAATGACCGAGGGGCGGAACACCGTCCAGGCGAGACCCGAATCCCGCACGATTGCTTCGGCCTCCCCCTTGCTGCGCAGGTAGCGGCTGGGACCGTTCTGGTCGGCGTGCAATGCGCTCATGTGCAGCAGGCGCTGCACGCCGCCTTGACGGCATGCGGCCACAACCCTTCTTGCGAGCTCGACGTGTGCCGCCTGGAAACTTCCTGCGCCGCGGCGCTCGTGCAGGACGCCAACGACATTGATCACCGCGTCCGCGCCGCGGACGAATGCGGCGAGCTGCTGCGGATCGTTCATGTTGACCGTTTCGACGTCCACCGTCGGCAGAAAAATCAGCTTGTCCTTCGTGCGCTCACGATCGCGGGTCGCCACGCGCACGCGGTAGCCTTCGCCCGCGAGCCGGTGGCAGATATGGCGGCCAACGAACCCCGATCCGCCAATGATTGCAACAGTCGTGATTTCCATTCTCGGCCTCGAACGCTAGTCTGCGAATTTTGCCTTCTGATTCAGGGAGTGTCGCCCAGAGGCCGCTCCCCGCCCGCATCCCGTTCATGGATGATGCCCAGACGCTGCTTCAGCGACTGCAGCTCCTGGCTGAAATTGTTCGCATAGTAGGTTGTGTTCGCCATGACCCGCTTGACGTAGTTGCGCGTCTCGGTAAAGGGAATGGTCTCGGCATAGACGGCGCCCTCAATGGCCGACTCCGGACGCCAGGCGCGCGCACGGCGCGGCCCGGCATTGTAGCCAGCCGATGCGAGCACGGTATGGCCGTCGAGTGCGTCCAGCACATGGCGCATGTAATAGGTACCAAGATTGATGTTGGTGTCGACGTCGGTCATCCGCGACCACCGCCAGTTTTTCAAGCCCAGCCTGTGCGCTACCCAGCTTGCCGTTGAGGGCATCAACTGCATGAGCCCTCTTGCCCCCGCTTGCGATCTCGCATTCACGATGAAGCGGCTCTCCTGCCGGATCAGGCCGTAAATCCATGCCTCGTCGAGCGCGAATTGCTCGGCATGGGTCCGCAATACCTCACGATAGGGCGCCGGGTAACGCAGACTGAAGTCATGCAGCAAGACAGTTCGACTGGCTGTGCTGATCGCGCGGTCGTAATTTTCGTAGCGATACGCAACTTCGGCCGCCGCGAGCAGCTGCTTGTCGTCGAAGCCGCGGATGGCCCAGCGCCATTCCCGGTTGGCATCGATGCGCTGGCCGAGTCGATAGAGTTCGAGCGCGCGCCTGAGACCGATCAGCTGGCTCATCTCGTCGACCTCCACGGTGCTTGGCCGGTACGAGGCGACCGGTGCCTCGATCCGGCCGCCAAGTTCCTCCACGGCAAGCTGGCCGTAGAAATTGAACTCCGTCGCGAGCGGCTTGAGGATCTGCTCGGCCGCGTGAGTGCGCCCGCTCTCCATCAACGCCCGCGCCTTCCAGTAGCGCCAGGCGGGTTGCTCGCTTCCCTCCTCGGTCATGGCATCGATTGCCGCAAGGACTTCCGGCCACGCTCCCGCTCGCAGCCCCGCGCGCACTTTCCATGCAAGCTGCCGGTCAGACAGGTTCTCGCCTGCGCGCGAGTACCATTCAAGCGCGCCGGGACCGTGCGCCCGCGCCCCCAGATAACCGATCAGGCTCCACACGTAGCCGCGCTCCTCCGGGCTGAAGCGGTCCTCGAGGTTCTCCCAATGCCGCGCCGCCTGCGACGGCGATGTTCGCGCAAGGCGGTGCGCGGCGAACATGACGGTCTCGCGGCCGCCCCGGTGCTTGAGGTTGAACCGTCCTCGCTCCAGGTAGCCCCCGGGATTGGACCGGGCCGCTTCGAGCACGCGGGGAGCAGGCGCCTCTCCCGCGGGCAACTGTTTGGCCAGCCGCCGCGCAAGGCTCACCCGGCCCGCCTCCAGCGCATAGCGGATTCGCGTCCAGACGTCATCGGGGGAAAGCGCGCCAGAAGCTCTCAGCGCTTCCATCAGGGGCTCGCAACTCTCCGGCAGTCGCCCGGTGACGAACCAGATCGGCCGCGCCTCCTCCAGCACCTCGTCCGGATTCGTGCGCGCACGCGACTGAAGCGCATAGCAGGTCAGCTCGAGATCTGCGTCCCGGAGATCGGGCAAACGCTGCTCGAAAAGGTCCCACCGCTCGCTCTTGGCGAGCACCTTAAGCCAAGCCGCGCGCAATCGCTCCGAGAGAGGACTATCTCGATGCGAAGCGATGAAGGCCTCGACATCCTCGGCGCTTGCATGGTCCAGCCGTATCTTGAGCTGATAGTAGAGGACATAAGGTTCGAGCAGATGCCCGCGCAGGCGCTTGGCATAAGTGTTGAGTCGAGCCTCGTTTCCGATCCGGTACGCCTCGCGCGCCGCCAGGAAATCCTTGTCCGTCCCGGCCGCCTGAGCGGTGACCGCGGCCATGACCAATAAAAAGGCCAGAACGTGTTTCATGTCTGATGCGAGGTTGAGTGCCTACAGCCTTAATTTTAGCCGTTTTTCCGGGCAACCCGCACCCCGGGGTGCCCACCGAGCGCCGCCCTGCAGGACAGCCGAGGATCAACCAAGAAATATCCGATACGCCGGGTTGCGCGTTTCCTCGCGGCAGGGGTAGCCCACGCGCGCGAGAAACGCCTGGAACTTGCTGTTGTCTTGCTTGGGCACCTGCATGCCGACCAGCACGCGACCGTAGTCGGCACCATGGTTGCGGTAATGAAACAGGCTGATGTTCCAGCCGCGGCTCATCGCCGCGAGAAAGTTCATGAGGGCGCCCGGGCGCTCCGGGAATTCGAAGCGGTACAAAATCTCGTTCTCGACTGCCGGCGCATGCCCTCCGACGGTATGCCGGATGTGCAGTTTGGCAAGCTCGTTATCGCTGAAATCGAGCGTTTTGAGCCCGCGCCGCCGCAGCTTGCGGATCAGCCGCTCGGTTTCGCCGCGGTTCTGGACCTGGATCCCGACGAACACGTGGGCCCGTTTCGGATCGGCATACCGGTAATTGAACTCCGTGATATTGCGTGCGCCAACGAGGGCGCAGAACTCACGGAAGCTGCCGGGACGC